>JAEIGA010017453.1_pt1 | contig 10937 bp, 13 predicted proteins | sample 9270691 | NCBI WGS metagenome assembly JAEIGA01 (sample SAMN17057246, study PRJNA624740) | gut metagenome | biome: biome; isolation source: fecal sample | host: Bos grunniens | place: China: Xizang | collected 2019 | reverse complement strand
TCAATAGTAGATAACTTAGCAGTTTGTGCCTGAGTCTCGTGTAATCGCTGAAAACTTGTCTTTAAGTTCTCAACAGCATCACGAAGTTCCTTAGTAACACCTACCCCTGTTTTGATTGCATTTGAGCCTTTACCAACTTTATCTAAAGACTTCTGCATTGAAGCCAAAGACTCGTCAGCCTGTTTAGCACTTGAACTAACTTTAGAAAGTTCTTCATCCAAAGACTCATCATTCAATTTTAATTCGATTTCTTCAGTTACTTTTGCCATATTGAAAAAACCTCCTAAAAACTAATACTACATTTTCGTCTTAGTTACTGTTTGAATCTTTTCGTTTACCTTACTTGCATTTTAGACCTAACACAAGCATTGTCAGATATGCTTATATTAGGTATAAAGTGCAAGTTGCACTTTATTTTTCAGAACTAACAGAGTAAAAACTAACTTGTATTATATAGAAAGGAAAAAGAAAAATGAAAAACCAATTAGTCAAGTAACATTCAAAATAAATCTTTTATCTCCAAGTTTCTTAAACTTTCTTATTCAGAGCCATTAGCTTCATATAATAAGAGCCATAATTCTGCTCCATTTCTTTCATCTTAGCTTCATGCTCTTCCTTTGTGATAACCTTGCGAACTTTGTATTTATTCTTGAGCTTCAAGTAATACTTTCTTGTGTCACCTTTCATCTTGGTTAAATCAGTTGTTCTAAACTGAATCTTTTGTGTTAAAGCACAATCACCAATACTACCCAAAAGGCTTAAGAACTTAAACCAATGAAGATTATCTTTCTCAAGGTCTACCCCAAGTTTGTAGAAAGCCGACCAAATATCTAAATGGTCTTGTGTAAAATCTAACGCTTTATCTGGACTATCATCGTTATCTTCATCTTCCTCGAAGTATAGTTCAGATTTACCACAAGATAGAAACCACATTAGACCGTTCATAGCAACATCTAAATCATCTGGTACTTTCTCTGCATATAGAAGATTTAAAGCCTGTAACAGCTTTAAATCTTCATCAATGCTTTCGTCGTCTTGTAGTAATGTAATCAAAATCCCTATTCGAAAGTCTGTATTTATTTTATACCCCTTATACTGAGTAGGAAAACCATCAAGTAGAACATTAAGAATTCTGTTCATTAGAACCTACCCCATGAGCTTGAGCTAAATTGCCCTGAATTCTGCCAATACCATATTTGTCTGTGATATCAGCAATCATCTTATTTTCCTGAGCTTTAGCTGCCTGAGCATAAGGTATAATACTCTCGAATAAAGGGAAATATCTTTCAATATCTGGTAAGCAATCACCGAACAGTAAACCTGTAACATCAGCATTAAATGTTTCATTTACATCATTCTTGAAATCACCTAACACTTCATTTTCCATATCAGAGAAAGCAATGAGCTTATCTAAGTCATCTTCAATCTTTTCGATTTCAGAAACCTTCTCGTCAATAACCTGTCCGATTGACTGATACTTCTTAACTAACTTTAATAGCTTATTGATAAATCTCTTATCAGAGAAGTCAACTTTAAGCTCTTTATCTGTGCCTTCAATTTTAATTGATGTAACAAGAGATAAATTCTTTATCTCAGGGAACTTTCTAATATCTGCCATTTTTATTACCTCCTTAAAATAAAGGGGTAGCTAATACGAATATTAACTACCCCGACCAGCTTTACTGATTAGACAGTAACTGTACCATCATTCTCATCAACTGTAAGAGTAGAAGTTACTTCTTTCCAGTCAGATGCAAGACCGATAGTAGCTTCGATTCTACGCTTGTCACCTGCCTCGTTTGTAATACCAGTTACAACGATAGCAACATCTGCGATGTAGAACTTGCCAGTCTGACCAGACCACTTATCCTCTTCAATCATGTAGAAGTGAGCTGCATCACCAACTGGTCTTGTACGATACAGAGTCTCAAGTGCCTGACATACAGGGTCATCCTTAAGGAACAGACCGCTATAAGGAATTGTAACACCCTCATAACTAGGTTCACTAGGCTGTACCTTTTGAGTAACATCTGCAACAGTTTCAAGGGAAGCACCTGTTTCAACATTGTTGTTCTCAGCCATGAGGAACATCATATTGAAAGTACCACTGGTAATTACACCAGTTCCCATGTTAACTACTGCGTCCTGAGCAGTATTAAGAAAATATCTTGACTGCTCTGCACCAACGCTGGATTTTCTAATCTCGACTAATCCCATTTCTTTACGCTCCTTTCATAAGTAACTATAAATACACTATTGAAATCTTTTACCCCACCAGAATACACGGTTTCGAGAACGCCACCTGACTTCTGTGAGATATTATCTATGAAGAAGAATTCATCCTCAATAGACTTGTAATTCTGCCTTAAATATTCATAGGCATTGTCCAACACCTTTGCGTAATCCAAATCTTTCATACCAACTTTGCTGGACATAACTCTGTAAGTTAAACTAAGATATAGAGTACCTCGGAAAGCTGTACCAGTTACATCGGCAACTTTTTCTTGTGGTAACATATCTTTAGTAGTTGTAAGACACATGCTGTCCTTTGAGGTAGATAACTCATCGAACTTAACAACTGGTAATTCTAACAAAGTAGCATTGTCATTCAAGAAAGAAATGATACCCCTGATGACATCGGTTTGACCATTATTAAGATTCGACATCTTTCATTACCTCCTCTCTAAACAGTTCAGCCCACTCAATATCGTGCTCTTGGACTGCCTTATCAAACGGAAAACCTTGAGCTTCAGTATGAACTGTTTTAGTGTATTGCTTTGGAACTCCACTTGGTGCTATAGGATTAAAAGCGAAACTAGCATAATCCTCTTCGTAAGTAAACTTACCTTCAGAGGGGTTTGAACTAACATTACTTGACAATGCACCAGTTTTATAAGGGACATAAGGGTCTGTGTCTTTTATAACCTGCTCTATGACCTTTTTCTTAGCTGAATCAAGATTTTGATTAATCTTGCTTCGAATATCATCAACAAAGTTTTCAAGGAATAAACTTATCTGATAAGCCATATAACCACCTACTTTGCTGATAAAACTAAGTTAGGGAGTCCACCAAATCTGTAATCTGCCAATCCAGTAATCTCATATATGTTTCCGTAAGTGTTCTTGAACTCGTTTATAGATAATCCATCTAAGGTTACATCTCCAAGAGAAACATAATCTCCCTTTTTGAATGTGAAGTACCCCGATTTATCTGCTAACTGGTCATAAGCAAAACTATCAACTAGAGCTTTACCACTTGCCTCTTTACAAGACTGAGGAATATAAACCGTAACAGTATCTGCATTGACAAGTCCAAGTTTATTTCTTGCTGTATTTTCATCTAGCACAAACAACACTGGAGTAACAACTGCCCTTGCATAACTGGCATCATCATCTTCAGATAGACGGTTAAAAACCGTAATTGTATGAGCATATAACATGGAAACTTCACCTCCTACAAACTATCTTCAAATTTTAACACCAAGCTACCATTAAGTTCGTTGTTGAGAGATAACTGAATATCAACTCTTTCAAACTAGCATATACCGAACTAGGTAATGACTTAGTAGAGTATTTAACTGACCAAGGTCCGACTGTTTCTGATTCAGTAACACCAGATGAAAAAGTACCATCTACCCCTGTAACTGCATTTAGCTTATCAACAACTGCACAAACACAAGTCTTGATTTTGCTAAGCTGGAACTCGGAGTAATTCGACTCATCTGACTTTTCATAATTACCAAAACAAAAACTATCAATCGTCATATATGCTCGTTGCACAAACTTGTTGAAAGTTGCCTCATCTAAAAAGCCACCATAGGTATTCTTATAATAGGTATAATCTATTGTAATCATAAATACCTCCTTACTATAACTGGGGTAGCCATTTAAGACTACCCCTAGGATGATGACTAATGATTAGGCATTCTTCTTTACAAGTACGCAATCTGCATTAGTTACCTTGAAGCCAGAGCAAACCTCTTCCTGAACCTTAGAACCTGCAAACTGCTCGGATTCCTTGATTCTCAGTAAGTCAAGTCTGTCGATGATGCTGAAAGCGTTTGCATCGTAAAGAACGAAGTCAACTTCAGAAGTATCGACAGTCTTTGTAGTACCGTCTGCGATGATATACTTATAATCATCAGTAGAGCCGTCAAGCAAATCAGCCTCGATGAAAAGCATACCCAACCACAGACCTACCTTACCCTGACGAACTACATCATCATTGTAAAGAGGTGTAAAGTCCTTACCAGCTGCCTCAAGTGCTGCAGAGTAAGTATCAACAGAACAAATAACTACATTAGGCTTTGCATGCTTTTTACGAAGCTCTGCTCTAGCACTAAGGATAACCTGCTTGATATTAGCTGCTGTGATAGCAGTTGTATCAGCTGAAGCAGTACCCTGGTCAACTAAAGCTGCAAGAGCAGACTCCTGACGACCAGTGCCAACCTTCTGAGTAACCTCAAGGGTCTTATCCATCTTAAGGTTAACTGGCATCGTATTCTCGAAGTAGTTAGGAACCTTAGCAGAATCCTTGAAGCTGTTGTTTACATTAATATCAACTACAGTGTTGCTGTAATCTCTATCAGTAAAATTAGCCCCTGGAGTGCTAGGTGCTACACCTCTACCCCCTGCATACTTTACAACCTGAATCTGACCTGCAGAACCGATATTGTATTTAGAGCTGAAAGTAATACCGTCTATAAAGATAGCATCAGCATAAAGACCAGCCTCAACAATAGGGCTCATTCCTGTAGCAACTGTAGCTACACCACCAATAACTAGTGCCATAATATTTATCTCCTTTCGACAATTTTACTTCTTAAGTCCTCTTGACTTTAAGAAAGCTTCTACATCTGAATCCAAATTTGCGTTTCCGCTTGGATTTCCACCGCCTTGAACTCCTGTTGCACCAAATGCAATCATAGCTGCTGCATTAGGAGCTTGATTATTCTGTAATGGCTGGGCTGGCTGTGTAGGAGCTACAGAAACTCCAGTAGCTTGCTGTCCACTTGGAGTAGTGGATGCAGGAGCTTGCTCACCCTGCTGGGATACCCCGAATAATGTAGCGTTTGCTGACACATACTCCTTAATAGCATCATCAAAGCTTTTACCATTAACTGCAAGTTTATTAGCCTCAAATACTGCAAAATCTACAAACTGAGCTGGAACTCCAGCCTTTGTTGCTGACTCACGGTGTTTGTAGCCATTCAACTCGTTTAGGTAGGAAGCAGATAGCTTCTGTTCGTTAGCCAACTGACCGTTTAACTCCTGAATCTTCTGATTCAAAGGATTGATTCTACCAGAGATGATACTATTCAACTGCTCCTGAGTGAACATCGCTTGGGTGTTCGGCTGAACTACTGGCTGAGCAACTGGCTGTGTCACCTGAGGCTGAGCTACAGGCTGTTGAGCTACTTGAGCTACTGGCTGAGCTACTGACTGAGCCTGCTGACCATTTACATTATCTACTGCATTCACAACATTATCCATTTTGATACCTCCACGATTTTACGCCTCTCGGCTATTGATTGTATAATAACATTTTTTATAAATAATGTCAAGCTAGTTATTAAGAATAGTCTACCAACTTAACTATTATTTTTTTCTCTTTCAATTTCAGTAACAACCTTAGTTGCAACCTCAATTGTCTCACCGTACCACTTAGCACGATATTCAGCTTTAGACATAAGTCCCATTTCTACATCTTTTCTATCCTGCTCTCTTTCATCATTATCACTATCAATGAAACCATCTGTAGCTGTAACATCAATCTTTGCATTATCATTGACATTCATATTGAGAGCATTCTTACCAAGGAATAAGATAGCTGTTGCCATCTTCTGTAAAGCCTCAGTTAACTGGGTTGTCATCTTTTTAACATTACGCTGGAAATCATTATGCTGACCAATATATTCGGTAGCAGTTTTAACTGAAGTTCCATCGAACTTGTAATACCCCGTTCCAAGACCAACCTTATCAGATAATATATTAAGCTGATTCTGTAACTCTTTGTCTAAAGCATCTGTATTCAGTGTAGGATGAAACTCCTTGATATACTCGTTAATATCTGAAGTAGCATCATCACCAAAGAACTGCATATAAGTCTGCTTAACATCCTGAGGTGCGATAGGCTTACCATCCTCATCAACAGTAAGTAACATCTTATTCATCATTACAATACGCTGACCAGTTATAACCTCACGAACACAGCTATCATAAGTAATATCACAACAAGCTAAGTTGTCTGTAGCTTCGGCATAGATGCTCAGCCCCATAGGACTATCCAAATCGATATTATTTGCGATATTAGTTTTGAAGATACAGAAAAGCGGGTTTTTACTATGAGTTTTTATCAAAGGTAAATAACCAGCAGGTAAGCTCACAGAATTATAGTTCATATCAATAAGACTATTCTCAATTACATATTCTCCTTCAGGACTGAGCAGATGTGCCGATACTAACACATGTTTTCTTTCTGAAATCTGAACTTCAGATACGAATGCACATTCAGTAACTATATTGTTTCTGTAAGATATTGGAATAATACGGCAAGAATTATAAATCTGTAAATTTATCTTACCCTGCTCACTAGCAATAATTTCGCCGTCAGCATCTACCCCAACATTGGATAAATCAACAACGATAGCACCTGTACCTAAAGCAAAAGTCTGCTCAACAATAGTAGAAAGAATCGTCTCAAAGTTATTACTTCCAAGTACACCTCTATTACCTTTAGAGCCATAAAGGAATATACCAGACTTATCATCAGAGCTTACAACGAATTTAACACCTTCATTAAGTAAACTTGAAGCCCAGTCTTCACAAATCCTCTTTGCCATCTTCAGTCTGTAAATCTTTCTTTCCTGAATATTAAGACCATTACTAATCTTTGTAACATGGATTGCAGGCACATACCCCTTGTACCACTCTAACCAAGTAGATATTTCACTATAAAATGCTGTATTAGAATAGCATCTACCATACTTGGTTTTAATAAATTTGATGACTGAACCGTAGTCCATATTTATTACCTCCTATTCGCAATACTTGATAAGTTTTTCCAAGAATCCAGACCAGCTATACTCCTCAGCATCAGCCGTATCTATATCAGCCGTTCCATCATCTAGTCTTTCATCTTCGTGACCTTCTTTACTATTCCATACCTGAGTTGAAGTTGAATCGATAACATTTTTACAAGAACTCAGACATTTCCAATGTCCTTTAGCTATCATTAGCTTCTTTGTATCAATTCTTTTCTTTATAGTCCATTTCTTACTATCAAGAACTCTGATTACCCCAACTTTGTGTAACTCTTTGATAACATTTCTTATCTCGTTAATCATAACTGGGTCAGCACAATCACCCCAAACATAACGGATTGGTATAGATGTGAAATTCATAACACCTTCTATAAATTCTTTACAAGCCTTATGAAAATCCTCAACATCTTTTTCTCCACCAGCCATAACTAACTTGTAATCTTTCATTATCAAAACATCTCGATAATTATTTGAGATAACTGTTGCAACAAAGGTTGTATTACTTCCATTGCCACCGAAGTCTACCCCAATAGATACGAATTGTGGAGAGTTCAACCTTGTATATTCAGTAAAGTCACTCACTAGCCAATTTGACTTATCCTTTGCAAATAAACTAAATATCAAACCAACTGCACAGGCTCTATTACCTAAAATATAACGCTGATACTCCATAGAAGTTTCATCTGGATATTTAGATGTAAAGCTCTTTATCTGGGTTTCAGTTAATGCAGAGTTATCGAACAGACTACACTTCATATAGTTATATCCACCAAAGAATAAACCAGCCTCTTGATTTTCCTCATACTTATCAAGATACTTTGTATAAACTTTGTGAGTAGGATAAACTGGGTTTAAGTCCCACCAAACCTTTTGGTTCTTACTCTGCGTAAGTCTGGAAAGTGCCATATCGATGAAGCACTTCTCATCATCTGATATATACAGATTAGCTAACTCAACTGAGAGCCAGCTACCAAAACTCAAACCTTGAATCTTTTTGTAAGAGTCAGATTGAGAACCACCAACGAAGATTACAATTTTCTCACCAGTCTTTGTTGTAATCTTCATACACTCATTGCCCTCGTATTCGCCAGTTTTATATCTACCCCTGAACAAATACTTAAGACCTAAACCATTACAGTCTGCAACATTTAATCTTGCCGTTGCAATAGATGCACCTGTTACTAGATGTACCTTGTCTTCACAAGTCTCCAAATAACTAGCAAAACTAAAAATATTTATTACTGACTTACCTGCTCTATAAGCACCCTCTAAGCAATTGATTTGATTTGTGAAACATCTTTTGTAATAGGCTACATATTTTGGACTAAATGGCTTTACATTCATAGTCACTGTAGCTGCCATTAAGATGCCTCCTTTATCTCAGGTAACATACCTTTATCAATCAACAATTTCATATCAGCATTGAAGTCATTTTCAAGGTCTTCAGTTGAATACCCCTGAGATGGCTCGTCAGCATCAATATCATTGTCAATCATCTTTTCAAGAGCTTCGAGGTCATCGTCATCATCTAACTCAGCTGTAGCCATACTAAATGCATTCATCTGTGGGTCATTAACTGGTAAACCAGCACCAAGGAATAGAGCCATTAAATCTTCAACATCTACCTGACGACTACCATCAAGGGAATAAATCTTTAATAACTTCTCAAATGCCCACTGCTTATCTATAAATCTAGGCATACCATTTTTGTCAAAACCAGCGACCATTGCACCGTCTTCTGCATCCCAATCCTGAACTTGAGTCTTAAGATAAATATTTGTCTTGGTATAACCTGTTTTATCATCAAGAATATTAGTGCTTTCATAATATTTCAAAGGGTTAAATGAAATCATTCTTTTTAACCTTTGAATCATATTAGCCTGATATCCCTTATCTTCGGCAAGGATATCTTCCTTTATTTCATTTATACGAAGCATTATAGCGTCTTTCTTAAGTAAACGATTTGCCATTAGAGAATGATAAGCATTTCTCTTTGTTTTATCCTTTACTCCGTAACCACCTACAAAACCTGCTCTACAACAAGCCTCTGCAGGGTCTAGTGCTTCTCTCGCAAGTATTTGACAGAACTTTTCCTGTCTTTCAGTTAATGCTGTAGCTTTCATATTAATATCACCTCCATAAGAGTATGGCTTGAAGCCCATCCTTTAGTCTGAATTGTTGACCTAGGGATTATATTTTATATTGAAAAGTATATTATGATTAGTAACTATATTAGAGTACCCCAAAGTCAGGTATTTGAATTACTATACCTGACTATGGTTATTCAGTTTTGAAAAAGAAAAGAATTAACCTCCTTTTAATTTAAACAAAAGCAACTATTTGTGCAGAAGCGCTGGTAAAATCTCCATGAACGTCAAACACTATACTACCACCATCAGCCATATATGCTTCTCCTGCAAATTTTCCACTCCAAGTTAATGCAGTTTTCATACCTTCTGCGATATAAATTGGACGTATCTCCTGAGGGAGAGATATACTCCAACTAGCCACATCACCACCAGTTGTAATGTCGAACGCATGGATATTGTAGATGATTGTTCGACCACTCTTAACCCATCTGACTGTTGTTTTACCATTTGTATTAGTATAATTTATAGTTCCATTTGTCACAGTATTTATAGCATCATAAACAGCATTACTCGTCACGGCTTTCATATTACCGTTTTCAACTACGTCAACAGCTGCATCTTCAACCACTTCTTCCACCGCATCCATAAAGTCAGCAGGAACAGGCGTATGTTCGGCTTTGATGATGTAGTTGACACCTACGGCTTTGACTTCGGTGGTGTCACCATAACGACCATCAGTATTAAAATAAGATGATGCATCATCTTGCAACCAATTACCTTTAATAACCCCATAAGTAGTACCACTTGTTGAATTAAGACATGGCAAACTGTGATGATGTTTCTGCACTCTATCATCCAAGAACTCACCAAGAGCCAAACCATCCTCATCCATGTGATTATTACTCTTACCCGATAAACCCACGCCCTTTGTGGTTGCTTCTCGTAAATCTGGAACATTAAATGTGGTAGAACCATCACCTGAACCAAAAGCTACCCCAATTGCTGCAAATAAAGCTGCATAAGTTGTACGACTTACTGCCTGACCGTTACAAAGTAAGTATCCACTTGGTACAACTGAGCCACCGAAAGGACTTATAGTCCCTATCGGTGCATCAGCATATAAAGTTCCACCTGCTACTCTCAAAAGAGAGCCATCTGAATTAACTGCATTTACACTCATAATTTAACCCTCCTTATCTCACCCTATCCTTATAAGAACTAAATTAACTGTCACAGGATTACTTGCGTTTGTTATAGCACATGAGTAGCTCATTGATGCTGTACCAGCTATATTTTTAGTATGAATTTCTGATGTTGCTACAGATATAGTAGAACCATATCCAGTAACAAAATCTACATAAGCTAAGTCTGATATTACACAATGAACTGCCTGATTACCTGCTGACGGTGTAAACTTTGCTCCAATTAAATATTTACCTTTTGGAATAGCATTATTAAAGGTAAATGTTTTTGTTGTCCACGAAGTCTCAGATATAACTACATTCTCTGATTCATATTTCTGACCGAATAAAGAATAGTTAAATTCATCATCGTCAGTAATATTAACCTGACCGTAAGTTTTCTTTTCTGCTGTAGTAAGTGCATCCCACTCGGCTTGAGTTCCTGTAAAGATTCGTCTTGCAGGAAGTAAACTAACCTCTTTATCAACCACCTCAAAATCATCAGAATTAAAGGTGTTTGAAGAAGCACCATGAATAGTTCCATCTTGGTCTATAGTAATACTCTCACCATCTGGCTTAACAACACCTGCTCTTTGAGTAGTAGCTACATCAACTGTAACATT
>JAEIGA010017452.1_pt1 | contig 10937 bp, 10 predicted proteins | sample 9270691 | NCBI WGS metagenome assembly JAEIGA01 (sample SAMN17057246, study PRJNA624740) | gut metagenome | biome: biome; isolation source: fecal sample | host: Bos grunniens | place: China: Xizang | collected 2019 | reverse complement strand
TTGCATAATCGTAATGGTTTTAACAGTTATTTTCATTTGACGGTGCAAAATTACTGCTTCAAACTGCTAAAACTTGTCAGTTTGAAGAAAAAAAATAAAAAAAATACACTTTTTTTGGGGAAAAGTGCATTTTTTTGTTTAGTGGACGCCTTTTGGGATATGGGACGCGCCGATGGCGCTATTGGTTATGGGCTATTGGCTATGGGTGCTATGCTATTGACCTATTGACAGTACATTTCGTATGCCTTTTGAGCTTCTTGGCGGAAAATTTGGACTAGGCTCTCAGGTTCGTGTACGCGGATATCTGTGCCGTGGGTGCGCAGCTCCTGAATGAAATCTAGCGTAGGAGCGATGTAATATTCGAAGAAAGTGTTGCCATGAAACTGCTTTAACTCTTTCTGAGAGTCGTGTAGAGGTAATAGTCGGAGAAATTGCGTAGATTGAGGGGTTGCCTCGATAAGTACTTTTGTAGGTTCTTGATTGCGGAATACGCCATAGTAGGGAGCAAAAAATTGCTTGGCGCTGAAGTGGTTGGGATATACAAATTTCTCTGTAGTAGGGCGCATATCTTTTACACGATCTAGTGCATATACACGAATTTCATTCGGATGGGTGGAGGGGCAGCCGGCTACATACCAGCGCTGCTTGAAGACTTTTAGGCAATAAGGCGCTAGGGAGAGTTCGTATTGCTCTTGACGGTTGAAACTATGGTAGGTAAAACGAAGCTGATTGCGCTGCTTAATGGCATCTACAATCAGGCTGAGGTATTGTGCTCCTTCAGGGATATCTTCGTATAGGATACAGTCATTGATATCTTGTGCCTGGTCCATCATAGAGTGTACTGCCATCGCATTGAGCAACCATTTTCGGGTGAACCCACCCGAAATATCATCTTTGTTGTCAATATAGTAGTAATTGCCGTTGTTTCTGCTACAACGGATTTCTACATCAAAGATCTGTTGAATCTCCTCTTTGTAGCGGTGGAATTTACGTTCTGGAAACTCATCTTCTTGGTTGTCATTATAGCGGCAATGTGCCCAGCGACGATTGATGTCTTCGCGGGTGAGACGACCAGAAGCGATGGTGTCAATCAGCCAGAAATAAACATTAACTTGATGTGCTGCCATAGTAGTGTGGTATAGAGTAGTTAGTGTTGTTTTTTGATACGCATTTCGCAGTTTTTGCAATCAAATTCAAGAGAGAGGATGGTGCCGTTTTGCAGACGAAGATAGCGGGGCTCATTGTGCATTGGATTGATCTTTCGGCAACGACCTAACTCGTTGAGAATGCAATACTTGCAGGTCATAAGGGGATAGGACGTTTCTCTATGGGACGGCGTGTCGCCTATTGGATATTGGATGCCCTTTGAGCTTTTGGACGCTTCGCTATTGGGTAATGGATCTTGGATGCCCTCGGGGCAATGGGAGATGATGACCTCTCTACGCCATTGGTTGAGTTGGCTAGTAGGCAGGAAATATGGAAAAGTCTCGGAGCAAGGTGTTTCATGGTCCAAGACGAGAATGTCTGTGGCGATGAAATCGGTGTCCCCAAGTTTGCTGAGTTGCTGAATAATAGTTTGTAGAGCGCGTTCGGGATTGCTAGCCGTTTGGTGCTCCGCTTTGAAAACAGCAGTTTTTTTGCCAATGGTTAGGCGATAGCCTTCTGCTATAGCCTCAAAGCGAATAGCGACTGGCATGCGGCGCTCAGCACGCAGCGAACGTAGAAAATCGTTGTCGAGATTCCTATACAATGTTGTTCCGATTACCCGATTCCCGATTCGCGACACCTGAATATTTGGAAAGATCCAGTCGCCTTCTATGCGGTTGATAGCAAAGCCCTTATCTTGGTAGCATATGCCGTCGCCGTTGTGGAGGGTGATGCCTGGTACGAGCTCTACGCAAATGGCATTATGCTTGATGGCGACAACTTTTCCAATCTTTTCGCCCGTAGATTTGGGAGTATCCCAATTAGCCATATTAGGTGTTCGACCATGTAGGAAATAGTCGGTTTGTCCACGGTGGAATGTCTTGGAAGGGTTGGGGGTGAAGTTGTATTGATAGACAGATGGTGTAGATGCGTGCCGTAGCGTAGGGCTGTTATCTATCAGGCAGTCAAGCAGTTGTCGATAGTAGGCCACAATATTGGTGACATAATCTCGATCCTTGAGACGGCCTTCAATCTTGAAAGTGGTGACACCTGCTTCTATCATCTCAGCAAGGTGCATGCTGCGGTCCATATCTTGAAGCGAGAGTAGGTAACGTTGATGGATAGGTTGACCGTTGTTATCAAGGATCTCGTTGTTGTCTTTGTCAAGTAAGTCGTATCGTTGTCGGCAAGGCTGTGCACAACATCCGCGGTTGGCACTGCGATCCATCAGTACCTCAGATAGGTAGCATCTTCCGCTGTAGCTGACGCATAGGGCTCCATGGACGAAAGCCTCGAGTTCGAGGCATGGTGTAGTGTGGTGTAGTGTGGTGTAGTGTTGTGTAGCGTGATGGATCTCGCGGATTTGATCAAGGGATAGTTCTCGAGCAAGGACTACGCGGCGGAAACCAAGTTGCTGCAGATGAAGGACTTGCTCTGGTGTACGATTGTCGCACTGGGTCGAAGCATGCAGGCGAATCGGAGGCAAGTCGTATTCTAGGAGATGGAGGTCTTGTATAATGAGAGCATCCACGCCCACCTTATATAATTCGTGCGCAAGCGCGCACGCGCGTGAGTATTCATTCTCGTGGAGCAGTGTGTTGAGGGTGACTAGAACCTGTACGCCAAAGCGATGAGCATAGTTGACCAGTTTGGCAATATCGCTGAGCGAGTTGCCTGCTGCTTGGCGTGCACCAAACTCAGGTGCACCAATATATACTGCATCTGCACCTGCTTGAATGGCTGCCATGCCTACCTCTAAGTCGCGTGCAGGAGCAAGGAGTGATATGGTTTTTGCCGGAGTCAATGTTTTGAGAGTTTTAGATGTATTAAGGGTAGTTATCGGAGCATATTGCTGAGTTCGTACATCACGATTCCCGCTGTGACGCTGACATTGAGTGAGTGCTTGGTTCCATACTGTGGAATCTCGATACATCCGTCAGCAGCGTCGACCACCTCCTGTTGTACGCCAAAAACCTCGTGCCCCATGATGATGGCAGTCTTTTGTTGTTGAGGCAGTTGCAGTTCGGGTAGCATGGTGGCCCCGTGTGCTTGCTCAATGGCATAAACGGTGTATCCATCTGCTTGGAGTGCTTTGACTGCATCTATTGTGTGCTCGAAATAGCGCCAGTCCACTGTGAGCTCTGCACCTAGGGCAGTCTTGTGGATTTCGTTGTTGGGTGGGCAACAACAGATACCGCATAGCCATATGCCCTGTAGGCAGAAAGCATCTGCTGTACGGAAGACAGCACCGATGTTGTGTTGGCTACGTATATTGTCAAGCACCACGATGAGTGGTACCTTTGTAGTTTCGTGAAAAGCCTCTGGTGTGAGGCGGTTCATCTCTTGTATGGTAGTTTTTTGCATTGCTAATAGATGTGCGGTTATTGTATGGTTATTGTGCGTTGCATATAAATGGCAGGCAGATGGTCAATAGTTGTTTGTCAGGTTCGATATTGATGATAAAATCCTCATGTAGTGGAATGAGTAAATCATTATCGAGGGTGATGAGTGTGTTGATAGTCGTTTCATCTACATGTATGATGGTGCCTAGTTCACCTTGATCGGTGTCCAATACGCGATAGCCAGTAAGACTTTGCCATGTGGGCAATAATTCATCTTCCTCGCTGATGTCGGAAATGAGCATATAGGCTTGACAACCAATTAGTGGTTGCGCTGCCTGTTCGTCTATGATACGGTCGAGTTGGAAGATAAGCGAATCGCTACCTTTACCGCGCCAATTGAGTACGCGGAAGGGCACAAGGATATTGTTGATATTGAGAATAAGGAATGTGGCATCGGCATTGTCCCAATATTCGTTGGATGTGAGACATTGTATTTCACCGCGTTTGCCATGTGTACGAGTGATGCGGCCGATGGATATTACTTGTTGGTTGGTAATCATAGTGTTGTGTAGTGTGGTTAGTGGATGGTGTGGATAGTTTGTAGTGCGTTGTATACGATGTGTCCTTCGGTAGTATAGCCCATTTGACTGAGAAGTAACATGTAATTACGCACTTGCTCAAGATGTGATTTGTGCTTTGTATAACCAAATTTGTAGTCTATGACAATTGCGTGATTGTCTTTGAGTATTACGCGGTCAGGGCGGTAGAAATTGCCAGAAGGTGTAATGATATCTTGTTCGAAGAGTATTCGATATTGTTTGGAGTACCAATCCGTATGATTTTCTTGTTGGATGAGTGATTGTAGTTTATTTAATTGTTGGCGCATTTCAATAGCCTGTTGATCAGAGACTTGCCCTTCTCGAATAAGGCGTGTGAGACTAGGTTCTGCATCCTGCCAAGTGTGGATATACGATAGCCAAAGGTGCATTTTGGTTCCCAAATCAATCGTAGAGAGTGGTACATCTTCTTCAAAATCATCTTCTATTCTGCTGCGGAGTATTAGGCGGTCTTTGATAGGTATATTGACGTATGTAGCAGAAACGATAGTATGTTTTTCCTTTTCGTTTTCCTCTTCTTCTTTGATGGGTGGAAGTGGTGCTATTTTTGTATCCCCTTCATCCATCTTAACATAAGTGAGTTGGTCATCTAGTTCATGGTTAGTGTCGTAGAGGTATGAGAGTAGATGTCCAATGTTTTGAATAGATATTTTTCCTTGTTTATTCTCCGAATACTTCTGTCCAAAAGCGTATAATCGATAGCGTGGGCGGGTTAGTGCAACATATGTTAGGTTGAGATAATCAGTATATTGTGCGATCATCTCTTGTATATAGTCATCTTGTAGATGTGAAAGCATCAATTTGTCAGATGGGTGTACAGCCACGATTGGGAGCATATTAAAGGGTGCTGTTTTAGGTTCACACCATAGAATATCTTCCGGATGGAATGACATGATAGGCCATGATAGCATAGGTAGGATCACGATGTCGAACTCCAATCCCTTGCTGCTGTGGATAGTCATTATCTGGATGGTATTGGTAGTCTTGGCTGCTGGGATGGTGAATTTGTCTGCTTTGCGTTCCCAATATTCGATGAAGGCATTCGCATCTGCAATACGACTTTTGGTGAACTGATATACAATATCTAGAAAGGCAGTGAGATATGGTACTGCTCCTTCTGTAGATTGAAGATGTAGGATATCAATGATGGTCTGTATGCGTTCGTATAGTGGTAGCGATTTGGCTTGTGAAATTTGTTGTATTTGCTCTTCGTTGATCTCGCCATAGAATTGCTGTACAGCGCTCTGAGCGATAGAATGCTTGGTATAGAAATCTTCTTTTAGTATATGAATGATAGTTTTAACTGCAGGATGTGATCCTACTCGTAGTCCCGCTGCAGATTGAACGGAATAGTTGCGTTGTATGAGAAACTGTGCCAATTCGGCAGCTTCGTATGCAAATCGAGTGAGCAGAGTAACGCGCTTGAGATCAATACCTTCTGCCAGAAGGGACTGTAGTAATTGATCTAGAGCCTCGAGGCTTTCCACCTTGGCTGTTTTCCCTTCGAAGAACTGCATGTGGAAGTAGCCTTTATATTTCTTCTTTGCTTTTTGATGCATTGCACCATAGCTATACATGTGACGAATATCTTGGCTGAGATCAGGTTGAAGGGTCTGTTCGTCGATTCGATCAGCCACCCATGTACTATATCGCTGTAGCAATTTCTCATTCTCAGTAATTACGACTTCGGCTGTTCGCCAGTTCTCGTCCATTTTAGGTAACTTGACGTTTTGAAATTGCGAAGAAACGGCATTGAGCAGATGCCAATCGGAGTTTCGGAATCGGTAGATACTTTGCTTTACATCTCCTACGATGAGGTTATCACGATTGTTGCCCTCAGTTTCGTGGATAAGCGGAGCAAAATTCTCCCATTGTAATGCACTAGTGTCTTGAAACTCGTCAATCATGTAGTGGCGATAATACTGTCCGATCCGTTCGTATATGAATGGGGCATCTTGTCCATCAATGATTTGGTTGATGATTTGGTTGGTCTTGGATATTGGTAGACGTCCGAGGACAAGGTCGGTTTCGGAGATTTGCCGATTCACGTCCTGCAATATTCCCATTGTATAAAGGTTGGGTATAATTGCTTTGGCTGTATGGTAGTTGCGGGCAGTATCACCGGTGCATAGTTGGTGTAACTGTAGGAAGATAGGCGCTAATTGCTGGTCGTAAATAGTAGCAAGATGTTGTTGCTGCGCCTTAGGTATAGATTTGACATATGCACTGGTCGGATTCTCAAGTACCTTATTAAATGTATTTCCGATATCACCATTTAGCCAGTTGATAGGCGTTTTAGCAAAGGCTTTGACCAAGTTGGATGTCCAGCCGGTCTCTGAAGCAAATATATCTAATGCTTGTTGTAGCAAGTTGTTTACGTCTTGCTCAGCTTGCTCGCATATCTGAGTGAGTAGTTGTTGATAGTGGCGCATGAGATCCTTGTCAGAGAAAGCCTCTTGGATGGCATGCATACGTCGCATGAGGTTTTCTTTGAGTAGTTCGGTGGAGAATTTCTTTACCAATCCACTAGGGTTCCACTGTTTGTCATTATCAATATTTCTGTGTGCAAAATCAATGATCCATGTTCGAAGATTATCGTCCTCCTGTCGTTGTTCACGAATTCGTTTGAATAGGTCATCTACTGCTTGTTGTACGATTTCTTCGCTATCCAGCGATACATCATAGGTAGCTGATAGTCCGAGTTCTTTTGCAAAACTGCGAATGACTTGTTGAAAGAAGCCATCTATAGTGGATACAGAGAAGCGTGTATAATCTTGTAGTATGCCGATGAGTAATGTTTGAGCACGTTGTTGTATCTGGTCTATATTCAGTGAGATGTTGTTGTCGGATAGGAAATCATTAATATATTCGGATGTGTTTGGTTTAGTGGCTAAGATATATAATTCACGTAGGATGCGTTCCTTCATCTCAGCGGTGGATTTCTTAGTGAAAGTCACCGCTAATATTCGGCTATGTGGCAAGCGTTTATCATCGGGCAGTGGCTTATCTAGAAGCAACATCCGCAAATACTCGCGGGTAAGGGTATAGGTTTTACCACTGCCAGCTGATGCTTTGTAGATGGATAACATAGTCGAGTGGAATTAGTTGAAAATACGTAATGTGAGCCCAGTAAAACTATTGTCTAGTCGAGTTTGATACCTCCGTAATGGTTCGTCAGTAATACCTTTAGTGGGAATAGCGAATCCAAAACTCAGATCAAACTGCTCATTACAAATAGGGCAGATAGCATATAATCCATCCACTTCTACGGGTTTGCTATTCTTGATGCAATGTGGGCAGCAGAGATCAGCGGCATGGTAGTTGCCATCCATGCCAACCCATACTAGTAGGCCAGCATAGCCGATATACTCGCGCTCAAATCGTTTCTTAGTGATGGTCATAGTCTGGAAACCATTATCAGTAACGAAATGGGGATACTCGCTAGTGATATTTAGCGTGTAGTTTACTGGCACATGGGGTACTGATGAACGACGATTGACGTCTTCACATCCAACAAGAACGGAAGCTAATATTATGATCCACCAAGGTTTCATTAAAGGACGTCCTTCAATTCGACGTAAAAGATGAGTGTAGAATAAGGAGGAATATGGTTGGTTGTTCCCTCTGTACCTGTACCATCTATTCCATAGCCAAGCTTGTAAGGAATGTAGAACTCGTAGATGCCAAATTCATTCATCTTTTTCAATCCCTCGCTAAACCCAGCAACGAAGCTACTAACATAGCCCACGTAGGAATCACTGGCATCAAACTGATTTCCATTAATCAGCTTTCCGCTATACTTGATTTCTACCATTTTAGCGTCATCAGGACGCGCAGAGGTGGCATGTCCTGCGAATATGCATTTGTACTGTAAACCAGAAGGCGTAGTGACCACTCCTTCGTTTTTGGCATTTTGCTTGAGCCAGACTTCGTTTTGTGTCTTCCAATCAAGCCAATTGTTTTGTTTGCAACTACTTACTAATAGAATCACACATAGTAAGCTGAGTATCTTTATTGTTTTCATATGCATGGGTGTTTTATAGTTCTTTAGTTCTTATTGAGCTAACCACAAACTTGGATTAAGTATTGAGCGGTCTTTGTATAGTTGGAAATATAATTCAGTTTTGTTATCCTCATTAGTATCAGTGTAGATGGTACCGATGGCCTGTTTGGCAGTCACTTTGTCACCCTGTTTTACATTGATAGATTTGAGTGGTGAATATACAGTGCGGTAGTTACCATGTTGGATAATTACTGCATAGTTACCATTCATTTGTGCGCACCAAGTTACCTCTCCTTCGTAAACCGCTCTGGCACTAGCTCCATTGACGGTTTGTAGGTAAATACCTTTGTTATCCACCGTTACATGTTCGTGTACAGGATGTTTGTGTTTGCCAAAGTGCCCACTAATATAACCTTTTTCTACAGGCCATGGCATGCGTCCTTGATTGGCTTCAAATCCACCTGCAATGAGCTTTTGCTCTTTGGTAAGTGTGGTAGTGGTACGTACTTGCTTAGCAATCAGTTCTTCTATCTTTTTGTTGAGTGCATTTGCTTTTTTCTGTTGCTCTTTCTGTTTTGCGAGTAGTTCCTTTTCCTTTTTTTTGAGCGATTGTAGCATGTTCTTTTGTTTGCGTTCATCGCTGGCCAACTTTTCTTGTTCTCGCTTCTGACTAGTTAATGCTTTTGAACGGTCTTTTTTTCTTATCTCCAATTGCTGATTTTGGTGATCGATTTCTGTTTGAATGCGTTCAATCTCTCGTACTTGCTCTTTGCGGTAAGCGGCGAACTGTTGCATATAGCGTATGCGTCGGGTGAGTTGTTGAAATGTGTCGGATGAAAGTAAGAAAAGTAGTGGCGATTGTTGTAAGTCGGCATAATGTGTTTCGCGAATCATTCTGGCATAATCAGCTTTGCATGCTTCCAATTGCGCTTGCAACTCTGAGCGTTTGTTGCGCAATTGTCCCATTTCTGCATTTAGACCAGAGATTTCCGACTGAATGTTTTTGATCAGTTTTTTGCGTGTTTTGATATCGCTATTGAGCAAATTCAGTTTGTTGACAGTAGCCGTCTCATTCTGTTTTGTCTGCTTGAGCATGGTGCTAGTCTGCTCGAGTTGTTGTTGCAGTTCACGTTGTTGCTTTTGCAACTCTTTTACATTCTGCGCCGACAGGGATGTAACTACAAATAATACGATATATAAAATCAGAGTCTTTCTCATAGAGGTAGTATTTCGCGCAATGATACTCGTTTGTATTTCTTTAGTTCTAATCTTCGTGGAGTGGTCAGTTGATTATATTCTCGCTGAGAGAAGGTACATTGGATAGATATTGTATGGCTCCCGACTTCTAGATGGATTTGATTATTGCTTTTCTTTTTTGGCGACAAGGGAGCACTCACATAATCTTGTATTAATTTGAGTGAAGGGGTAGGGTGGATTTCTTTGCCTGCCCAATCATATGCCAGTGTGGTATAGCGTCGGTTCATCTTATCAATGACGCATACGCTATCGTTTGTAGCTTCTAATCTAAACATCTCTATACCCAGTACAGGTTGTAATGATAACACAATCAATTCGTTGCGCCACATTTGTACGTTGCAATTCATGGTATATGTATGTTCGTCGAATTGCAATATAGCATGTGCTTTTTGGCTTAGAGTGTTGTAGCGACGGGGTTCTGCTTGACGCTGGGTGGCACAGGAGCAGAGCAATAAGCCGAGTAGGGTTATGACGGGTATGAGTCGTTTCATAACTTCAATTTCTTAAGAATTGCTTTATAGTGGGTTTCTATTTCTTTCTTTGTTTCAGGTATAGCGTATTCTAATGCTCGCTGGATATAGAAAAATGCATCTTGGTAGTTCCCCTTGTGGTACATGATCCATGCGTAGGTATCAAGATATACAGAGTTGGTAGGTTCAGCCATAATAGTAGTTTGTGATAAGCGCTCTGCCATTACCAGATCTCCTCCAGAGATGCATAGATGCCATGCCAAGTTATTGAGTAAAATCCAATTGCGGGGCTGATGGGGTAATAAGGCGGAATATGCCTCAATCATCTTATCAGAAGGTTGGTGCGTCTCTTCATATAGTTCTAGGCGAAATATCTGGAATTGTATGTCATTGGGTTCTTCTTCTAGATAACGCTCCACTTCAGAGATAGCACGTTTTGTGTCATGCAATACCATATTTAATCTATATCGTTGCATTGCACTTGCCGCGTTATATCCTAGGATGGAGTCTAGTTGATCCTGGATGAGGAGTGCTCTCTTATAATCTTCTACATGGATATACGCCTTTTGTAATAGCGTGTGTATATCCTCATCTTTAGGATTGTTTTGTGCTACTTGTTCCAGATTGCAGATTGCCAGTTTTGCTAGTTTCTTATCATCGCTTTGTAGCAAATATACGGCATATTGATACCAATATTCATTGGGTTGCAACTCGAAAGCACGCTTTAGATATGGCAAAACTTTTTGGGGTTGGTCAAAAGCGTCGTAGAAGACCCCCATATAGTTGTTGATAGTTGCATCGTTGGGATTCAATGCGTAGCAAAATTGAACCAACTCCCACGCTGGCTCGATATCTTCGTTTTGTATGAGCCGTTGTGCTTCGTAGAAATAGTAGAGGAATTGTTGTAATTCCTCCGGAGTGAGTGTATCTGGCTTGTTGGTTACAGTCAGATCTTTGCCCCATGTTACTCCCGAAGAAAGAAGGAGTAATATCGCTAAAATGATATGTTTAATTTTTGTAAACACTACTCTCATTTCACCCCACTATGTCCGAAACCGCCAGCACCGCGCTCTGTTTCGCCAAGTATCTCAACCTTAAGTAG
>JAEIGA010017451.1_pt1 | contig 10937 bp, 8 predicted proteins | sample 9270691 | NCBI WGS metagenome assembly JAEIGA01 (sample SAMN17057246, study PRJNA624740) | gut metagenome | biome: biome; isolation source: fecal sample | host: Bos grunniens | place: China: Xizang | collected 2019 | reverse complement strand
ATTCTTCCCTAACGCAAAATATTTTGGTCTTTTGATGGAAAATGAGATAGTGAACCTAAATCGTTTAATGTCTTCACCAAAGAAACCTTTTACAGCAATAATAGGAGGTAGTAAAATATCATCAAAAATCGATGTAATACAAAATCTATTGCCATTAGTGGATAATTTAATCATTGGAGGAGGAATGAGTTATACATTTGCTAAGGCAAGAGGTAAAAGAATCGGTAACTCAATTTGCGAAGATGACAAAATGCAAGTAGCATTAGATTTGATAGAAGAAGCAAAAAATAGAGGTGTAAACTTATATTTACCTGTTGATATTGTAGCAGGAGATGGTTTCTCTAATGATTGCAATGTGAAATATTGTCCTGAGGTAGATATTCCAGATGGATGGGAAGGAATGGATGCTGGAGAAAAAACAAGAGAGTTGTTTAGAGAAGTTATTTTAAACTCTCAAACTATTCTTTGGAATGGTCCTGTTGGAGTATTTGAGTTTGAAACTTTTGCAAAAGGAACAGACGCAATAGCAAAGGCAGTTGCAGAAGCTACAGATAAAGGAGCATTCTCAGCAGTTGGAGGAGGAGATTCTGTAGCAGCAGTAAATAAATCAGGTTTTGCAGATAGAGTTTCGTATATTTCTACAGGTGGGGGTGCAATGTTAGAATTTTTAGAAGGTAAAACTTTACCAGGAATAAAAGCAATAATGTAAAAATCTATAAACTATGAGAAAAATAGCATTAGTAACAGGAGCTACGTCAGGCATAGGAAGAGCGTGTGCAATTAAGTTAGCAAAAAACGATTACGACATAATAATTACAGGACGCAGAAAAGAACGTCTTGAAGACTTAGAAAAAGAATTAAGAAATCTTGGAGCCGATGTGCTTAGTCTTAACTTTGATGTAAGAAACAACCAAGAAGTAGAACAATATTTAGGAAATCTTTCAGGAAAATGGGAAAATATAGATTTGCTTATTAATAATGCAGGTCTTGCAGCAGGAAAAGAACCAATAATTGAGGGAAGCCTTGATGATTGGGAAAGAATGATAGACACTAACGTAAAGGGTTTGCTTTATGTTAGCAAGATTGTCTTAAATCTTATGTGCAAAAGACAAAAGGGACATGTGGTTAATATTTGTTCTATTGCGGGTAAGCAAGTTTATTCAGACGGAAATGTTTACTGTGCAAGCAAACACGCCGTTGATGCTTTGAGTCTAGCAATGAGAATAGACTGTTTGAAATATGGAATAAAGGTTACAAATATTTGTCCAGGAGCTGTGGAAACTGAATTCTCTATTGTGAGATTTCATGGCAACAAAGAACAAGCCGATGCAACGTATAAAGGTTTTGAACCATTAACAGCAGAAAATATAGCTGATACTATTTACTATTGTGTTTCATTGCCTGCACATGTTTGTATAAATGATTTAACAATAATGCCAACAGCACAAGCGGATTCCTCACATTTCTTTAAACAATAGTTAGTAATGTACGATAGAATCATAGATAAGAATAATCCTAATTCAGCTTTGAAGGTGCAGGAAGCACTTCCTGAAATGCCTTCTCAGGTGAATAAGGATTATATCTTTAAATTAAAAAAGAGAAAAGAATTAAGTGTTGATGAATTTGTTGAAGGAATTTTGAAATCTGATAGAATTATTCTTTCACAAGCTATAACCCTTGTGGAAAGTAGTAGATTTGACCATCAACAAAAGGCTCAACAAATAATAGAGCGCTGTTTACCATACGCAGGTAAAAGTATTAGAGTAGGTATTACAGGAGTTCCGGGCGTAGGTAAAAGTACCACAATAGAAGCTCTTGGAGTTAAGCTAACTGCTATGGGACATAAATTAGCAGTGCTTGCAATAGACCCAACAAGTGAAAAAACAAAGGGTAGTATTCTTGGAGATAAAACAAGAATGGAAACATTGGCTAATGACCCTAATGCTTTCATTAGACCTTCTCCATCAGCTGGTAGCTTAGGTGGTGTAGCAAGAAAAACAAGAGAAATAATTATTTTATGTGAAGCAGCAGGCTTTGATGTAGTTCTTGTTGAAACAGTAGGTGTTGGCCAAAGTGAAGTGGTGGCTCACTCAATGGTGGATTTCTTCCTTTTACTTCAACTTGCAAATGCAGGAGATGAATTGCAAGGAATAAAGAGAGGTATTATGGAAATGGCAGATGCAATTTCTATAAATAAAGCAGAATTAGATCCAAATCGTGCAGAATTAGCAGCAACTCAATATAGAAGTGCATTAAGTCTTTTCCCTGCTAATGAAAATACATGGAAACCTGTTGTATTTACATCCTCTGCTTATACAGGTGATGGAATTGATAAAATATGGGAAACAATTATGGATTATGTTGTGCTAACTAAATCAAATGGTCATTTCCATAAGAAAAGAAATGAGCAAAATCTCAGAATTTTATCAGAAACTATCAATTCAAGTCTAACAGAGATGTTTTATTCTAATGAAAAGGTAGTTGAGAATCTTGAAAAGTTTAAAACAGATATAATAGAGGATAAAATATCTGCGTATATTGCTGCTCAAAAGCTAATAGAAGAATATTTTTTAGAAATACGTAATAAATAATTATAAGATGAAAAGAATACTGACATTTATAGTAATTTCTTTATTGTTTGCTTCATGTTCTATGTTGCGTAATACACAAAAGGAAGATGTAGAAGAAAATAATCAAACTATGTTTGGAATAGAATGGAAATTGAAGAAGATAGGTAATAAGTTAATGAAGTATGATGAAGAGTCTGAAATAATTACTCTTTTGATGACTTCTGAACCTGAAAATGTCAGTGGCTTTTCTGCATGCAATAGATATTTTGGAAAATTTACCCTTAAAAAAGGTGTATTGACCTTTAAAGATATGGCTTCTACTGCAATGATGTGTCCAGAACAAACAATGGAGTTAGAAAGACGTTATCTTATGCAACTTGAAAAGGTAAATAATTTTGTTATTACGGAGGAGGGAGAATTGCATCTTAGAAAAGATGAAAAGGTATTATTGATTTTTGCTCAATAGTAAGATGCAGACATTATTTTGTCAAGTCATATTACCTTTACACCTACCAAGTAGTTATACTTATCGTATTCCACTTGAATTATACGATAAAATTCAAGTGGGAGTAAGGGTTGCAGTGCAATTTGGCAAAAGAAAAATATATAGTGGTATTGTTACCGAAATACATGATAGGGTTCCTTCTGTTTCAAGTGTTAAATATGTTCTAGAAATTATAGATACAGAGCCTGTTATTACAGCAAAAACACTTTCTTTTTATGAATGGGTTGCATCTTACTATATGTGCTATATAGGAGATGTAGTTACTGCTGCGATGCCTGCATTGATGAGGTTAAGGAGTGAAAGTAAAATCATTATATCCCCTGAATTTACTGCCGAAATAGATAGACTGACAGAAAAACAATTAGAAATCCTAAAAATAGTTGATGAAAAGGTAAATATATCTATTGAGGAACTTAGTAGCAGGTTTTCAGAAAAAGGTATATTACCCGAAATTACCAAAATGGTAAATAATAAGGTGTTGGCTATTGATGAACAACTTGAAGAGAAGTTTAGACCTAAATTACAGGATTATATAGTTATTTCAGAACAATATGATTCTCCTGAAGGGAAGGCAGAATTGATTCAATGTTTAAGTGCTAAAAAAAATACAGAAAGCCAACTTCAAACCTTTTTGTTATTTTTGTCTGAATCACAAGGAAAGGGTATTGTAGAGAAATCAGCATTTCAAGAAAAATGTAATAAGAATTCTTTACAAACTCTAATAAAGAAACAAGTGTTTGAAATAAAACATCTTGTACATTCACGTTTAAAAGAAAGACAATCGTGTTTTGAAACTAGCGATATTACACTTAGTTCAGCACAACAAACAGCCTATGATTTAATATTAAAATCGTGGGAAAACAATGATGTAACTCTTTTACATGGTGTAACAAGTAGTGGAAAAACTGAAATATATATTAAACTAATTGAAAAGGCTATTTCACAAGGAAAGCAAGTCCTTTATATATTACCCGAAATAGCATTGAGTATTCAATTACTTTCTAGATTAGAAAAGTATTTTGGAGATAAAATAGGTATATATCATTCCCGCTTTTCAAAGGAAGAAAGGGTGGAGATATGGAATAAGGTTAAGGAAACAGACAAAGAAAAATCTTATAGAATAATCATAGGTTCTAGAACTTCGGTTTTCCTTCCTTTTAATGACTTAGGTTTAATTATTGTGGATGAGGAGCATGATAATGGCTTTAAACAAAGAGAGCCAGCTCCACGTTACAATGCAAGAGATGCCGCAATATATCTTGCAACCTTACATAAATCGAAAGTTCTCTTAGGTTCAGCAACTCCTTCCTTAGAAACTTTCTTTAATACACAAATAGAAAAATATGCTTATGTTCCTTTGACAGAACGTTATTTAAACACTCCTATGCCAGAGATACAAATAGCAAATATGAAAGAGGAATATATAAACAGAACTAATTATTCTATTTTCTCTTCATTGTTATTTGAAAACATATCACAAGCATTAAAAAATCACAAGCAAGTAATTCTTTTTAAAAACCTAAGAGGATATGCTTCAAATATAAGATGTGAGGTTTGTGGATGGGTGGCAAAATGTCCTAATTGCGACGTTTCTCTAACCTATCACAAGCATTTAAATTCCTTAAACTGTCATTATTGTGGATTAAATAAACCTTTGGTAAATGAATGTCCAGCATGCCATAGTCATAGCTTAGTACAAACAGGTAATGGTAGTGAAAGAATAGAAGAAGAAACATTAAATCTATTTCCAAATGCGAGAGTAAAAAGAATGGATTTAGATACCACTCGCAAAAAGAATGACTACATGGAAATAATGCAAGAATTTGAAAAGGGAAATATAGATATTCTTTGTGGAACACAAATAATTACAAAAGGATTAGACTTTTCAAATGTAGGATTAGTAGGAGTAATTGATGCAGATGCGATGTTGCATTATCCAGATTTTAGAGCATACGAAAAATCCTTTGACTTACTAATTCAAGTTGCAGGAAGAGCAGGAAGATTAGGTGCAAAAGGAAAAGTAATCATACAAACATTTAATCCATTTCATCAAATATTCAAAGAAGTATTAAATTACGATTATGCTTCTATGTATAAAAATCAAATAGTTGAAAGAAAGATTTTTTCTTATCCACCATTTGTTTATATAACCAAAATAACTTTTCAATCAACTGATAAAGAAAATTTAGATACCTTGTGTTCACAATACTCAGAGCAAATTAAAAAAATATTTGGTCAAAGAATATTAGGACCAGAGTATCCTCCTATGTATAGAATTAAAGGGATGTATCAAAAACAGTTTATATTAAAATTAGAAAAGACTATTTCCTACTCTCAAGCTAAAAAAGCAATAATGCAACTCAATGAGGAATTTTTGAGTAAACAAGAGTTTAAAAAAGCAAGAGTAATAGTAGATGTAGACCCTTTGTAAGAAATTTTGTAATTTTGCAGTATGAAAAAGATAATATTAGTTTTATTAGTTTCTTTCTTTGTAACAGAATTGCGTTCTCAAAACATAATGTTACAAAATGCAGAACAAGAATTGCAATCCTTAATGGATGTTATGTTTATCTCGAAAGATGATAACGAAAGATTTAATGCAAATGAAAAATTCATAAACATATTAGATAATGTCTTAGAATATCCTAATAGTTTTGACTATCCTTTTAAATCATTAGACAAGATTAGTATCCTTACTTCCGATGATAAGCGTTTTAAAATATTCACTTGGGCAATTTTTTCTAATGAAGGAGTTTATGATAACTTTGGAATGATTCAAGCACGAAACGAAAATACAGAGGAATATGAAATATATCGTCTTTACGATAGAAGTGATGATATTTTCTCTCCAGAAGAAGCAAAGCTTACTGACACTTCATGGTTTGGAGCAGTATATTTTGACCTTATAACTACTAAAAATGAAAATATAACATATTATACCCTTTTAGGTTGGGATGGAAAGGATATATATTCAAAAAGAAAAATCATAGAACCCGTAACCTTTAAAAGAAACTCTGGAAGACCAAATTTTGGAGCTTCGGTATTTTTTAAAGAAAAGCAATTAAAACGAATGATATTCGAATATGCACCTACTACATCTTTCAATTTGAAATGGGATAATCAATATTACACAGAAGGTGGTGTGAAAAAAGCACAACAAAAGGGAATAAAGAAAAATAAACCATTTGAAACAGAAGCTCAAAAGATTGAAAAAACATGGATGATTTTATATGAAGAATTAGAGCCTATGCACGATGGTTTAGGAATGGTTAAAAATTTAAACGTGCCTTCTGGAAAAGTTGTAGGATTAAGGTTTGATAGAGGCAAATGGCGAAAAGTTGAAAATTTAATACCGCGTAATTCTAAGAAAAAGAATGAAATAAATGTCAATTATTATGATTTTGGCAAAGAAAAGCGACTTTACTAATGTAAGGTTTTAGAATTAAAAATGTCTATTTAAAGAAAAAATGTAAAAAATGAAAAGATTCTTAATTTTATTAGCACTATTACAAATTTCGTTTGGTGCATTTTCACAAAAAATCACAGGAGTAATATACGATAAAACAACAAAAGAAACTTTACCTTCTGCAAATATATATTGGTTAAAAGGTGGAGGAGGATGTATTTCCGATATAGATGGTAAATTCACCATAGAAAAAAAGAAAGCAGAACAAACAAAATTAGTGTTTAGTTACACAGGTTATGCAAATGATACTATTGAGGTAAAAGATGATGCAAACCTAAAAATATATCTTGAACAATCAGGAACAATCCTATCAACCTTTGAAGTGAGAGAAAGAATGAAAAGTTCATTCCTTTCAAAAACCTCATTAGAAAACAAAGAAATCATTTCAGGAGAAGGATTAAAACACTTGGCTTGTTGTAATCTTGGAGAAAGTTTTGAAAATTCTGCATCAGTTGATGTAGGTTATTCAGACGCTGTTTCAGGTAGTAAACAAATTCAACTATTAGGATTAACAGGTGTTTACTCTCAAATCCTATTGGAAAATATGCCATTTTTAAGAGGGCTATCCGCTCCGTTTGGTCTTTCATACGTTCCAGGAAATTGGATGGAAAGCATATCAGTTAGTAAAGGTGTTGCAACAGTTAAGCATGGCTACGAAACAATTACAGGAATTATAGATTTAGAGTATGACAAACCTCACAAGGCTGACCTTTTCTCTTTCAACGCTTACCTAAATAATGAATTAAAAACCGAGTTTAATGTAAAATCTAACCGTATCATAAATGACAATTTAGCAACAGGTTTATTTGTTTACGGAACATACAATGGTTTTAAAACCTTTGACCACCTTGGAAACGCAGGACAAGGCGATGGATTTAGAGACTATCCATCTCAAACACAAATTAACGTTGCTAATCGTTGGAACTATGAAGTTCATGACGGATTATGTAGCCAAACCTTAATCAATTACACTCGTGAAGAACGCTTAGGAGGACAATTAGCATTCTCAGAAGACATGAGAGGAAATGATTCTATTTACGGATTAGGAGGAACAGTTGATAGAGTACACTTCTTTACAAAGAATGGAGCACCTCTTGGAAACACATCATCATTCGGAACACAACTTTCTGCAACATACTTTAAACAAGATGCATATTATGGACTTACAAATTACGAAGGAGTAGAAACTGACGTATATGCAAATGCACTTATAAACACAATGGTTCGTGGAGGACACAATGTGGACTTTGGAGCAAGTTTCCGTTACACTGATGTAAAAGAAGACCTTTACTCTACACCATACCTTGGAGCAAGTTTATTCCATTCTCTTAGCCAAAGCGAAGAAAGTCTTGTTAATTTCATGAAAGAAGAAATCGTACCGGGAGTATTCGGACAATTTAACTTCATTTATGATAAAATATTCGTAGCAACAGCAGGTCTTCGTTACGATTACAACACAGCATACTCAAAACACATAATCACACCAAGACTTCATTTTCGTTGGAAGATAACAGAAGATTTGATTTTTAGAGGAGCAGCAGGTAAAGGCTTCCGTTCTGCAAATCTAATAGCAGATAACTTCGGTATATTAGCATCTTCAAGAGATATAATCATAGAAGAAGCCTTAGATATGGAAGAAGCATATAATGCAGGAGTAAATCTATCATATTCATTGCCACTTTCAGACGACAGAGAAATGTCAATAGCTTTAGATTACTATCACACAAACTTTGTAAACCAAGTTGTAATGGACTTAGACCAAGATGCTAATCAAGTGCATTTTTACAATCTTGATGGAAAGAGCTACTCTAATGCAGCACAATTAGATGTTAATGTAGAGGCTTTTAAAGGATTTAATATTACATTGGCAGGAAGATACAACGATGTGATGACTACATATCACGGAAAATTGATGGAAAAACCATACGTTGCAAAATGGAAAGGATTAGTAGTGCTGTCTTACAAGACAAAGTATGATAAATGGATGTTTGACCTTACAACACAATTCAATGGCAAACAAAGAATACCTCTAAACGTAGGAGAGAAACAAGGATATGCAGACCCATATATCTATATGTTAGGACAAATCACAAGAAAGTTCAAGAATTTAGATATATATGTAGGAGTTGAAAACATCACTAACCACACACAAGAAGTGCCTGTTATAGGCGTTGATGATATATTTACAAGAAAATTTGATGCTTCTGTGGTATATGCACCTGTAATGGGAAGATTGATTTACGCAGGTTTACGTTGGAATATTAAATAATTAAAAGAATAAAACAAGTATGAAGAAGATTTTCTTATCAGCCGTATTGGCAATTATTGCATTAACATTTGGATATGCACAAGAACAAAATCAAGCAACAGAACAAACAGTTCAAATATCTTTACCAAAATACTGCTGTTCTGAATCAGATGCTTTGATTGAAAAAACATTGGCTTACGAAAAAGGGGTTGAGAGTTTTCAATTAAATCCAATAACAAAATCAGTTCTTGTAACATTCAAAACAAAGAAAACAAGTCAAGAGAAAATAGAAAAGGCTTTAGCAAAAGCAGGATTTGAAACACCAAACTTCAAAGCAAACGAAAGAGCAGTAGCTAAATTGCCAGGTTGTTGCAAAAATACTGCAAGAGGAATAGAATCAAATTGTGGACACAATCATAATCATAATCATAATCACGAACATTCAAGTGGTTGTGGACATGATCATCATCACGATTGCGGACATGACCACAATCATGAGCATAATCACGAATAATATTTATTCAATATCATCAACCTGCTCGTCTGATTTACAATGTTCCGATTGAGAACTTACAGCAGGTTCACAGCCTGCATCTATCGCAATTTGAAGATAGCTGCAGGCTTTTTCTTTATCCTTCAAAGCAACATAGCATAATCCTAAAATATGAGTAATATCACCAAAATTAGGATTTAAAATATATGCTTCTTCTAAATATCTAACAGCAGCTCTATACTTGCCTTGTTCATAATTAATCCTTCCTAAGTTGAAATAAGAATCACTATAGTAAGGAACTTTTCTAATAGAAATCTTATAATGTTCAATGGCCTTATTTAAAAAGCCGTTCTTTTCATAAGCTAAACCGATATTATTATGAATAAAATCTGCATTAGGATTCATCTTAAGTGCTGTTTGAAACTCAAAAAGAGCATCTGCATACTTCTCTAAGTTAATATAAACAATCCCTCTATAGTTATAATAATCAGCAATAGTGTCGCACATTTCAATTGCAGTATTCAAATCGTATAAGGCATCGTTATACTGCAAAACATAATTCAAACAAACACCTCGTAAAAAATAATATTCAGCTTTTACATCTTTTTGTAAAGCTATATTCAAATCCTCAATAGCACTAAAAAAATCCTTTTCAAACCCCTTTGCTTTAGCTCTTTCCTTAAATAAATCTGCAGATTTCAAACCTAAATCTTCAGCTTGATTGAAATACGAAACGGCAGATAAGTATTCGTGTTGCTCACTTTTAATCAATCCCATCAAATAAGAACTTAAAGCAGTTGGCTCTTTGTCAATAAAAGCACTTAATTTATTATACGCGTTTGTTCTATCATCAGCTTTAAAATAAAAGAATGACGCTATTTTATAGAAAATACCTCTGTCTTCTTCCTCTAAAGAAGAGGTAAAAATATCAATATAGCTTGCAAATTTCTTTAAATCCTTTTTGTTAATAATGGTAATCAATTCAAAAAAATCATCTTCCCCCTTATCTAAAAGAATAGATAACTCATCACAAACATCTTCTGCATTATTTTTGTCATCAATCATGTAAAACAGCTTCAATAATTCAGTTTTATCTGTCTCTAAAATCTCGTTTTCAATAATTGATAAACATTTCTTTGCTTCAGTATGTTTTCCTATATAATAATAACAAAAAGCCTTCTTTGGATATAATGCCAATGCACTATCCAAATCTACTTTCTCTAAACTCTCAATATAAAAGATAGCATCGGAAAATTTTGCAGAATCCATTTTGGATTGCACTATATCTTCAGAATAAAAAACCTTTTGGGCAGAAGATATAACAGAAAGACAACAACAAATTAGAAAGCAAATCAAGCATCTCATAATATCAAATCTCCACAACCCTCACGAATAATTTCAATATCTTCACCAATACAACTAACAACAGTAGAAGGTTCAAAATTCAAATCATCATTACCGCCGACAATACAATCAACTTTATCTTCCCATTCCTCAAGAATTAAATCAATATTAGAATAATCCTCAAAACACCTTCCCTCAGTAGGAAGAGAGCTAACCAATAAAGGACTATCCAAGGCTTTTGATAATTCAGAAATAAATTCGCAATCAGGTATTCTAATACCAATACACCTCTTTTTGTTTTGAAAAATCTT
>JAEIGA010017450.1_pt1 | contig 10937 bp, 12 predicted proteins | sample 9270691 | NCBI WGS metagenome assembly JAEIGA01 (sample SAMN17057246, study PRJNA624740) | gut metagenome | biome: biome; isolation source: fecal sample | host: Bos grunniens | place: China: Xizang | collected 2019 | reverse complement strand
GCAAAATTCATGAACTTATTCTTGAAAGAGAAAATCAACCCATTGATTGGTTCTGCTGGTGTTTCTGCAGTGCCAATGGCTGCTCGTGTATCTCAACAAGTTGGACAAGAATCAGATCCTGGAAACTTCCTATTGATGCATGCAATGGGACCAAACGTTGCTGGAGTTATCGGTTCGGCAGTTGCTGCTGGTATTCTCCTTTCAATGTTAGGATAAGAAAAACTTTTATTCATTAAAAAGAGAGACTCATTTGAGTTTCTCTTTTTTTATAAAAACAGGTAAAAAAGATGTACATTTGTACTTAAATGAAACAAAAATGGTACTAAACTATATTTGGATTGGATTTCTACTTATTGCCATTGCCGTAGCAATAATTCATGCATTTATTATTGGCGATGCAACTCCACTGCAAACGGTAATGAATTCTACATTTACCTCTGCAAAAAATGGGTTCGAAATATCGTTAGGGCTTACAGGAGTACTTTCACTTTGGTTAGGAATAATGAAAGTAGGCGAACGTGGTGGAATCATAGCTTCAATGTCAAAAATAGTTACTCCATTTTTCAGTAAGATATTTCCTGATGTCCCTAAAAAACACCCTGCTCTGGGTTCTATGTTTATGAATATGTCAGCCAATATGCTTGGACTTGACAATGCGGCAACACCTCTCGGATTAAAAGCAATGAAAGAATTACAAGATATCAATCCTAAAAAAGATACCGCATCAAACCCAATGATAATGTTTCTTGTCCTCAACACTTCTGGACTTACGCTTATACCGGTTTCCATTATGGTATATCGTGCACAAATGGGGGCATCAAACCCTAGCGATGTGTTCTTACCAATACTTTTAGCCACCTATTTTTCCTCATTAGCAGGAATGATTGCTGTTTCGATTGCTCAAAAAATCAACCTATTACAAAAAAACATACTTATCACTCTATCTGCATTCACATTACTCATAGGAGGAATAATTTTGGCTTTCTCTAAAATGAGTGAACAACAAATAGAGATGTATTCAAGCTTTATAGCAAACTTTTTATTACTTGGTATCATTGCAACATTTATAATTGCTGGCATTCGTAAAAAAATTAATGTTTATGAAGCTTTTATTGAAGGGGCAAAAGAAGGTTTCAATGTTGCGATTGGCATTATCCCCTATCTAATAGCCATATTAGTTGCTGTTGGGATGTTCCGAGCATCAGGAGCAATGGATTGGATTATATTGGGTATTACAAAAGCAATTGAGGCATTTGGTTTAAACTCAGACTTCGTAGGAGCACTTCCCACTGCAATGATGAAACCACTTAGCGGATCGGGGGCTCGGGGATTAATGATTGACACTATGACTACCTACGGAGCCGATTCTTTTGTTGGGCGTCTTGCTTGTATTCTCCAAGGATCTACAGACACTACATTCTATATTCTTGCTGTATATTTTGGTTCGGTGGGCATTACAAAAACTCGTCATGCCATTACCTGTGGACTAATTGCCGACGCCGTTGGTATCATCGCAGCTATATTTATTGGATATTTATTTTTTCATTAAACACAATGATTACATACATTACCGACAACGTAAAGAATCCTTTAAAAAATAAGCGTACTATAAACGCATGGATAAAATGTGTAGCCAATAAATACAATAAAAAAATTGGTGAAATTGCCTATATATTTTGTAATGATGAAAAAATTTTAGAAGTGAACAAACAATATCTCGAACACGACTATTACACAGACATCATTACATTCGATTATTGTGAAGGCAACACACTTTCTGGTGACATTTTTATTAGTATTGATACCGTACAAAGTAACGCAAACGAATACAATGTAAGTTTTGAAGAAGAGTTATATCGTATAATAATACACGGTATTTTACACCTTTGTGGACAAGAGGATAAGACTCCAGAAACTCGTGCAGAAATGACAAAAAAAGAAAACGATGCCCTAGAAATGCTACATTTAGATATCGCCTAAATAAAACTCATAGTCGACATCACTACCTCGTAGGTATACGTTTGTCAATATCTTATTGACAAAATTTAAAACTATTTGCATTTGAATTGGCTCCAAACAATCAAACATTACCTCAGCATCGGCAGATAGTGTTACTGTCTCATTCGAATATTCTTCTAAAGCCACCTTACCTATGGCACGGCAATCAATTTTGATTTTATTTATGTATACAAACATATCGGAACCCTCTAAGCAACATACTCCTATAGCATTTACTTCTTCCGATTTTTTTGTTGCTTTATCAAAACGCAAATAGCCTATCAATGGCAAATAAAAATCCTCGGCATTTACTACTAACGTACAAAAACAAAAGATTAAGACAATAATTCTTCTCATTGCAAACTAGCATTTATCAACATTGCAGTTTTAGAAGCACAACCTGCACCACCCAATCGTTTTGCAAGTACTTCATACCCTAACATTTGTGCATCACGAACAGAATTTTCGTATAACAAACTCGAAAGATGATTTTGCAAATTTTCTTCGGTAAACAAATGTGCTATCAATTCTGGCACAAGTTCGCTATCAGCAATCAAATTTACTAAAGAAACATACTTAATATGCAAAAGCATATTTTTAAGCAACATCGCAAAACGTCCGCCAAAAACATGATATACAACCACTTGTGGGGTCTTCAACAAAGCTGTTTCTAAAGTTGCGGTCCCCGAATTTACAATTGCGACTTTTGCATTTCTCACTAAATCGTAAGTTTGACCAAAAACTACTGGCAATCCTTTGGCATAAGCATCGTAAAAATCCACCGAAACTCCCGGTGCACCAGCCACTACAAATTGATATTCTGGAAATTTTTCTGCCATATTAGCCATTAACGGTAAACACTTCGCAATTTCTTGTCTACGACTTCCCGAAAGTAACGCAACAATTGGCCTATCAGACAAGCTATTCCTCTCTAAAAAAATAGCTTTGTCTTCTGCTTTCTCTAAAAAACTAGCAACTGAATCCACTGTCGGATTGCCAACATAATCAATAGCATAATTATGCTTCTTATAGAAATCAACCTCAAACGGCAAAATACAATACATCTTATCAATGTATTTTTTTATCGACTTTATACGATACTCTTTCCATGCCCAAATCTTTGGTGAAATATAATAATAAACAGGTATAGAGGTTTTGTTTTTTACAAATTTTGCTACTTGAAGATTAAAACTTGGATAATCTATTAAAATAACAACATCAGGGTTAAAATTCAATAACGCTCGCTTACAACACTTCAAATTATCCAACACTGTACGCAAATTCAAAAGCACATTGATGATACCCATAAATGCCATTCTACGATAATGGACAATAGGCTCTTTACAAGCTTCTTTTTTCATCAAATCGCCTCCCAAAAAGCAAAATTCGGCATTTTTATCTTGACATTTTAGCTCTCGCATCAAATTCGATGCATGCAAATCGCCCGAAGCTTCTCCGGCTATAAAAAAATACCTCATATCACATCAAAATTATTGCTACCATAAAATAAATCAATGTAGCAGAAATAAAACCGCTACACAACCGCCATAACTCCTTTTTGTATGCCACAAAGAGTGAAAAAAGATTAGGGGTTATACTCACAATAAACCATTTAAAAAGCATTTGACCGCTTCCCATCACTTGACGAAAAACCGATGCAAAATCCATATAATTACGTTCTTTCAGCACATATAAAAACATACAGCCAAACAAAACAGGGAAAACAATTCCAAACAAAAATCCCCAATAAACTCTATTCAACTTGCTCATATCCTATTTTTTTCAGCCACGCTAAACTTTCATAGTGTGTCAAATCGCAAGTTGTTGGTACAACCGACACAAATCCATTATTCAAAGCCCATTCATCAGTTCCAGTATTTTCAGGCTCTGCATTTTCAAATACACCTGTCATCCAATAATAAATTTGTCCGTTCGGATTCACTCGTTTATCAAATTCTTCTATCCATTGGCCTTTTGATTGCATACAAACTCTCACACCCTTTATTTCTCCTATAGGAGCATTTACATTCAAACAAACACCTTGAGGTAAATCTCGAGTACTTACTTTTGCTATTATTGATTCTACAAAAGGAAGAAACAAAGAAAAATCTGCATCTTTAGAATGGTCGCAAAGAGAAAATCCTACCGAAGTAATCCCCTGACTACATCCTTCTAACACAGCACCCATTGTACCAGAGTAAATAACATTTACTGACGAATTTGAGCCATGATTTATTCCTGAAAAAATAAAATCTGGCTTTCTATCAAGAATATTATTCAACGCCATTTTTACACAATCGGTTGGCGTTCCCGAACATTTATAAATAGTCAAACCTTCTTCTTCCAACAATTTTGTTTTGTAAAGAGGTTCTGTCATTGTAATAGCATTCGATTGCCCCGATCGAGCTCCATCAGGAGCAACTACTACAACCTTCCCATACTTACGAACAATACCTACCAACTCCGAAATTCCTTTGGCATTAACGCCATCGTCATTCGTTATTAAAATCAACTTATCTTTCATTGCCTAATTTTTTCGTGAGTAAATAACAAAAATAAACTTTGTAACGTTACAAAATATAGAATATCACGACTATCCAACACACCACGACTCATCGACTGATAATGAGCATTTATTCCAAAACGCTCCACCACATCAGCTACACTACCCGACGAAAAAAGTGCCGACACCAATTCAAATCCATATAAGAAAACAAAACAAAGAATAACTGCCACCACAAAAGCCACTAACTGATTTTTACTCAATGCCGAAGCAAAAACGCCGATAGCCACATACGTAGCAGCCAAAAACACCAATCCAATAAACGACCCCCAAAATGCTCCAGAATCCACATTACCAATAGGCTCTGCCAAAAGTAATACCGACACATACCACAAAAGCGTAGGTAACAACGCTATCAGCATCAGTGTAAAACCTGCCAAAAATTTTCCAAATACGATTGATGTTTTTCGTATAGGTTTAGTATAAAGCAATTCTATTGTACCTTTATCTTGCTCATCGGCAAAGAGCTGCATAGTAACGGCAGGTGCCAAAAACAGATACAACCATGGAGCCAACACAAACAATCCATCGAGGTTGGCATAACCCGATTCAAGTATGTTGTATTCGCCACGAAAAACCCAAAGAAACAAACCTGTTATCAACAAAAATACGGCAATAACGATATATCCCATAGCCGTATTAAAAAATCGCTGTAATTCTTTTTTGTACAAAACAAACATAAAATTCCGTTTTTTATCTTCGTACAAAGATAGAAATTTTTACACAGACTCTTCTATAACGCAACAACTACTCCAAGAGCGTGCCAAGATGAATTCCAAGCACTTGCGAGTAGTCTTGATCTTCTTCTACATATATTTCACCATCAATGTCACGATAATAACGATACCAAACATTCTCCGCATAATTGTAGATAAAAGATTCCGCAATCGAGGGGAAGCAGTCGAATGACATACGTATGGTTTTGTTTGAATAGCGGTCGTTGCGACGCGTATGCGTAATTTCTATAGTAAGTATAGGATCTTCTGCAACGCCTTTACTGAAATCGATCATTCTCCAAACAGAAATGTCAGGTGTTATCAGTATTTCGTCCGACAAACGAGATTCAGTAAGTACATTATCAAAATATTCTCTTCCATTCGCCAAAATACGAGCTTGTATTATTTGATGCTTCAACTCGCTACCTCCTGTTTTATTACAAAAATCCCAAAAATACTCTTTTTCATACATCGCTTCTACACAGCGAATTTCTTCTTTTGTATATCTTTTCATATTAATTGTATTTTATTGGATATAATCACAAAAAAAATTCATTAATAATTTTGTTTTTTCACAAAATCAAGAATAAAACGTTTCAAAAAAAGCATTGCACTACTTAATTTTATTTTTCGCACACTACCACTTTTATTTACCTTATAAGTATCTTGCGTAAATACATCTATCACATATCCAAATTGCAATTCAGGGAACAATGTATGTTCAAACTGACTTTTTATTTTTTCGATTTTCCACTCTAGCACTGATTTTGTATCTTCTACATCCCGACTACTAAACAATTCTATTGTTATTAAATCCTCAATTATATTGCTATTACTTTGTTGCCAAGCCTCATACGTCTTTATTTCTTCATCGAAACCAGCTGTTTCTTTCGCCATGTTACAAATAGCAACATACTCCTCGTATGTTGTCTTTTTATCATACGAAATTGCCACATCTGGTATAGGGTATTTTTCGGTTTTTGAACCTAATACAACATCTATTTTTCCACGCATTTGATTTTTAGTAATAAAATCAGTCAATTTCATCAACAATTTCAAACGGAAGTCCACAATTTCTAAATCACTTTTCATTTTTTCTTAACGGATAACTCATTGATACTTCTGCAATCTTTAAATAGTTACACTTTAAAACTATTAATTCCTACTTAACAGGTTTTATTTTGTAACCTTGCTTTTTTAAAAGGTTAATTACACCATTTTCACCCGGGAGATGCAATGCTCCAACAACAATAAAATTACTTCCTTTTTCAAATTGTTTAGGGAGTTGCTCTGCCCAACGAATATTTCGCTGATCGAGCAAAATCCACTTATCTTCAGGCGTTTGCGTTGAGTCATTATTGCTATACTCAAGCAGTTCTTCTAAATCTTGTTTAAGATATAAACGATTAAGCACCTCTAATTGATTGATGATTTTTTCGGAAGAGGTTAACATCTCATAAAGCGACTGAGCTTGTTCTTTGAGAGGTTTTCTATCCAAAAGAATTTTTATTTGTTCATCAACTGTTTCCAACGAAAAAAGTCGTTTCCCATCCTTTTTACCTACTTTTTGGAAATATGTATCAATTTGAAAATCTGCATCTATTTGAAAATATTTGTCGTAAATCGTTAGCAAATAAATATTTTCAATCATTGCAGGTTTAAAAAATCTCATCTCATTTAACCCAACACCTAATGCATCTTTTAAAATTGAGTCAGCAGTAGTATATTGTTCTTCTGTAAGCAAATCTTTTATAGTTTCTCCACTAGTAATAATTGCTGCTTGTTGCAGATTTTTTATAATACTAGGGTCATCCATTATTATCTCTCCAACAATATTTTCACAACTATTAAAAGCAGGATAAATTCCCTTTATAGAATCTAAAAAAGATATAGGAATAAGATGATGTGTACCAAATAAGTAGGACTTTTCTTTGAGCTGGTTGCCCGAAATCTCCCAAAGTAGTTGAGCATGAGCTATGCTCGATAACATTAAAAAATAACCGAATAGAATGATTTTTTTCATTTTTTTAGTCGTTTTAAAATATTGTACGATTGATAAATGCCTAATTCACCGGCTTTACTTAAATCAGATAACCCATCTTTGTCATCGCCAATAAAAATCAGAGTTAACCCTCTATTGAAATATGCTTCAGCAAACTCAGGATTTATTTTAATTGCTTTTGAATAATGTTTTATAGCTGACCGAAAATCTTTTTGAGAGCAAAGCATATTTGCCTTATTAAACCAAGCGTATTCGAAATCGGGAACAAGTTCTATTGTACGATCGTAGTCACGCATGATAAGTTCAAAATCGTAATTAAATTTTTTCTCAATCGAAATTTGCTGTGTTCCAAGTGTTTTATCCTTATTTTTTTGTAAAAAATTTTCTTCAGCATCGATAGTTTGCTCTTGATCGTTAACCATGCGTTCGAGTTGTTTGTAGCGTATGTTTGCACGGCAGAAATAAGCAAGAGCAAAATCGGAATTTACATTTATAGCATTTGTAAAATCATTTATAGCACTATTATAATCCTGCGTAAGAGCATAGTCGATAGCACGTCCAAAATAGAGCTGGGCATTGTCAGTATTGTCTTGAATCAAATGAGAAAAATGATTGATTGATTGGTTGTGAAAATCGATTGATGCTGATGTTAATGCAATTTCTTTATTTGTAATTTTCAACATCGATGGCAAAATTCCACTATTGTTTGTTTCCGCAATAAAATTGTAATAGCGTTGCCCCATTTTTTCTGAGAGTGCGTAATATGTAATAACGAAATTACGTTCATTCACAATATCGGCAAACTGGTTTTGCACCATACCTCGCAATTTATTGTCGTATTTACTCTTTGCCAAATCGGCGCCACCAGAGGCATCAAACTCTTTTGTGCGGTCTTTTACACTTTCTTTGTCGGCATATTGTACGTTTGTCGAAAGTTCTTTCTTTATTTTGTCTTTATTTTTTTCAATTTGTTGAGCTGTTTCTATGTCGAGATAGGCAGATTGTACCATTCCTAAATTTTTTCGAGCAGTAGAACGGCCATAATAAGCAGGAACAAAATTAGGGTAACGAATAAGTATTGTCGTGTAATCACTTTCAGCTAATTGCCACTCGCCTTTTATTATAAAGATTTCGGCACGTTTTAGTAATGCTTCGTAGAAACTTGGCTCCATTAGCAACACTTTACTCAAATCTTCTATAGCCCTGTCATAATCACCTACTTCGCTCCGCAATAAAGCTCTATTGAAAAGCGACAATTGGTTTTGAGGGTCGAGTTCTATAGCACGATCGTAGTCGGAGAGAGCTCCTTTATAATTTTTATTCCAATAGTTAAGAATTCCTCTATTGATGTAGTAATTTGCGTTGTAGCGATTACGTTTTATTGCTTCGTTATAATCATTTAAAGCAGCTGCACGATTGCCTAATTGCAAATGAATAAGCCCACGCATGCTCCAACCTTCGTCCGAAGTGCTATCGTTAGCAATTAGTTGGTCGAACGACTGCAAAGAACCAAGTGTATCTCCTATCATAAAAAGAATCCTTCCTCGCTCAAAACCTAAAACATCGAGTTCGATTTTTCGCTTAATCAACAGATCAATTTCTTGTAACGCTTTTTCAAAATTCTCTTGGCGTTCGTAAAGTTCAATGCGATTGAGTAGAACAGATAAATTATCGGGGCTAAATTCTAAAGCCTTGTCAAAATCGGCTTCAGCTTCGTTCAGTTTGTTGAGTTGCTTACGTGCAAATCCTCGAGCATAAAAAGCTCCTGCAAGAAAAGGATTTCGTTGCAAAACTTCGTTGATATCTTGTTCGGCTCCTTCGTAGTCTTCTAGTTGAATTTTTGCTATGGCACGATAGTAATATGGCTCTGCAAGGTACGGTTTTATGCGGATGATTTGATTGAAATATTGTATCGACAATACATAATCTTCAAAATAGAGAGCATTTCGCCCAATAGAAAGCAAACGATCGGTGTTGAGCTGTGCAAATGCCACTGACGACACCCAAAGCAACACCCCAACAAAAATATGCTTTACAGTTATGTTAACGAAAAATTTCATACTCCAAAGGTAATGAAAATCCCATACCATTTTGCCAAATACAAAAACCGCACCATGTTTTTGGTGCGGTTTTAATTTTTATTAATAGACTTAAAACTCAATCCCTACTTTCGCACTTAAATCGTGAATATCGTATCCACCCTTTCCAGTTGCGTAATATTCGTAACTCAAACCTACATTTAAGGCAAATTTATCAAACTTAAAACGAATGCCCACAGAAGGTGATAAGAAGAAAAGAGGAGATAACGCTTCACAACCAATTCGCAAATCAACAAAAGGAGTAATTTTTTTCTGTATTCCTAAAGGATTCATTCTAAAATCTGCATACACTGGTAATGCAAAAAGATAATTAGGGACTTGACTTATAATTTCACCATTATGTACATATCTTATTAATTGGTAGGTTAAATCAAATTCTATACCTACCCCCATAAAAAAGTACTCAGAAATATATCCTCCATGTGTTGTAGATATATCAAAACTAAACATATCGTAAAGTTTTCCACCAAAAGAAACATCTAAAAAACCTGCATATTTTGTAAAAAGTTCATTATTTTTAAATTTAGTATTCTTTTGCATTTCTTCCTTTAAGATTCTTTCTACTTCATTCATTTTGAAAACAAATAAACTTCCATCGTAGGTTTCTATTTTTAGTGATTCTGAAGGAACAATTTCTTTAATATTCCCTTTTATAACTGAACCATTTTTCAAATAAACAACGTCTTTTTGTTGAGCAAATGCTATAAAAGGCAATAACAATGTAAGTAAAAAAATTTTTCTCATTTTAATCTCCCTAAATTCGTGTCGGGCACAACCTTTAAAATTATTGATGATACAAAAAAAGCGTGAAACTTAACTATCTCCCGCTCATCAAAGGCATCTGGCATAGCCTATACACTACGAAATAAAGTCAAGCCCACGCCTCACGCGTGAGCATTCAACTTATCTCTTCAGTGTTTTACAAAATCGCCAGATTTTTTGATAAGAAGAAATAAAGCAAAATGCTTAAAATTATTTTTCCTTTTTTAAAATCACACTCTTGTGATTCGTTATTTGCAAAGATAACCTTTTTTTCAAAACTGCTGGAGTTCCTTATAGAGTCGCTGTATAGGTAAGCCCATTACGTTCCAAAACGAGCCCGAAATAGATTCTATTCCAACAAACCCAATCCATTCTTGTATACCATAAGCACCTGCTTTGTCGTAAGGTTGGTATACATCTATATAGTGCTTTATTTCCTCTTGCGAAAGTTTCGAAAAGGTTACTTCCGACCGTACCGAAAAAATGCATTGCTTATTGGTTGTGGTAATGCCAACACCGGTAAAAACTTCATGTGTATTTCCTGATAGTTGTAGCAACATTTCTTTTGCTTGTTCGGCATTTTCAGGCTTGCCAAATAGGTTATTATTGTGCCAAACAATAGTATCGGCAGTGATAACGAGTTGATTTGGCTTTATAGGAAATGCATCTGCTTTTTTCTTTGCAAGATATTCTACTATCTCATTGGCTCGTAGCAACGCAGGAAAACTCTCTTCTACATCCACAGTTTGTATGCTAAACTCAATGCCTAAATTCGACAATAACTCTTTGCGTCGAGG
>JAEIGA010017449.1_pt1 | contig 10937 bp, 7 predicted proteins | sample 9270691 | NCBI WGS metagenome assembly JAEIGA01 (sample SAMN17057246, study PRJNA624740) | gut metagenome | biome: biome; isolation source: fecal sample | host: Bos grunniens | place: China: Xizang | collected 2019 | reverse complement strand
GTCCTCGAACTTTATCTCGGTTTTTGTTGGGTGGATATTCACGTCAATACGCGAAGGGTCAACAGTGAAGCAGAGAAAAAACGGCACCTGCTCGCCCTGTGGAATCATCTGACTATATGCCTCCATCACCGCTTTTGCAAAATAGGGGTGACGCATATATCTGCCATTTACAAAGAAATATTGCTGAGCGCCTTTCTTTCTTGCACTCTCGGGCGCGCCCACAAACCCTTTTATTTCGAGTAGCGAACTGCTTACCTCGACCTCTATAAGCTGAGAAGTTATCTTCTTACCAAAAATATCAAGGATACGCTTACGCATTGAGCCTGCCTGCAAATTAAGCACCTCGCTATCGTTATGAGTGAGCACAAAATCTACATCGCAATTTATCAGTGCAACGCGTTCGAACTCGGTAACAATATTATTAAACTCGGTCTGAATCGATTTCAGGAATTTACGCCTCGCAGGAATATTGAAAAAGAGGTTCTTTATTTTGAAATTACTTCCTAACGGACACATAACAGGCTCCTGCGCCTCGAGTTTCGAACCCGAGAAAGCAATACGTGTACCAAGCTCGTCTACGGCACGACGAGTCAGCAGCTCGACCTCGGCAACAGCCACAATCGAGGCAAGCGCCTCGCCGCGAAATCCCATTGTTCGCAGTGCAAAAAGGTCCTCGGCACTGCTAATCTTTGACGTAGCGTGTCGCTCAAATGCCAATCGCGCATCGGTCTCGGACATTCCCGAACCATTATCAATAACTTGAATGAGCGTACGTCCACCATCGCTCACTATCACTTGAATTTTTGTTGCGCCCGCATCAAGAGCATTTTCCATAAGTTCCTTGACCACAGAAGCAGGGCGCTGCACAACCTCACCTGCCGCAATCTGGTTGGCTACCGAATCGGGCAACAAATGTATTATATCCTGCATAATGATGAAGTTTTCAGAAAGACAATTTGCCTGTTATAAGATAGTGCAAAATGAACAGACACACAGCAATACCAACAACAAGCGCCTGAGTAGAAAAACGTGTGCCCTCCTCTTTTCGTCTCTTAAGATGGGTAGTAGAGCCACTGATAGCCTCACGTATTTTCTCTTCGCGACTCGCCTCGGCAGGAGGGAGCATACCAAGATCGCGCTTGGCATTCTCGACTATCTTATCGAGTTTTTCCTTACGCTCATCTACAAATATATATTTATGATTGAACCGCTTTGGTTCACGCATTTTAAAAAAGCCCATAATTTTATCATTTAATGGCGTACACCTTCAAGCGTAGGCAGAGGTACACTTCTGCGGTTTACCTTCTTCAGTAACTGGTCGCGACGTTTGCCCCTCCAATTGAAAATATCCTCTTTATCACGCGGACGCATAAAATCGAGCCACACGAAATTAGACAGATGACGCACATCATCTGGAATTTTGCTCATAGGATAGAAGACTCCATCAGCCTTGGTAGGAGCAATAATTTTATCAACCTCGCCATCCTTCATAAAAGCCGAGAGACGTCCAGTCTCGGTAGTATTAAGTCCCAACAAAAGACTGTCGCTGTCAAGGGGATAGTAACGTACCAACACGCTACCTATCACCTGCATCTCATTCAGTTTTTTATCGCTAAAGAGAAATTTCATCTCTTTGCCGCTAATCTGATTGTAGTTTACTGAGTCTACTCTCTCGGCATACAATGTCTGGTTAATAATGTGCACCCAATCGATAGATGCAGAATCCATATACATCTTTATCTCCTCGCCAAGAAGTTGCTGAGTACCGTACCACAAAACAGGGTCCTTATACATTGTCATACAGGTATCGCGAGAATCAAATACCAATGAGTCGCAAGCGGCCTGAATATCGGTGCGATAAGCACGCACCTTGTGGCAAGCACGCACTTTGCGATAAACCGAGTCGGTGTCCACATTATATGTGAGTGCCCAAATTGTATCGGAGTGCATATACAGCGTGTCGGCTCCCTGAGAATAGTCCATTACCACAGCGCGTCCCGTTACATAGGCCGAGTCGGTTATCTCATTCATATATCCATACTCGCCGGTAAGCATATTGCGCGCTACCGTGTCGCTATATACAATATTGCCGAACACCTCGCTGAAACCGCGCACAGCATCGTAAAAGAGCGAGTCGCCCGTAAGTTCCTTTGTACCGTTTGCCACAATGGAACGTTTGAGTAGAGTAGCTTGCCTGCTCCATGTATTAAACAGTCCGAGCGACGAGCTTATATGATTATTACCGTTATAAATATCGGTAGGACCCACAATCCGGGCCAGCTTTGTTGCCGTATTATAATGCAGAGTATCGCTATTCAACAAGAATTGCGGATTGTGCAGCGAGACATCATCGGTGAATACGGCATCTTTTGTCGTAAGGTCGTACTGTCCCCAATACGAGTCGAGAGTGCTCTGCTCGTCGCTGAGCGTACCCCCATCGAAGTAATAAGCAAGATTTATGTTACGGTCGTAGTTAAGACTATCAGTCTCAAGCACCGACGATTTATCTATGAGACGTACATTGCCTCGCACCCTTGCAAAATTGCTATCGCCATCATAATCGACATAATCGCCATACATAAAAAGCGTATCGCCCTGCTCCATTCTCACATTGCCGAACGCCTGCACCGAGTTACGACGAGTAAAAAGATAGGCGCTGTCGCAGTACATATACATACTATCGTGACGCAACTGCACATCACCTACCAGGATAATGGCATCGGGCAGACGATTCTTGTCGCCCTTTGTGACATCGGAGTGAAGCATATGCACATAATCTTTCTTGCGGTTCGCTACCGAATCGCTTTCAGTTGCCTTAATTTCTACTGTCTGTACACAGAAGAGGCACAATAAAAATATTGCTTCAAATAATCCTCGCATCACTTATTGTCGTCATAGAACACCCAGCCCGGATATTTAAATTCGCAATTGTGGCTATCGGTGTTTATTTTTACGAATGTGGTTTTTTGTTTCTGTTTAATCCACTCCTGCACCTTCTCCTCGCTTGCTTTGCTAAGATAGACCTCTTTTAGAGTCTCGTAGTCATCGCGAAGATTGGCCTTATGTCCCTCTATTCTCGATTTCAGCTTTACAATGGCACACACCACCTTGTCGCCATCCTTGCGCATTGTAAAGGGTGAAGAAATTTCGCCTACCTTCATTCCATCAATAACACGCGCCACATCTACGGGAAGATGCTGCATTTCGAAACGCGACGAAGCAGTACCTTTGTTATACATAAGACCATAGTTATTGCGTGTCTCCTTATCGTGAGATACCACCTCGGCAGCCTCCTCAAATGTAAACTGATTATCGCGAATCTCACCGGCAATAGTATCAAGGCGCAGCATCATTTTCTTTATACCCTCATTCGAGACACTCGGTTTTTTAAGTATATGACGTACTTTGACTCTATCGCCACGCTTCTCTATGAGTTGGATAATGTGATATCCATACTCCGATTTTACAATCTTAGAGACCTTGTTGGGGTCGGTTAGGTTGAATGCTACATTCGCAAACTCGGGGTCTAACTCGGCACGAGACATAAAGTCGAGTTCGCCTCCACGACGCGCCGAGGGGCAATCCGAGTAAAAGAGCGCAAGTGTAGAGAACGAGGTCTCGCCGCTGTTTATGCGGTCGGTGTATTCACGCAACTCTTTCTTGATGCGTTCCTCCTCCTCTACCTCTATTTCGGGCTCCATTGTTATTATCTGTACCTCAACCTGCGACTGCACAAAGGGAATACTATCCTGTGGCAATGTATTGTAATAACGACGTACCAACGCGGGAGAGACCTTAATTTCGCCAACAATAGAGCGCTTTACAGTCTCAATCATACTCTCGTTACGATACATATCGAACAGTTTTTCACGAATCTGGCTCGACTTCATATCGAAATACTCCTCCATCTTCTCCTTCGAACCTAGTCCCTGCAAATAATAATCGACCTGTCCGTCTACTCTTTGCATAACAAACGATTCGTTCACCTCGACGCTGTCAAGTGCCGCCTGATGCAGGAACAACTGCTGAACAGCAAGTTCCTCGCCCACCACGCAATAGGGGTCTCCTTCGAACTTTTGTCCGTTGGCAATCCAATGCTTTACATTCTCCTCTATTTCGGAACGCAAGATAGCTTTGTCACCCACTACCCACTCTACGCGGTCTATTATGTTATCCTGCGCCTTAAGGCCAAACAGGGCCGAGGCGGCCATCAGGCACACTAAAATTCTCTTTTTCATTGTCTGTTTATATTATAATCTGCACCGGCTATAGCTGCAGACGATTCTGTATCGTAAAAAATAATCTCACCCTGCTCTAATGCTTTGTTATAAAGGTCATGCTTTACACCTTTGACAAAGTTTGCTTTCATCGAGTTTATCAGCAGACTCTTTATCTCGTCCGAGGCAAGTTCAAGAGGCGCCTGCTCACCCTTGTCGAGTTTTGCTACTGAAGTGAGCATATATATGTATGCTGTATCGGCGGCCTCGACAAACGCACTCTTTTCCAGGCTCTTTAGGAGCGCCTCGGCAGTAAGAGGCATTTTTGCAGCTACCGAAGGCAGGGAGCGCCAGCTATCGACAAAATAGTCGTACGTAACAGCATTTGTTATATTGTATTTCTCAAGATTCTCGATATCCTCGGGAGCCATCTTTGTCAACCACTTGCGCACCGACTGTAATTTCGGAGCCGTCAAAGGCAATTTCAGGAACAACCCCTGCAAGTGCGCCTCCTCCAATTTAAAGAGGTCGGCATTGCTATTATAAAAAGCCTCGACATCCTCATCAGCGAGTGTCTGTTTCAGCTGTTGTTCCACAAGTCTCTCCTGATATATATTAAGCAGCAGGGCACGACGGTAATTCTCGACCATACGGTCGACCTCGCCCGCCGATGCCACATTGCGCGCAGCCATACGGTAGAAGAGAGCATCCTCGAGCCATCCACGAATGTAGTTATGAACAAACTCGGCACTATCTACCGACGGCAGAGCAGTAACATTTAACGCAGCCACATCCTCTTTATAGAGAAAATCGTTACCTACACCCACCAAAGGTGTGCGTCCACGATGGTCAATCTCGGCAGTGCAAGATAGCAGCAAAAGCACCACCGACAGCATCGCTATTATATGTACTCTGACAAAATTCATACTACATCTTTTCGCTTTTGAATTTCGACGCTCTTCGGTGCAAAGACTGCATCAAGCGAGCGAAGAAAGACAAAGCTATTTTCGCAGTTTCTGCAAAGATAGATACAAACGAGCAAGACTGGCAAAGTTTACTTTGACATCTCACAGCGAGTGCAGGCTATTTTCGCAGTTTGCCGCAAATATACGAAATTAGCTCTTTCAATTATGATTATTAACGGTTTTTAGCACCTCGTCATCAACCTCAACCTTGTACTTCTTGCGAAGCGCCTTGAGCCAACGCTCCTCGAGATACTTTTGATAATCATTTATCACGTGTCCCTTTACATCCTTGTAGGTCTCGGGGCCTTTCAGCAGCGTACCTGCAATATCCACAATAGTGAAGCCGCGTTTCATCTTACCACCTTCTCCCTGACCGAAGACCATCTTGTCAACCCAGGCATTATCGCCAATAGAGAAGATACCCATCTCGATACGGATAGTAAATACCGAATCGACATAGAAATTATCCTTCATAATCTGACGATACTCATCCTGAGGCGCATTGGCAAAGAGTTTTTTTGCCTTTTCTACATCCTCGGCGTTGTTGGCATATATAACAGCACCGCGATAGCGAGGTGTCTCGAACTTATATTTCTTCTTGTTCTTTTTAAAGAACTTTGTCAACCCTGCCTCATCCTCAGATGCTTTGTTCCACACCTCACGCGAGCTGACTTCGAAGAAGAGCAGACCATCGTAATATTCGGTCATAAGATTGCCAAATTCGGGATATTTTGTCTCAAGCAGACTATCTTCACGCGCAAGTGCCGCCTCGGGAGTCATATTACCCCCCATCTCTTGTGCCAGATGACGTCCCTTAAGGAGTCGGGCAACATTGCGTATACCACGTTTTTCAAGCATAGAGATAATTACTTCACGATACTCGCGGTACTCACCAAACGGGCGCATTCCGAATCTTTGCACAATATGAAAGCCAACAGGCGAACGGAAAGGCTTAGATATTGCACTATCGGCAAGTGCAAAAGCAACCTCCTCGAACTCTTTATATGCCTGTCCGCGAATAATTTCAAACGGCTCGACACTATTCACAGGCAGACCTATCGCCTTGGCAGCATCGGCAAGTGACGAACCGGCCATAATAGCTTCATAAGCTTTATCCATAACAGCCTTTAACGAATCGGCCTTATCAGCCGAATCCTGCTGCTTAATAGGCACAAATATATGAGCGACTTTTAAGAAACCGTCAATCACAGCCGAGTCCTTTGCATAAATCTTATGTGCCTCTCTCTCGATGTAATCGTGGTCTATGAGATAATTCTCGGCCAACTGGGCACGATTATTTTTAAACTCCTCAAGGAAGGTAGATAGAGTATCAAGATGCATAGCCTCGGCCTCGGCCACCTTCAGTTTGAAGTCGATATACATAGGCAGATACTCCTTTACCGCCTTGCGGTCGACACCCTGCATCTCATTATTCTTGTTCAGCGCATACTCGAACTCGGAACGCTTTACCTCTTTTCCGTTTATACGCATCAGCACAGGGTCGGCCACCTGAGCAAAAGCGCACATTGCCGACAGCATAACCACAGCAATCGAAAATATTCTTTTCATCATTTTTTCTCTTCTTTTATTTTTACGCAGTCGAGGCTGTGTCAAAATTCGCATTTTGGCGCAGCCTCTCTGTTATTGTAATTCCAGTCTCTTTGAAGCTAAAAATTTAAACAGCCTCTTATTCGGGACGACTATAGTTGGGCGCCTCGCTTGTGATAGAGACATCGTGAGGATGGCTCTCCTGCACACCGGCATTTGTTATGCGCACAAACTTTGCATCGTGAAGTTTATCGATATTGGGAGCACCGCAATATCCCATTCCCGAACGCAGACCTCCTACAAGCTGGAATATTACCTCGTACAGAGTACCCTTATAGGGAACACGTGCTGCAATTCCCTCGGGAACAAGTTTCTTCTTATCGCGTGTATCGGCCTGGAAATAACGATCTTTAGAGCCATTCTCCATTGCTTCAAGAGAACCCATACCACGATAAGCCTTGAACTTACGTCCGTTGAATATGATTGTATCACCGGGCGACTCCTCGGTACCTGCGACCAAAGAACCAATCATAACCGAGTTACCACCTGCTGCGAGTGCCTTAACCACGTCACCCGAGTAGCGCAATCCGCCATCTGCGATCAAAGGTACACCTGTGCCCTCAAGTGCTTTGGCTACATCATACACAGCCGACAACTGAGGAACACCCACACCGGCAACCACACGAGTTGTACAGATAGAACCGGGACCGATACCCACCTTCACAGCGTCAGCACCAGCCTCGGCAAGCATTTTGGCAGCCTCGCCGGTAGCCACATTACCAACAACAATATCAATCTGAGGGAATGCAGCCTTAGCCTCTTTAAGCTTTGCAATAACTCCGGCCGAGTGTCCGTGAGCTGTATCGATGATAATAGCATCTACTCCTGCATCAACAAGAGCCTTTATACGATCCATAGCATCTACAGTAACACCTACACCGGCTGCGACACGCAGACGACCTTTGCTATCTTTGCAAGCCATAGGCTTATCCTTAGCCTTGGTAATATCCTTATAAGTAATAAGTCCGACGAGTTTACCCTCAGAGTCTACAACAGGAAGCTTCTCTATCTTATTCTCGCGCAAGATTGTAGCCGCCGACTCCATATCGGTCTGTTGGTTTGTAACTACAAGCTGTTCGGCAGGTGTCATCACATCACAGACGGGACGCTCCATATTTGTCTCGAAACGCAGGTCGCGATTGGTAACAATTCCCACAAGTTTCTTCTCGTCATCTACTACAGGAATACCGCCAATATGATATTCAGCCATAAGGTCGAGAGCATCCTTTACAGTAGCATCAGCGTGAATGGTTACAGGATCATAAATCATACCGTTCTCGGCACGCTTTACGATTGCCACCTGATGTGCCTGCTCGGCTATAGACATATTCTTATGTATTACACCAATACCACCCTCACGAGCTATTGCTATAGCCATTTTTGCCTCGGTCACAGTGTCCATCGCAGCGGTTACAAACGGCACATTAAGGTCAATGTTTCTCGAGAATTTGGTCTTAAGGCTCACATCTTTAGGAAGAACCTCGGAATAGGCCGGTACCAACAGGACGTCATCAAAGGTCAGACCGTCCATCACAATTTTTTCTGTAATAAAATTCATAAGACTATAGTTTTGTTTTTTATTCTATCGTTTGCACTAAGCGACAAGTAAAATTTCGCTATGCCGCTCTTTTTGTTAACTATCAGTTGGCCATCTCGGATATAAACTTGATACGTACCAGACGAATCATCTCCTCGTCGTAGTCACCACCAAGCTCCGAAATTGCAGCCTCTATACTATCGGTATCCGACGATTTAAAGTACTCGTATATATCCTCCAAGTCCTCTTCATCCATCGCATATTCAAGGAAGTAATCGATATTCAATTTGGTACCCGAATATACAATAGCCTCTATGGCATCGAGCAGTTCTTCAAACTCTATACCTTTGCTTATAGCAAGGTCGTCGAGTGCCACCTTACGGTCTATTGCTGCAATAATACTTGCATTCTTTGAGCCTACAGCTACTGTACGCACTCTGAAATCCTCGGGACGATCTATCTCATTCTCCTCGCAGTGACGTTTGATGAGTGCACAGAACTCTTCGCCATAACGTTTGGCCTTTCCTGCACCCACACCGGGGATATTCTGTAACTCTTCAATGGTAATGGGATATGTTGTTGCCATTGCCTCGAGTGAAGGATCCTGGAATATCACGTAGGGAGGTAACTCAAGTTGCTTTGCCAGTTTCTTTCTAAGACTCTTCAGCATTGCATACAACTCCGAGTCGGCAGCCGAAGAACTTCCGGCCTGCACCACAGTCTCCTCCTCTTCAAAATCCTTGTCCTCGACAATCTTAAAAGATTTTGGTTTCTTAAGAAACTCTCGGCCCTCGTCTGTCACTTTCAAAAGTCCATAGTTCTCGACATCTCGGTCAAGGTATCCTGCTATCAGCGCCTGACGAATTACAGCATTCCATCGCTTCGCATCGTCACCCTGTCCGCTACCGAAGCACTCGAGCTCTTCGTGTTTATATGATAACACCTCAGAGGTCTCTTTACCCAAGATTACATCAATCACATATTCGGGTTTGAATCCCTCTTTAAGTGCAATTATCGCCTCTATCAGTATTTCGAGCATATCTTGTGCCTCGACCTGTTTTTTCGGATGTCGGCAGTTATCGCAGTTACCGCAGTTCTCAACCTCATAGTTCTCGCCGAAGTAATGCAACAAGAGTTTACGACGGCACACCGATGACTCGGCATAAGCAGTTGTCTCGCGCAACAGCTGACGGCCGATGTACTGCTCGGCAAGCGGTTTACCCTCGAGGAATTTCTCTAATTTCTGCAGGTCTTTGTTATTATAGAAAGCGATACACTGTCCCTCGCCGCCATCACGTCCGGCACGTCCTGTCTCTTGATAATATCCTTCGAGACTCTTAGGAATGTCATAGTGTATCACATAGCGTACATCGGGCTTGTCAATTCCCATTCCAAATGCTATTGTCGCCACAATAACATCAATCTTCTCCATAATAAAGTCGTCCTGGGTCTGCGAGCGCATAGCCGAGTCCATTCCGGCGTGGTAGGCTTTTGCCTGAATCTCGTTCACTTTAAGAATCTCGGTAAGTTCCTCGACCTTTTTTCGGCTTAAGCAGTATATAATACCCGATTTTCCGGGGTTCGACTTTATAAATTTGATAATGTCCTTGTCGACATTCTTTGTCTTTGAGCGTACCTCATAGTAGAGATTTGGACGGTTGAAAGATGATTTAAAATCGGGAGCATTCTGAATACCCAGATTCTTTTTTATATCATCGCGCACCTTTGTCGTTGCAGTTGCTGTAAGAGCAATAACAGGTGCTTTTCCAATCTCGTTCATAATGGGACGAATACGACGATACTCGGGGCGGAAATCGTGACCCCACTCCGATATACAGTGTGCCTCGTCTATTGCGTAGAAAGATATTTTTATCGATTTTAAGAACTCCACATTCTCCTCTTTTGTAAGAGACTCGGGAGCGACATATAGAAGTTTTGTCTTGCCCGACAAAACATCTGCTTTAACCTCCTCGATAGCCTGTTTGGTTAAAGAAGAGTTCAAGAAATGGGCAACGCCATCCTCCTCGTTAAGGTTCCTAATGGCATCTACCTGATTCTTCATCAATGCAATGAGCGGAGATATCACAATTGCGGTTCCCTCCATTATAAGTGAAGGCAACTGATAGCACAACGATTTACCGCCACCGGTCGGCATCAGCACAAAGGCATCTTTACCATCGAGCAGATTTCTTATAACAGCCTCCTGGTCTCCTTTGAATGTGTCGAATCCGAAATTCTTCTTAAGAACGTCGGTTAAATTTAATTTCTTTGCCATTTACTAAGAAACTATAGTTGATTAAAGTCTATTTGGATAACAAAGTTATAAACAAGTAGAGGAAACCTACAAATTTTTTGAAACTTATTTTTCATTTATATCGAAAAAATAGTTCAAAACTGCATCTCACTGCATCAGCCAAGAATATTATTAGGATAGAAACCGGGTTCAAAAACCTTTGTTATATAACAGAAAAAAATCCCCAAGCGAGGATTTTTTCTGTTCAAAGTTCAGAATCAAGAGTACATAACCCCTTCGGGAAGACCCTTCGAGAGCTGTTTTTCGGCATACTCTTTAGTGATAATGCAGGTTTTATCATCACCCGAGGGTACCTC
>JAEIGA010017448.1_pt1 | contig 10937 bp, 12 predicted proteins | sample 9270691 | NCBI WGS metagenome assembly JAEIGA01 (sample SAMN17057246, study PRJNA624740) | gut metagenome | biome: biome; isolation source: fecal sample | host: Bos grunniens | place: China: Xizang | collected 2019 | reverse complement strand
TTGCATTGTCAAAACAAAAATAGTAGTAATTTAAATTGAAAAGAAAATGAACATGAGACGTGAAGAAATGTCAAGAATCGTGAGTGATGTTAAGAACCGTATTAAAGGTGATGTATGTAATCAGTTGAACAACTTTTTCCGTTCAAATGGTGTGAGTGTTGAGGACTTTAGTTCTTTCACAGGAATTCATCGTGATGAGGTTCGTAGAGTGTTGGGTGGTGATGCTAATATTTCACTTGATACGTTTGTGAAGATTATGGTTGCGACGGGTAATGCTGTTGAGATTAAGTCCATTGTTCCTAAACGTAGAAATATGGGTAATGGAATGCCTCGTCCTCACGGACGTATGCCTTTCCCTGCAATGGGTGAAATGCCTCCATTCAACCCTATGCGTGCGCCTCGTATGCCCTTTGGCGAAATAACGAATGACAATCGTCCTCGTCCTTGGGAGGATAGTCCAGAGATGAATGAGAATTCAATTCGCCCTCAGATGAATGATATGGGTGATTTGAATGATGTAAGAGGAGACCATAATCTTCATAGTTTATCACGCGAGGAACTTGTAGATATGGTTGTGGATATGGGATTGGAGAATGAGATTGATTTGCGCCGAGCAACACGTAGCGCACTGATTAATTTCTTGTCAGCACATCCTTTTAGTGGGGCACCTGTTAGAGAGGAACTTCCCACAAGTGAGAGAATTTCTGAGTCACGTTCTCATACAGAGGGTGAGGATGATATGGCACGATTGATGGAGAAAATTCATCGTCTGATGACCACAAATCCTCAACTGAAGGAGAATATTACTCGTCTGTTTGGTGAGTAAAAATAAAAGGGAGAACAAAAGTTCTCCCTTTTTTTGTTTTTTACACATTTTATTTATATATTTGCATTGTTAATTAATATTAAAAACAATGGGAAGAAAGAAAAAATGTGAACAAATATTAGAATTCACACCAAGTAAGTATCAAAAGAATATTTTTGATTTTTTACAACATGGTGTTGGTAATGTTGTTGTTGAAGCTTGTGCGGGCAGTGGTAAAACCTCTACTTTAGTGAAAAGTATTAGTCTTCTTCCTGAAGATAAACGTATTTTATTTTGTGCGTTTAACAAAGAAATAGTTAAGGAATTACAAACAAAAGTTGGTAAGCGAAGTAATGTTGAAATTAAAACGATACATAGTTTAGGTTTTAATATATTAATGCGTAATTTTCGTGAAATTAATATTGTTCCTCATGATACAAAATATCGTGAATTTGTAATGAATAATATTTCTTATTTATCTAAAATAAATACATATGCTTTAGGAAGGAAAAAGTTTTTAAAATTTATTAATAATATCTGTAATTTAATAGATTATAGTAGATATAATTTGTTTGAGACGCATAAAGATATTAATAAACTAGTAGAACGCCATGACATTGATATAATTGGTGATGAAATTGATGTTGTAATTCAAGCATTAAATTGGGGTAAAACTAATTTAGAGCGTATTGACTATGGTGATATGGTATGGCTGCCAAATGTTTTACATTTGAAAACATTTGGGTATGATTATGACTTTATTTTTGTTGATGAAGCACAAGATTTAAGTGCAGTTCAAAGAGAATTGTTAATGAAATGTCAAAAAATGGGTACAAGATACGCATTTTTTGGGGATGAAAATCAAAGTATTTATAATTTTGCGGGTGCCGACATTGAATCTTTTAGAAAGTTAAAAAGTATACCAAATACTATTTCTTTACCATTATCCATTTCTTATCGTTGTGCAGAGAATATTGTTAAATTCGCACAAAATTATGTTTCCACTATAGAAGCGAATGATGATGGTAGAAAGGGTGAAGTTGTGCATCATGGAAAATTAGAAAATATTGAAGATGGTGATATGGTGTTGTGTAGAAACAATGCACCTTTGGTGAGATTATATAGTGATTTTATCAAAATGGGTAAAAAATGTTTTATTAGAGGTAAAGATATTGGTATTAATTTAATTCGTTTTCTAGATAGTATTGATGAAGAAGAATTGAATGTGGATTTAATGAAGAATGGTGTTTTTGTACAATTATATCAAAATCTTTTTGAGATTCGTAATCAAGAAATGATAATGAGTGGACTTGATGAAATTACTGTAATGAATAGCAGTAAATTATCAAATCGTTTAGATATGATTCGCACATTAGAAACATTGTCTGAAAATATTAATACTAAACAAGAATTGATTGCTAAAATTGAAACAATTTTTAGTGATAAAAAGAAAGAAGGTGTTGCTTTATCAACAATTCATAAAGCAAAGGGGTTGGAAGCAAATAATGTATATATTGCTTGCCCTTCATTAATGCCAAGTAGAAGTGCAACTAAAGATTGGGAAAAAGAACAAGAACATAACTTAATGTATGTGGCTTTTACAAGAGCGAAAAATAAACTAGTTTTTTTGGATGGAAGCGAATTGGATTATTTATTAAATGATAATTCAGAAAATTTAGAGTTAATAGAAAAACAAGTTAATTTTATTTTAAGTACAAGTACTAAAATACATATTTCAAGTGTTAAAGAGGCACTTGACATTGTTGAAAAGTCTAAAAAATTCGAGGAAATTATAAAAACAAATAAAGTCGTTTTGGGTTCTAAAACTAAAAAAAATACAGACTCAAAATTATTAAATTTGCAAAATAAGCGTTTAATTAAACGCATTTAAAATAAATGGTGGAAGATGAGCGTTAAAGTTTTAAAATTTTCAAGTACTTGGTGTGCTCCTTGCAATGCAATGAAACCCATATTTGAAAAAATTAGTAAATTGGAAGAATTTAAAAATATTGAATTCGTATCTTATGATATTGAAGAAGATGAAGATGGCGTTGAGTTAGTAGAACAGTATAATATTAAAAATATACCAACTATTGTCATTGTTGATGGAAATAATAATCCGATGAAAAAAATTATCGGTTTAGTTCAAGAAAATGAACTAATTAAAATTATTAAAGATACAACAAAGTATGAATTATAAAATAATAGGGTTTGGTGGAAGATTAGCTAGTGGTAAAACAGAATTAGCGAAAATATGTGAACAATATGGTTATGAAAAATTATATTTTGCATTGCCACTTAAACAATTATGTGCAAATTTATTAGATATTAGCATAGATGAATTAAATGTATTAAAGAGAAATAATACACCCATTGATATTACTGTTGGAAAAGATTGGGTGGATATTATTCATGAAGAAACACAAATTCCTTTCAATAATATTAATGAAATTATTGGCGGAATAACAATTCATACTGTGCGAGATTTATTACAAATTGTTGGTACTGATGTAATACGTAAATACAATTTTAATTGGCACGTAGAACGCATTAAAGAAATGATTAAAGAAGGAAAAAAATATGTCATTGATGATGTGCGTTTCCCTAATGAAAAAGAAATGATTGAAAAAAATGGTGGCGTATGTTGGTATGTTATTAGACCGACAATGTATAATATATCAAATCATATTTCAGAAATTTCTTTAGAATGGAGACAATTCGATAATGTAATTGTTAATAATCATTCTTTAAATTATTTGAAATATCATTGGGAATTATTTATGAATGATGGTCATGACACTTCTTTGGAAAAAAGACGAAAAATTTATCTTCAAATGCTTGGGAATGATAAAATTGTTGGTGATATTGGTGATTTAATTGTTAATATGACACATATGGATGGTGAAACTAAAACTTTTACATTAAAAGATGCATTATTTATTCATGAAGATGAATTTACTTACACACCTAAATTTATTAATAATACTGAAATTGAGAAAGTGGGTTTTGATGAAGAATTGAAATATGCAACAGTGTTGTTTAAAGATAAAACAATGGAAATTGTTAAAAATTGTTTTTTAATTGAAGATTTAAAACGATATGTTTAAAAAAAATGGAAGATTTTAAATCTTCCATTTTTTTTTTTGTTGAAAAATTTGCATATTTCAAATATATTTTGTACCTTTGTATGTAATTATAAAAAAACAATAAGCGTATGAAACAGAAAAAGAAAACAAATGAACAAGACATTGCAATTAAAGCTTTAAAAAAAGCAAATCGTGAAATTGAACTTGCAAGAAATGGGGGTAGATGGATTGCAGTCAATAGACCGCATAAGAATTTGAGAAAATATGATAGAAAAAGGGACAAGAAGATTAATTTCGACTTGTCCCTTTAAGTTTTTTGTTATTAAATATTTTTTAATTCTTCTAAGAATTCATTAATATCCATTATTGGATATTTGTCATTTTGTTTTTCATAGACATCTTTATATTTATCAACATAAAAAATAAAATCTCCCAACTGAACCATTGCTTTTCCTTTACTGTCAAATTTTGATGCATTATCAAACCATATTTCATTAAATAAAATTTGTTTTTTGTCATTCATAAAATTAAATTTCTTATCTTCTTTTCGTTGAACAACCATAAACCCATTAATAAAACGATAATCTTTAGGGTTGATATATTTATCAGAATCAGCACCTAAAAAAATTATAGGGTCATGTGCTTGTGCTGAATTTTCCAATGTTTTATGAGAAAAATATTTCTTTTCCCAAGTCTTTGCACCATCAAGTGAATATGCCAATGGAATAATTGCTTTAAAATCACGAATAATAGCAACATCTCCATCATTTGCACCATGAAAAACAAATCCTTTAATATTATATTTGTTCAAATTACTATCTGCTCCACATCGCATACCGCCTAATGCTTCTAATAAAGCAGCAACATTCATTGCAGTACGTGGAGATGTCGTTTGAATAATTGTACTGTAATAAGGGCTATTTTTAATACTTTCTAATACTTTTGGGTATTCGGCAAATAATATTTCCAATTGTTTTTCGGGATGAAAATTAGCACCGTATACTTTTTGTGCTATTCGTTTATTACAAATAAAAAAACGGTCATAACTTTTAATACCTAATTTAACTATTGCACTACCATATAAACTTGCTTTATCTTGAGTATTTTGTATTGTGGAATTTAAATTGAAAGTTGTGTAAACTCCAGTACAATAATAATTACCACCAGCAGTTGCTGCAAATTCTCTTGAATAACCATTTTTAAAAATTGATGGCAATCTATCTTCAAAAGCTAATTGATATACAATTGTTAAATCATTTGTAATGTTATTATTCTTGTCAAGTTGAATATTATTAACATATTCACTCATAGTTTCTAATATAATATTTTCAAATTTAAAATTCATAAATAATCTTTTTATATATAAATATTGAATTACATTTATTTTTACCTTATATTTTATTAAGAAATATAAAAAAAATATGGAACTTAATAAGATATATAATATTGATTGTATTGAAGGATTAAAACAACTTGAAGATAATTCTATAGACCTTATAATTACTTCACCGCCATATAATAAAATGGGTTTAAATGGGTTTCAAAAAGGTAAAAAATGGCATGGTACTATTATATATGATAATGATATTAATTCAGATAATATGAATGAAGAGGATTATCAAAATTGGCAAATAGAATTTTTAAATGAATGTTATAGAGTTTTAAAGAAAGATGGGTCAATATTTTATAATCATAAAAATCGCATTCATAAAGGTACTATTATTTCACCATATCAATGGTTATTTAAAACACCATTTTTAATTAGACAAGAAATTGTATGGGATAGGGGTAGTACACATAATGTTAATCGCTGTAGGTTTTTACCAACAACTGAATTGATATTTTGGCTAACCAAAAGTCCCTCACCACGTTTTGATAGAACATTAGACACTCCATTCAAAAATGAAGTTTGGTCTTTTCCATTTCAAATTAACACAGAACATCCAGCACCATTTCCATTAGAATTACCTGATAATATAATTCATTGCGTTGCAAAAGGGGAAACAATTACTGTGTTAGACCCATTTATTGGTGGAGGAACAACAGCCATTGCAGCGATTAAACATAATTGCAATTATATTGGTTTTGAAAAAGCAGAAAGTTATTGTGATTTATCACAAAAAAATATTGAAAATTATATAAAAGAAAAAGAGACTTGATTTACAAGTCTCTTTTTTAGTTTAATAATCATATTCAGTATTTAAATCATCGAAATCAATATTAAAGGTATCTTTAGTAATTAAATTTAAATCCTTTTTAATACGTTATAAAATCCCTCTTTTAAAGTTTGAATTGTATTTTGTTTTTGCTTATAAGATTCCTCCATATTTTCTATAGAATTGTCCACACCTAATATATTCATTAATTCTTCAACGGATTGAATGTATGGTATTTGCATTTCTTCTATCATATTTTTATTTTCTAGTTTTGGTAAATTTTTATTAATCATATTAACAATTTCATTTATAATATCACGTAATTGAAAATAAAATTTAGGGTCAAAATCACTATTACCAATATCACTTGCAACTTTTTGTGGATTTAAACGAGTTAGAATTAAAATAGCAGTTAATGTTGATTTTATCCCAACTTGTCTATTTTGTTCACGTACAATTTTACCCTTTTCTTCAATTAGTCTATCAGCAATTTTCATTACCATATCTTGAAACGCACGCTCAAAATCTTCTAATGGGGCATTATCTTTTGGTAAATACATTTTAATATCAGGGTATTCTTGAGATATTGCGTTATATAATGCTTTAGATAATAACATAGGATTACCATTTTCATTATGATATAAAGCATCAACAGCCTCTTTATTACCATAACCATTTTTTATTTTATCTTGTATGGCAACATCATTTAATTCTCCAGTTAAATTATTTTTAAAACCCGCCTTTGTATTAAATAAATCTTCATGACCATCTTTAACAGTTGTTTGAGATACGTCAAACACTTTAACATATTTATATCCACCTTCAGCATCACCAGCACGAGCAGATACTTTTATATAATCTTGTTGCTGTGGAGATAAATCATTAAATTGTGTTCCTTTCTTATAACCAGCTCTATTCATAACATCTGATACTTTATGAACTGTTTTATCTTTAGGGACTAATATGATTAAAGGTTGAGCATCATCATTTACTCTACGATTCAAATCATCTTGCCATTGTTTAGCAGTCTTAACAAAAGTGGCATTAGGCATTTCTTTTTTTATTTTCATAGCATTATTCAATGCTAATTTCCAACCATAAGTAGAATCGCCCATATAATAAGGGGAAATTGATTTTACCAATGATTGCATTTCTGGGTCATCTAAACGTTTAATGAAGTCCATCCATAATTCATCAATGCTTTGTTTGGCAGTCTTCATTTCATCAGCACTTACTATATTTTTTAAACCCATTTTTAATTCTTGCATTAAATCTTCAATAGAAGGCATTGCATATCGTCCTGTAGATTGAAGATATTCTAGTGTTTTAACAATAGGTACAGTTGATGGGGCATCCCATGTTGATGGTTTATCAGTAGACATGGCAATCTCTCCATCCCTTTCTTTAGGTTTAGCAAATTGTTTAATTGCTTCAATATCTTCTGGCAAAAGGTTTTTAAAATTAATCCAAGCCCTTCTTACGGGTTTTTTTGTAATCATATTTGTACCCAATTGCCCATCAACTGAATATTTTAATCTTATTTGACTCATATTTTTGTTAAAAAATTTTTTTTATTTATTAATAAATAGTTAAAAAGTAATATTTATTATATATAATAAATAATTTTTTTTATGAAAACAAACATTTTAAATTATATTAATAAACTTCAAGGATATAAAACTGCAATTAAAAATCTTCATTGGAGTAGTAAACATATGTCTGAGCATAAACTCTTAGATGAAATCGCAGATAGCGTTGCTAATAATCAAGATGAAATCGCCGAAATGTGTCAAGGTCTTTATGGTAAAATTAAAATAAATGAATTGAAGCCTAAAAGATATAAAATAACAAATAGTAAAAAAATGTTATTTGACTTATTAAGAGATACCAAATCATTTAATTCTTCAATTAAAGGAAGAGAATTAACTGGAGTAAGAAGCGTTGTTGAAGCATTTATCGGAGAAATTAATAAATTTGTTTATCTTATGGATATGTGTATAAAAGAAGATATTAAACGAAATTTTAAATCTTCTTTGAATGAATCTAATTCAACTATAAATGAAACATTGCTAAGAGAAACTATTCAAAAAGCAATTAGAAATTCATTAAATGAATGGGAAGAGCCATTTGATGAAGTGGGATTAGAAGATGTTCCTCTATGGCAAGTAATAACAGTTCCCGATGAAGAATTATGGGATTGTTGTGTATATAACCAAAAAAATGAGTGCATTGGTACATTACATAATTTACATTTCATATATTCACCTAAAAAAAATAAATGTATCTAATATAAAAAAAAGAGAGGATTATTAATCCTCTCTTTTTTTATATTTTTCCTTGTGTCCATTTTGCAAATCTCGCTTGTTGCTTATCATATCCTTGTGGTTTTAAACAAGCATATAACAAAGTAGGTTTATCAATTTCCAATCCTACTTTAGCGTTCATTTTAACCCTCTTGCTCATACCACTTAAATCACCATTAATAATGTCAAATTTAAGTTTCTTTGCATCTTCTACATTAGGAAGAATGATATGAATACCATTATTTAAACTTCTATATGTATATAATGGTTGAATGCCATGATATTTTATAATTGCTAATGCCATATCAATATCTTTTGGGTCATCAGAATCTACATCAACAAAACATAATGGACGAGATGGGTCATCAAAACTACGACCTGCAGCTAATGCTTTAGCATTTCCGCCAAATTTATCATCCATCCCACGATGTTTTTTCATACGAGATAAATTAATTTGTGTCCATTTATCAATTACACTCTTTGAACGAGCATTCATATAAATATATGCTCTCGCATTTTCTCTTTTACACAAATCTTTTATTTCAGTTTCAGCATTTAAAAATTCTTGTAAACCTTCAAAATAATACTCCTTTAAATACTTGCAAGCATTATATCTTGACTTTTGTCCAGGATTATCTTTATCCCTTTTTACTATTTGTACAAAATATATAGTATCTTTATATTTACCAAAATTTAATAATTTACTAACGCCATCAAAATTATCAACTTCAACAGTGCCATCACTCATTTCAGTCCTATCTTCATCAACAACCTCATTAATGAATTCTTTAAGCACATTTTTTACAGTATTTTCTATTAATTTATTCATAATATCATTGATTTTAAATATGTTTATTATAAATATTAACTAAAAGATGTTTTTTATTTATTCTTATTCTTCATCAGTAACAACCTCTTCAGAACTGTGATACATATCTATTCTAACTCTTTGACCATCTTTCTTTGTTGCATATATAAAATCATAATCTTCATCGTCAGTTTCAATATCTCTTAAATCATAAAAAACTTGTTCATAATTCCAATTCAATAAATCAGAATAACCATTTGTTTTACGTATTTCTATTGTGTCATAACCAATCGAATAAATATATTGTATCATAGATGCGTCTTTACATACATATTGATGAATGCCATTGTTTTGTAATATACATCTACGACCATCATCGTAAATTACATCAAAAAAGTTTATATCAAGTTCATCATCACTGTAATCGTTTTCAATCTTTTCAATTCTAACACCATTATCAATCATACTATATAAAGAATCTGAATCATGTACTATTAAAGTATATAAACCTTTTACATTAGGAATAATACAATAACCTTTTTTAGATAAAGATGAATTCCATTTACGCATTTCTTGAATACCACCATCACATATCAATCCACCACATATGTTTTCATTATTGGTTTTATCATATAAACGATAAATAATTTCATTTTTCTCATCTTGTATCATTACATATTCACAAGAACTTTCTTCTATATAGAAAAAGTCAACCCATACTTCAAATATTTTATGGGATTCTTCAACATTTTCTCTATACCAATTACATAAACCTTCACTTAATTCACATGTATCAGCAATTGGAGAATCAATAGGATTGTCATTTTCATCCATAAAACTATCACTCTCAAAATGGAATTGATATTTAAGATTATTTACCTTATCAATATTAATATATAACGGACCTTGATTATTATAATTATCAAACTGATTATTACCATGTTCAGCAGCAGTACACCATTGAGTGTTTTTACCATAATAACATGAAGCAGCTTGAGTATGAGGAACAATCACTAACCAACGACTATCTTCATATACCTTTTCAGCACCCTCTTTTATCTTACGAACTTTATCACTCTTACTTGTCGCAATGTCACCATCATTCTCCATATAAATAGAAATAACATTATATAAATCTTGTAGTGATTTATATTTGTTTATATCTTTAACTTGAATGATATTGTAGTATTTGATAAAATATTGTAAATATTCAGTCGCTTTATATAAATCCTCAATCTTTAATTGACGATTCATATATAAACTTAATAACCATTTACCATATTTACCCATCTTCTCACTTTTTTCAATCCTATAGGTGGGGTCAGCGGATATAATCTCCTTAAAAATATCCTCTGGAATCTTACTGTAATATTTATCGTGTATATCACTTAATGTCGCAGCTTCAAATAAATATCGAAATTGACTTTCAGTAATTAAAATTTTCATAAATTATAACTATTTATTAATAAATATAAAAAAAATATGAAAAAGAAAATTATTAAAGAAATATTAAATGATTATATTAATGAACATATATTAAAAGAATATAATACAACAGATAACGTTAGAATGATGTTTCAAGAAGCAATGGATAAATTATATCAAGCATATAACGCAATGATACAAGACGTAAATACAAAACAATCATCAAAAAGAGAATTTATTATTATACAATTAGAAAAAGATATACAACAATTATCTAAAGACTTAAAATATATACATTAATAATAAAAAAAAAGAGTAGAAAATTTTCTACTCTTTTTTTTTGGCAATAATATA
>JAEIGA010017447.1_pt1 | contig 10938 bp, 11 predicted proteins | sample 9270691 | NCBI WGS metagenome assembly JAEIGA01 (sample SAMN17057246, study PRJNA624740) | gut metagenome | biome: biome; isolation source: fecal sample | host: Bos grunniens | place: China: Xizang | collected 2019 | reverse complement strand
CACTCAAATATGAGAATGCCTATACCAAAAGTAATTTTTACCTTTCCTTCGCTCAGAAAGATCAAAGCAGACTGTAGAAATATTTATCCAGATTCAAAAGCTTTGTATAATAGATTGCCCCATCTTTTGTCAGGTGTCTGCAATCCTTACTTATACATTAATATACCATCGTTCAAAGTTTAAACCCTTTATAATTATGATGGGTTTTCTGTTTTTCTTTTGGTAGGTCCTGTCGGTAATCCCCATACAAGCTTCTCAGATACGTATCATATCCTTTGGGGGCTGGGAACTTTTCTCCCTCGAATTCAACCCATACCGTCTCCGAGAAAACATCAGAAGGAATAACCTCACGGACTCCGTATATTGGCCACAGCAGACAGCCTTTATGGTTACTTCCCCTTTTTCCTTCGTTGAAAATAATTTTTTTCAACCTTCTGCTGAAATGACCATAACCCCTTATTTTACAATATCTGATAATAACCCTTTTAAAAAGTGGTTTTCCTTTGGTACTTTCAAACTTTGACAGCATACATCCCAAAAGGTTTATCTTAACCCTGTTTGCAACACCTTTTTTCAACATATGCTCAGTACAGCAATCAAGAGGAAAGATATCTATATCAAGTCCTAAATCCACGCCGTTATCGATATTTATTTCCTCTTTCACCGTTGTCATATCACAAAGCTTGGCGAAGGTGAATCTGAAATTCGGCTCTCGTTCAGAAGAAAAAAGCTTGTACTTTTCAGAATCCTTATAAATTTCGATGAATCTGTTATAATCTTCGCGGGGGATAAAGACGTCTATATCGTCATCCCACGGAATAAATCCGCCATATTTTACAGCACCAAGCAACGTACCGTTGGAGAGATAAAATTTTATATTATTTTCAAGGCAGAACTTTTTGAAATGACAGAGTATGTCAAAAACAACCGCTTTTATTTCGCTCAAGGATAATTCTTTTTTCATTGACAAATCCTCAACTGTTGTAACGTATCATTTCTTCCCTCCCACTTAAAAAACTCCATTTCGCAGGAAAGATAATGCTTGGGATTGGAAACGAATTTCAAAAAATCCTTTCCATCCATAGCCATATTTATAAGGGGAGAAGTGAATTCTTTACCTGCATCGTGATAAAAAACACCACCTAAGCAATTATTGGAAAATATGGTAAAGGGTTTTACGTCCTTCAACTTTTCCCTCATTTCTGCGTTTAGCTTTTCCCTTTGTCTGACAGAAACTCTCCTTCTTAAAGAAATCAACTTCTGCATTGGGAAGCTATAAGGTCCATCTCTTACTATTGTTTTATCTGAAAGCATATTTTCTCCTTTTCGAAGGAAATATCAAGCCGTCAAAAGCTTTTATTTTTCTTCCATTCTTTCTTTTATATATTCAAGTGAATATATCTTTTCCTTTGTTTCTTCCAAACTCAAAAGCTTTGTATTATTGCTGTTGAACTCGGTAAGTGGGTTTCTTTCTTCGTCACCCTTGCTGAAATATTTATCATAGTTAAGTCCACGTTTATCCGCAGGAACACGGTAGAAATTACCCATATCAACGGCATTTGCACATTCTTCGTTAGTCAACAAGGTTTCATACATCTTCTCTCCGTGGCGAATACCGATCACACGGATATCATCTTTATTCCCACCAAACAGCTCACAAACAGCCTCTGCCTGAGTTTTAATCGTACACGCAGGAGCTTTTTGTACAAGTATATCTCCGTTTTCACCATGTTCAAAAGCGAAAATAACAAGGTCTACAGCTTCATCAAGAGACATAATGAATCTTGTCATATTGGGATCGGTTATTGTTATTGGGTTTCCTGCTTTTATCTGGTCTATCCAGAGTGGAATTACAGAGCCACGGGAACACATAACGTTTCCGTATCTCGTGCAGCAGATTTTTGTTTTTCCAGAATTACGTGATTTTGCAACAGCCACCTTTTCTTCCATAGCTTTAGAAGTTCCCATTGCGTTTACAGGGTATGCGGCTTTATCCGTTGACAAACAGATTACACATTCAACTCCTGCTTCGATTGCGGCAGTAAGCACGTTATCCGTACCTATAATATTGGTTTTTACCGCTTCCATTGGAAAAAATTCGCAAGAAGGAACTTGCTTAAGAGCTGCTGCATGGAAAATATAATCAACTCCGTGCATAGCACTTCTGCAAGAATCGAGGCTTCTCACGTCTCCGATATAAAAGGTTATTTTATCTGAAATTTCAGGATATTTTGCCTGAAACTCGTGGCGCATATCATCCTGCTTTTTCTCGTCTCTTGAAAAAATTCTTATCTCGCCAATATCTGTATCAAGAAACCTGTTAAGAACAGCGTTTCCAAAAGAACCTGTACCACCTGTTATAAGAAGTGTTTTTCCTGTAAACAATCCCATTTTACAATTCACCTTTCTTTGTTGTATATTCTATCTATTGTTTTAAGTCTTGTTATTTGTCTGTTCAGCATCCAATAGTGGTGCAAATCGGGTCTTGTAAACCTTTTCCGCATTGTAATGCTCACAGAGATACTCCATGGATTTTTGCTTATAGGCTGATAAATCCATTGATAAAATTTTCTGCACCTGAGACTTGAATTTTTCAGCATCGTTACTTTCGCACCACCAACCGAATCCACCCTCTACAGCAATTTTCCCAACGTCTGTATTAGAGTCAGTACACGCAAGAACGGGAAGACCAGACTGCATATAACCGAGCAACCTTGATGGAAAATTAGGGATGGTGAAGCGATGGTCAAGGAAAATAAGACCGACATCGCAACAAGCCACCATTTTGTCATAATCCTCTTTGGGAAGATATTTCATAAGCTTCATATTTGGTGACGGTTCACTACTGAAGAAAGACTCCAACTTTCCATATTCAGAGCCGTTTCCCACTATGAGAAAGAAGGCTTTATCATTATTTTTCTGAGTTTTCAAACATTCAATAAGAAACGGAATTCCCTGTGGTTTCCCTAAATTTCCACCATACACAAAGACAATTTTATCTTGTGGAATTCCATATTTTTCACGAATAACGGTTCTCTCACTGATTGAAGCCGTCATATCACAAGGCTCTATACAGTTTGGCAAAACCTCTACTATTTCCTTTGGTACCTGTGGATTATTACGAAGCACAAAATCCACGTTTGCCTCTGACATACAACCTATTTTATCGGACAGTTCATAAAGCTTTTTTTCTTTTTCACGAAAGAACTTATACATCAAGCCCTTGATGCCGTTTTTACTCATCATACCGATATCAACGGCATTTTGTGGGAAAATATCCTTTAACATAAGATAGGTTTTGGCGTTATCACGTTTTTTTACGTATTTTATAACACCAGCCAGAGTTATTGGAGGGGTGGAATATAAAACAAAGTCAAACTTAACGTCAGGTATGTATTTTTTTATAGCTGAAATAAACTGACTTTCCAAAAGGACTGTTGATATTCCTTTTTCGATAACGTTGGTTTTTTGAATATTCCCCGTTTTCACCTTCAACAAATAAAAATTCTTTTCTTCGTTACTTAATTTTGTTTCAAGATTAAAGCGTCTTTCAGCAGGTGAAACAACGTAAACCCTATGACCGTCTTTGATAAACTGTCTGAGAAGGTCTTCATATATCCCATTTTTATTTATATCGGTCATATTATAAAGTGTCAGGAACAAAATGTTTATTGTCGCCACCGCCTCTCTGAACCATTTTTAGTCAATCATCCTCTGTATTGAGGGAAAAACGAACTATTTGCGTCCGCACCTCGTAATGAAACCAGTTTTAAATAATCATCTTCATTAAAGATTTTTTTACCTATACAAAATCTATTGGTTTCATTTCTGTTAAAAGCACTTTTGAACTTATACAAGCTGTCTTCCTTAGAACCAACTCCACCGCCTAAATGCAAGGATTTATATCCGTTTGAGTTTCCCCACAAAGCCGCTTTATAAAGGAGAAGGTTTGTTGGAGCAAAGCATTGATACTCTCTTAAAGAACCAGATAAATGATAATTCATATATCCGTTTGCACATATCATAATTGATGCGGCTATAATTTCGCCGTTAAGCTCTGCCCAGAACACCTGTGCTCTGGTTGACAAGTCGTTCAAAATACTATCGTAAAATTCCTCACTGAAATAATAATACTTATCAGCTTCATCGTTATCCATGGTTTTATTATATATCTCTCGAAACCTTTTATATATTTCGGGGAAATTACCGTTATAGATGCATACCCCGTTTTTTATTGCTTTTCTCACCATATTTCTGTTTTTGCTCGTGAAGTCCGACCAAATTGTTTCAGGTGACGATAGGTTGATGGAGATGGTATTTCCAAGGGGAACGACGTCATAAAATCCATCTATATTGAAATTAGTTTTAATAACAGGATGGCATCTGACAAATTCGCTTATGATACGGTTTTCAAAACACCATTTTTCATACGCATCAAACAACGGTTTTCTGATTTCTGAAGCTTCCTTCGGTGACATATCTGCCAAATCAATACCGTTTTTACTCTCTATTAACCATCCACCGTATCCATATGGTGTAATAAGGTCAAAATACGTCTCTTTTTCTATTATCTTTGAAAATCGGTTATCGTTATATATATCACGCTTCATAACCGTGTTCACGCCACGAACGTTATTATCCTCATAATAGAACATCAACGGTTCACCGTCACCGTGAAGCATAAAGCCCTTTAAATATCCCGAAAGATAATAAACGTCATATAAGCCAAAAGAGGATACGATTTTATCCCATTCTTCCTGCTGGCTCATTGTATATACCAAAAGAGACATAACAAACCTTCTTTACTAAACATTTTTGTTTTAAATCACGTTACACAAAGTAGAAACAATTCTATCCATATCTTCTTCATCGTATCGTTGATCGCAAATTAACGATAGCTCAAGCTCATATAAATTTGATGAGCATCCGACAGGTTTTGGCCAATGAACAGGACAATAAATCTTATTTTCCACCAAAGCTTTTCTTACTTCGTTTCTGTTTTGAATAACAATAGGAACAAACAAAGGACACTCCATATCCTCCTTGGGAAACAAGAAATCCACCTTGTCTCTCAAACCATCATACAACACACGTGCATTTCTGAGTCTTGCTTGTTTTTGTTTTTCCATATCAACGCTTTCAAGGAATTGAACGGATTCATTATCCACTGTCAACCCCGAATAATTATCAGAAAGCCAATTATTGCCGTCAACAAACATAGATAAAAATTTCTGTTTTTTATCTTCATTCAAATCATCAAGGTACTCTGCTTTAAGCCTCATTGCAGAATCTCTGAGCTTCACAAAATCATCTGGGGGCGTTATCATAGGTATATACTTTAAATTTCCTCCCACTGAAGCACAATATCCACCACAGTAAATTGGTTCCCATTTACGAACAGAAGCCACCAAATAATCCGATTGAAAGCTATTGGGAGATGATGAAAACAAGCTATGAGTTATATCTTCAATAATTATTCCACCATTATTCTTGAATGATGACATATCAGGCATCGGAGTACTATAACCAAAATAGTTGCACCACAAAAGAATATCCGCATGTTCAGGAATCTGCACGTCAATATTCAAACCATCTTTATATTCAACGGAAAAGAACTCAACGCCAATACCTGCTTTGATAAATGGCTCTATCATAGAATCGCAACAATAAGACGGCAAAACAGCTTTTTTTGCAAATGGTACTTCTTTCAGCACCGTCTCTATCGCGGTTCTTCCTGAAAACACGAGAGCCCCCTCAACAGGAAATTTAAAACCACGTCCGTCTTCATTATTCATCCTATGAAATTCGCTGCCGATTTCTCTGATCATAATTTCGACCTTCCCGATTTTATTTATGCCGTTCAGTTCCACCAATTACTAACAACGTTACTGTCTATTCGGTCAAAAATCATATCCTGATCATTTAAATCCGTGACAGTTAAAGCGGAGTACATATTGTCGGCATCCTCTTTTAAACTCTCAATGCTATCGCTCACAAAAACCGCTTGACAAATTTTCTTCAGTATTGCATGGCTATCATCACATTTATCGCCAATATTAACGTTATTTAAAACGTAAGTGCAGTCGGGCATTGCTTCAATTCTCTCTAAACCATCTATAGATTTAATCTCTCCACCCTTGGCATATGCATTTATGGTTAAACATTTCTTACCTGCAATTAATCCAGAAGAGGATTTATCCATATCACTGATTACCTCTTTTGCATCACCGTTAATTGCATACGTTATCATAGCATCCAAAACGTTTGTCTTCCCCACGGTATTAGTGTAGGTAAATGCCTGATCGCCACTTAACCTGAATCCCGTTTCAAAAAACAGAAAACTTTTATCCCGCAATACAAAAGAAGAAAAAGTTATATGTCCATTTTTGATTCCCATATCTTTTATCATTGCTTCCACGTTGGAACGTGGGCCTGAGTCGTAAGCGTCCATAAACTTTGATGGGTATAACCACGCATTTTGAATAATCCCCAATTCTCCGCCCTTGTCAGAAGTAAGAGTATCTGAGCAAGTCAGATAAATAATTTTCCCATCAATAATTAAATAATAAACGTCGAACTTAAATCCATCAGAAATAAAATCTTCAATAACAACGTTCTTTTCAACAGACATCTCCATTGCGTATGAATATGCCTGCTTTAATTCTTCTTCATTGTGAGCAACGCTAACACCGATAGAACCTCCACGGTCGGTTGGTTTCACAATAACAGGAAACGTATCAACAGAAGTCACGTCACAATAGTCACGAACTACGGGAACACCGTTTCTTTTACACACTTCCTTGAATTTTTTCTTGTTTCTTGTAATCTCAAGCTGCTCTTTCGTAATGTAACACGGAAAATTCAAAAGGCTGCTTAGCTTAATCATATACTCAACGTGGGATTCCGAATATCCCGCCAAAATACCACCTATATTTTCTTCTTTGCATTTTGCAGACAATTCATCTAAATTTGTCCAGCTTATGTTCCACGCCTCATCGGCATATTTCTTTGCAGGACTGGTTTTGAAGTCATACATATCAGTTACTATGGTATACACCCCTAATTCCTTCGCTCTTTTAACTAAAGGAATCTCTGTTGTTGCACCACCAAGTATCAATAGTTTTTTTCCGTTTAATTCCATTACATTCCTCGCAATCAATCTGCACTTTTTTTGTAAATAAGCAGATTACCGTTATCATTGGTCACAACGTTCTTCAACAATCCTTGATATACGCCTTTGCAAACGTATAAGTATCCGTTTTTTTCTGCTGAACGTATAGATGCAATATTTCCATCGTGTATAAATTCATAAGCGTTCTTATAACGTATATCTAAATCATTCAAAACCGCATGAATCAATCGTGTTCCATATCCCAATCCACGTTTATCTTTACGAATGACAATAGGGCCGAGAATAATATCTTCACGGGTAGAACAGCTTAATCTTTTTCCACCGCGAGAAACTACGGCAAAGCCAACCGTCTCCTCTTTGTCACGTGCATAATACACTTGATATGGCTCAATTATACTTAAACAGCTCATACGAATACTGTTTTTTAACGTTCTCTTCCCAAAACCTTTTTCCCCTTTAAAGAAGGGATTAAAGAACGTTCCGTTATACTGATAAATGTCCAGCCCATCGGAAGTCGTAATATATTTCAACGTTTTGTTCACAGCTACTCCCCTCTCCTTCTTCAATCGGGTATAAAAAGCTCACTCTATTTATACATTACTATATTCTTGATACTCAGCCTTGATATTTCCATCTTGATCCAACCAATCTTTTCTTACGTCATAAAGATTTTCAGGGCTTTGTTCTCCTTGACCGATTCCTTCTCTTACAAAAACCTTTTTCACAGTCAAAAAGAGGATTCTTAAGTCATTGACAAAAGTAATGTTTTCTATGTATTCCAAATCATATCTGAACTTTATATCCCAACTGATTGAATTTCGTCCATTTACCTGTGCCAATCCCGTCAATCCAGGGCGAACATCGTGTCTATGCCTTTCTTTATCGTTGTAATACGGTAGATATGAAACAGCAAGCGGTCTAGGGCCTACGATACTCATATCGCCTTTGAGAATGTTTATTAATTCAGGTAACTCATCAAGAGAAGTGCTTCTGAGAATTCTTCCGTATTTATTCAGCCTTACGTCATCGGGAAGCAGTTCTCCTTTTTTGTCTCTTGCCTGACTCATTGTGCGAAACTTAATCATTTTAAAGATTTTTTCCTTGCCGTTTTTGTCCTTCTTTCCAGGTCTGCGCTGAACAAAGAAAGGATTTCCCTTCATAGCAATCGCACCAACGATAATCAAAACCACCATCACAGGCGACAAGACAATCAGAGCCACAAAAGACAGCAGAAAATCAAATACCCTTTTGAAAAATTTTGCATACATTATGTATTTCCTCTTAGAAAAATCACTCAAAATATCTTTATTAATGTTATATAGACAATGCTTATAATGATGATTATTGCATATCTCCCCAATATGCAATTTCACTTTTTAAGTATAGCATATTTTAAATCATAATGCAATAGTTTTTTTTACAAAAAAAGAAATAAACTCGGAATAAACTTGGAACAAAATTCGATTTTGAGCTTTGGCAACCAAGCAAAAGAAAAATGCTGAAAATCACCGCAAACAGCCTTAAAATAATCAGTCAAGCAGGATTATAGCATTGTTTTTTCTCGTTTTTCACACCATATTTACACTTCTTTTTGCTTTTCAACACACCTTTGAGTAGGTAATCCGAGACGGAACGTCCGTCAGAATTGATGCTTATAATACTCAATTTAATAGTCAAAACAGTTGCTTTTTCTATATTTATATGATATACTTTATTCAGTTGAGGAAATGATGATGCAAACAAAGGAGAATACAAATGGATAAAAACAGAATCTTTGGAATGATTAATAAGCATTATGGATTTTTTAAATTTTTCTCAAATTTATACTATGGTATATCGTTAAAAAACAGATTGAAATCCAAAGGGAGCAAGGTATCTGTTGGTGTTTCTTTTATTAAAGGGTTAAAAATCATTAACTACGGTCGTAATAATGAGATTATCATCGGAGACCTTGTCAGAATAAAAAACAGCACAATAATATTGAAAGGCGACAACAACAAGATTATTATCAAAGATCAGGCATATCTGAGAGACGTTGAGTTTTATACTGAAGATTCAAACAACGAAATATCAATTGGAACGCACACAAACCTTTGTGGCAAGGCACATTTAGCCGCAATAGAGGGAACAAAGATTTCAATCGGAGACAACTGCCTCTTTTCCAGCAATTTGGAGTTCAGAACAGGAGATTCGCACTCAATCCTGAATTTGCAAGGAGAACGAATCAACCCGTCAAAAGATATTGTGATAGAGGATCACGTTTGGATCGGAGCAAAGGTAACTTGCTTGAAAGGGGTTCGTGTGTCAAGAGATTCCGTTGTTGCGGCAACCACAACATTATCAAAGGAATATACCACGCCTAACGTAATTATTGCAGGAATCCCTGGCAAAGTCATCAAAACAGACGTAAATTGGTCGCACGAGAGAATCTGATTGACATTCCTCGACAACATTCTTTTATATTCGGTTGAAAATTGCGGGAGAAAATCAGTTTATAATTTTAGAACGGAGATACGAATATGAACAAAAAAATATGCTCTAACGCACTTTTATGTTTGACTTCCTTTTTATTTTTATTGCTTATTTTACTATTTGTTGATGCAGGTATATCTATATATCAGCTTAATAACACAACGGTTGACACGTCCAATGATATATTACCATGTGGATCTATTTTAGGAATTATCACAGCAAACTTTGCTATATGGGGAGGATGTTTGTTATTCGGTTTTGCTATTTCATCCGTAGGATTTTTTTCTTCACTTATCAATACCAAAATAGCAACAAATCCACTTTTGGCTAAGATTTCTACCGTATATTTATATGTTTTTTCGGCAGTTCTCATATTAATAGTTATATCGTCTATAATTATAATAATTTAGTTTGGAAGTAAAACTTCAGAATTTTCCACTGAAAGAAAGGAGATTCACGCAAAATATGAAATGGTATAAAAAGCTTTTGATATGCCTTCTCGTTGTGGTATTTTCTCCTCTGATTCTTGCGTTCATCATAAATGCAGGAATTTATTATCTTTTTCAAGCACCAAAAAGAAAAAAAGAATATAAAAGCTCTCGGTATTATTCAGACTTCAAGCAAAAATTTATGATGAGCTTGATGTATTCTCCTGAATACCGCTTCTATAATTCTGCAATCAAGCGAAAGCTTCCAATTCAATATGTAAAACAAGAATCAAACGGATTTGAATACTTTATTCTTGATGGCATAACGTATCTTTTTCCGGATTTTGATCAGATTGATTATAATACCGAAAACGAAAAATGGGAAGTAGATTATGACGGGAAATGGAGTGACTTCCAGTCAGCTTACAAAAAACTTCTAACAAAGCTTGATGAAGAGCCTCAGTTACCCTTTAAAATATTAATTGAGAGAAAAATGTTTCCTTTGGAAAATTTGAATAAAGTTGTTGTTCCTGAGTGTATATATATTACGTGGGATTATGAAGAAGCCTTTGAAAATGAAGATTCGCCACTTAAAATGATTATCCCGCAAAATTCAAAGGAACTTTACGAAATGATGGTACAAACACCGAATCTCTGCGGTCATTTCGAACTTTTATCAGATGACGAATATATCCTTTGGGATTTATATGATAATATCCAGATTAAAATCGGAGTAGACCCAAGGGATTGCTATTTAAGTGTTTCAAAGTTTATCTTGAATAAATCAAAAAATGAGATCACTCATTGGCACCCCACGTGTTTTGAAATATATAACGAGGTTCGAAAAATCGGAAAGCGTGGAAACGTGATGGTTTTGAAAACGTTCCTTAGTGGCGGCGATGTCGT
>JAEIGA010017446.1_pt1 | contig 10938 bp, 6 predicted proteins | sample 9270691 | NCBI WGS metagenome assembly JAEIGA01 (sample SAMN17057246, study PRJNA624740) | gut metagenome | biome: biome; isolation source: fecal sample | host: Bos grunniens | place: China: Xizang | collected 2019 | reverse complement strand
CATTGTGATAACTTGCTTTTTGTCAGCTCTGCCATATCCGACAACCGATTGTTTTACCTGCAGCGGAGTATATTCGGAAATTGGTATACCGTGCTGCTCGCAGCACAGCAAAATAACACCTCTCGCCTCCGCAACCTTGATGCCGGTTGTTATATTGGTATTAAAAAATAATTCTTCAACTGCTACGCAATCGGGTTTTTGCTCGTCAATAATTTTCGAAAGGTCATCATATATTTTCGACAATCTTTTTTCAACACTCAGCTTCGCGGGAGTATCAATTGAACCGTACTTTTTGGGCAAATGCTTGTAACCGTTCGTTTCAATAACACCCCAACCGATAGTAGCTAATCCGGGGTCGATTCCGAGAATCTTCATAAACTCACCTACCATCATAAAATAAACCACTATACATTATACCACAAAACTTTATTAATGTCAAATAATATTATGAATATTTTTATTTGCAAATTGTATCTTTTGTTTTTTATAGCAATAAAAATCATTAAATGTATTTACTTAATTCGTTTTTTGTGATATAATAAAGTGTCAAATTATACAAATTGGAGAAATTCTATGATATTCAATAAAATTCAAAAAAATTGTGAAAGTTGCGATACAAACCTTCTGTCAACAAGAAAACGTTCCGGAGTATTCAAGAGCAAAAAAGAGTTCTCTTATTTGGCTTACTGCTTTGGAATCCCTGCTGTTCTGTATTTCTTGATTTACTTGTCCATGGGACTTCATCCGCTCGGAAACGGCTCGGTACTCGTGCTTGACCTCAACGGTCAGTACGTTTATTTTTACGAAGCTTTGAGGAATGCTGTTTGCGGAGACAACTCGCTTCTCTACTCTTTTGCAAGACAGCTTGGCGGTGAATTTTTAGGTATTTACGCCTACTACATTGCAAGTCCCCTTTCATATATAGTTTGCTTGTTCCCTCAAAGCAGGATCCTCGAAGCTCTTCTTTGCATCTTCCTTATCAAAGCCGGTATTTCCGGTTTTACTATGGGATACTATCTGCACAAAACCGCTGATAGGCTCAACAAGACAAATATCGTAATTTGTTCTGTTTTGTATTCGATGTGTTCTTACGCGGTCGTTCAACAGCACAACTCCATGTGGATAGATGCTTTAATGTGGTTGCCTCTTCTCACATTGGGAATCGAAGAACTCATTAAGAACAAAAAGTATAAGCTCTACGTAATTATGCTCGCGCTTACGTTGCTCAGCAATTTCTATATCGGATATATGGCATGTATATATACAGCGGCATATTTCTTTTTCTATTATTTTGCTCACAACGAAAACAGCAAGAATAATCCTTCTGAAGAAAGCAATCACTTTTTCAAATCGCTTTTACGTATCGGATGCTTCTCGGTTATCGCTATAGGCATCTCTATGGTAATTGTTGCGTCTGCTTATTATTCGCTGCAATTTGGTAAAAACGAATTTTCCAACCCCAATTTTTCTTTTTCCGTAAGATTTGATATCATAGATTTTATAACAAAGCTCTTTCCCGGCTCTTATGATACAGTCAGACCCGAAGGTCTTCCCTTTGTTTACTGCGGCGTATTAACACTTTTCTGTGTTCCGATTTATTTCTTGTCAAAGAAATTCAGTACTCGTGAAAAGGTTTTCTCTTGCGGACTGATCGCATTTTTCGTGCTCTCTTTTTCTATCAACACAATTGATATGATCTGGCACGGCTTCCAGAAACCCAATTGGCTCAATTATCGCTATTCGTTTATGCTCTGCTTTTTCCTTATTGTATTAGCCTACAAAGGAATGGGACAGATCAGACGAACATCTTCACGCACTGTTGGCTTTATAGGTGCATTATTGATACTCTTCCTTAGCGTTGCACAAAAATTCGAATACCATGCAGTAGTCGAGAGAATCAGCGGCAAAGTAGAATTCGATCAGCCTCTCAAAACTCTTGAGGTAATTTGGCTTTCTGTATTTTGCGTCATTATGGTTGGTATCATACTTTGCGTTATGATACGTACCAAGAGAAGACAAACTGCGGCTCTTATGCTTTTGGTTTTTGTATGCATAGAAGCTTTTGGCAGCGGCATTGTAAACTGCGTTGAATTCGGAAACGACGTTATATACTCCACTTACAGCAGCTACAACGATTTTGTCGGTTCACTCAGACCTTTGACAGACAGTATTGTTGAAAGCGATCCCTCGTTCTTCAGATACGAGAAAAACGTTCACCGCAAATATTGCGACAATATGGCACTTAATATCAGAGGTCTTACCAATTCAACTTCAACTCTTAACAAAGAAACGATAAATTTCCTGAAAAACCTCGGATATGCTTCTAAATCACATTGGTCTAAATATCTTGGTGGTAATATTATAACAGACTCACTGCTTGGTATTAAGTATATTATCGATTCGGAAAATGCAGATATATCCAAATATTACGACCTTACCGATCTTGAACCGGTAAACGTAAACAAAACCGATTATTATGCATATATTAACGACAATGCATTATCATTGGCTTATTCCGTAAATAATGCTGTACTTGACTACAAGTTCAACGGCAAGACTCCTATGGAAAACATCAACGGATTGTTAAACGCGATGATCGGTTCCGAAGAAACTCTTGAATTCTTCGTTCCCGTTGAAATCGAAGAGTCTACTTCCAATCTTTCTACGAAAACAAATTCATCTTATTATGAATACAGACCTGAGGTATCCGGATCAGCTGCAACATTGACTTATACTTTTACAGCCAACACCGCTGCCGAATACTTCTTCTACCTCCCCTCAGATTACCCTCGTGAAGTTGATCTCAAAGTAAACAATAAGTCGAGTGGCACGTTCTATGCAAGCGAGACCACACGCATAATTTCTCTCGGTTTCTTTGAAGAGGGTGAGACTGTTAATGTCGGAATGACTTTAAAGGCAGATGTACTTTACACCATACCTAAAGTAAATTCGGTATATTATATTGATGTAGATCTTGCTAAAGACGCTCTTTCAAACCTTGCTTCGGAGCAAATGATCATCTCCGATGATTGGAAAGAGCATAATATAAAAGGAACCTACTCAACAGCAAACGATTTAACTACCGTCTTTACAACTTTGCCGTACGATGAAGGATGGAAGATCTATGTAGACGGCAATGAAATCGAATATGAAAAAGCGCTGGAAGCTGTAATCGCTTTCAAAATCGATTCAGCAGGTGAGCATACAGTGGAATTCAAATATGCGCCTAAAACCTTCACACTCGGTTTAGCCATTTCTCTTCTCTCTCTCGGACTTTTTGTTTTCATAATCATTTTCGAAAAACCTTTAGCAAGTATTTGGGCTAAGATCACAGAAGAAATTGATACAAAGAAAAAACGCAATGACTCGCGCGACTGCTTAGAATCACCCGAGGAATCTGAATTGATCTGCGAACCTTCTGAAGAAAAGGAAGAATGATATGTTTTACTATATTAAAGGAACTCTTGTTCTTAATGAAGACTCACGTGCCGTGATTGACGTAGGCGGGGTAGCTTACGCAATGACAGTAAGTGCTAACACACAAACAGCAATTTCATCAAAGTCGTTCAATGGTGAAAGCCAAATCACTTTATACACTCATCTTTCCGTGCGTGAGGACGGAATTGAACTCTTTGGATTCAAAGACACCGACGAGCTCGATATGTTCAAGCTTTTGATAACAGTATCCGGCATTGGTCCCAAGGCGGCAATGGCATTACTTTCATTTATGACACCTGATGGAATCGCATTATCAATTTTTAACGATGACAAAAAAGCCATATCAAAAGCTCCTGGCATCGGTCCCAAGACCGCAGCAAGAATTATCCTCGAACTCAAAGACAAGCTTTCTGTTACCGCCTCGAAAGCAGCTGATATCAAAAACCCCGATATCTTTAGCGTCAAAAATGATTCCGGAAAATATAATGAAGCGATTGATGCTTTGGTTGTTCTCGGATTCAACAGAAGCCATGCTGTAGATGCTTTGAGAACCATTGACACGGCAAATCTTGAACTTGAAGATATTATCAAAGAAGCTCTGAAAAAATTAATGAAATAAGATTAAGGATCTGATATGAACGAAGAATTTGATTTTGAAAACCGAATAGTTAATTCTTCCTATATTCCTACCGAGGACGAATATGACAACTCGCTGCGACCTCATAAGCTCGAGGATTACGTCGGACAGGATAAAGTTAAAGAAAACCTGAAGGTATATATAGAAGCCGCTAAAATGCGGCATGATACGCTAGATCACGTTTTACTATACGGCCCTCCCGGTCTTGGTAAAACAACGCTTGCAGCAATTATTGCAGCCGAGATGGGAGTAAATCTTCGCGTTACCTCCGGTCCCGCTATTGAAAAGCAAGGAGATCTGGCAGCACTTTTGACTAATCTTCAACCCGGTGACGTTCTGTTTATTGACGAAATTCACCGTCTGCAGAGATCTGTTGAAGAAATTCTTTACCCAGCGATGGAGGACCACGTTCTTGATATCATCATCGGTAAAGGTCCTGCGGCAAGAAGCATAAGAATCGATCTTGCGCCATTTACCTTGATAGGCGCAACTACAAGAGCGGGACAGCTTTCCACACCGCTTAGAGACCGCTTTGGTGTTATTTCAAGGCTTGAGTTATATACGCCGGAAGAATTAGCTTCTATTGTAACAAGAAGTGCAGGAATTCTGGGACTTCCCATTAACAGCGAAGGTGCTCTTGAAATTGCATCGCGCTCAAGAGGCACACCCAGAATCGCCAACAGATTGCTCAAGCGTGTTCGTGATTTTGCTCAAGTCAAAGGCAAGGATATTATCGATGCAGAAATCGCCTCCTACGCCCTTACGAAGCTTGAGATAGATTCCTTGGGACTTGACAACACTGACAGACGTATGATGGAAACCATAATTTCCTATTATAACGGAGGCCCTGTCGGTCTTGATACCTTGGCAGCTACAGTGGGTGAAGAGGCAATCACTCTTGAGGATGTGTACGAACCGTATCTTATTCAGCTGGGATTTCTGTCCAGGACCCCCAGAGGAAGATGTGCAACACATAGAGCATACGAACATCTTGGACTCAAGCCACCAATGACAAACGCGTCGTCTTTGTTAGAGCAAATGAAGATTGACGACTCGGATGATAATGCAAATTGAACGGAGATATAATAGATAATGACCTCTAACAATTCAAATTCGGCCAAATCGCCACATTACATTATATATTTACTATCGCTATTTGTCGCGATAATGAATTCTTGCGCCCTTTCTCCAATATACGTTCAAATTGAAAGCGACATATCTTTCGAATACACTGTCCTTCCTCTTATTTTGAATTATGCGGTCCTTTTGTTTGATACACTTTATATTTCACTACTGATATCAGCGGTAACGTATTCTGTTTACGGATTTTACAAGGGACACGTTGACAAAAAGCAAACTTTCATTTTTGTTATTTGTATAGTTTTTCTCAAGCACGTGCTTAATTTGACAGTTTCTTCGATTATTGACGGATATATCGACTATACCTTTGATATCCCTATGATCATATATACCATGGTAATTGATTTACTGGTACTGTCGGTCATTGCCTTGATTGCAAATCATATGTGCAAAAAGCATTTTGCACACGCCAAAGCTATGATGAAAGCATCCAAATATATTGACACTGTTGACTATTCTGAGATGGATGACGTCTTCCCTTTTAAAGGCTTTTTTAAGATCAAGAGAAACCCCGTCCTCATTCCCGCAATTGCCGGTGCAATTATAACTTCGCTGATATTCATTGTACAAAGATTATTCGCGGACTTTGTTGTTCTCGGTGCTCCCTCAACCATATTCGAGCTTGTGGATATTTTTATTTCTTATCTCACAGATATATTATTTGGACTTCTCTCATACACCGTTTCGTATTTTGCACTTTCTTACATTTTTCTCAACGAAGTTGACAAATAAAAAATTCAATACAAAGGACGATACTTATTATGAATCAATCTTGGCTCAACCTTGAAGGTAAAACAATTATCGTAACAGGCGGTGCTTCAGGTATAGGATATGCCACGGTAAGCGAATTTCTTGCAGACGGCGCTAATGTTGTCATAGCCGATATGAATCCCAGCGCACCTGAATTTAACAAGGACACCGGCGACTATATCTATGTTCCTTGTGACGTTACAAAGAAATCCGACGTAGACAATGTTATTGCTAAAGCTATCGAAAAATACGGTAAAATAGATGTGCTTGTAAACAACGCCGGCATCAATATTCCAAGGCTTCTTGTAGATCCGGGTCAACAGTATGAGCTTGACGAAGCTGTCTGGGATAAAGTAATGAACGTTAACGTAAAAGGGCTCTTTCTTATGACTCAAGCAGCTGCCAGAGTAATGGTTTCACAAGGCTCTGGTGTTATCATCAATGTTTCTTCAGAATGCGGATTGGAAGGTTCAGAAGGTCAAAGCGTTTATGCAGCCTCCAAGAACGCTGTAAACTCTCTTACGCGCTCGTGGGCAAAAGAACTCGGCAGACTTGGTGTCAAGGTAGTGGGAATAGCTCCCGGCGTCCTTGAAGCTACCGGGCTTCGTACGATAGCTTATGAAACAGCGCTTGCATATACAAGAGGAATCTCTGTAGATCAGCTTCGCGAGGGTTATTCAAAGACAAGCACAACACCGCTCGGTCGATCCGGTAAGCTCTCAGAGGTTGCTTCTTCTATAGCATTCTTGGCTTCAGAGCGTTCTGCTTATATTCACGGAACCACCATCAACATCGCCGGTGGAAAAACAAGAGGATAAATTTCATTTAGCGCCAGTGAATATATTCACTGGCGCTATTTATTTATATAAATTTATTCGACATAATTGTGTTTTTCTATTGACCTAACGATAAAATTGTTGTATAATATAATAGAATATATGTTACAAAGAATACATCATCAAATTCAAATGGAGCTTATCTTATGAAAAACATCGATTTTAAGAAAATTCTTCTTATCGCCTTGGGGCTTATTATTCTTTTTATTCCCACATATATAGCTATAGCTAATTACAACAGCAAAAAGCCGGATGATGTAGTTGCTACCGTCACGACACTTACCATCAACGACCCTGAAGGTAGATCTTATTCCATCTCTTCGGATAATGACACAACGGAAATCATAAAAATGTTTGATAACATAAACAAGAGCGGAACTCCCGTTTCATCCCTTCCCGATTCAATGGCAGGCAGCGAATTCCTTCTTGTTACTTATTCGACAGCTGATTTAGAGCTTTCCTACAAGTACTATTTTACCATCGATTCTTCTGATTGTTATTTTGCAGATCCCGATGGAAAAATATACAGAATAGCCGTGCAACAAGCCAAGGAATTCCTCGGTTCCTCCTATTCGGTATACTTGTACAAAACCGCTACCCCTCCCGTCCTTACCGCATCTGAGAACCACGTAATATCCGCTGAGGAATTAAAATGGTTCTATCTCGTATCGGGTGGAACATATCAGCAATTCGAATATATACCCGCAAACAACGAATTGCTTACATATGATATGGGTAACACTTTTGATTTTGATTTCAGTATTAAGCCTTCATATGCAAACGTTAAGGTTTATAACGGAGATGAGCTTCTATTCGATGATGACATAAATAATCTGTCCGCATTGCAAAATCTTACTATAACGCGTCATACTAAGCTCGATTTTATAATTACTGCCACCTGGGAGCAAACTTCCGAATGTGAGTTCTACGGCTCTGCAACGTATAACTTCAAAGCAATGTTGATGGCTCCTGCTGAGTTTTTAATAGGTGAAAATGAAATTGAACACGGCGACGTTATTGTCCTATCGGGCGTAAACGTTAATAATCCCGAAGAAGTACAAGTCACATTTGAGCCTGCACTTGATAACAACTTTAAACCTACATTTTTCGCAGATGGCGATTTTGTACACGCGCTGATTCCATTCAGCTATGACGTGAAAAGCGGTTCTTACAATATTACTGTATCTTACGGAATCACCAAACAAACCTTTACATTAACAGTTAAGGAAGCAAGGTTCGGATTCAACAAGGCTCCAACCAAGCATTCCGCAGCCGAGCATCTTATTTCAACCTATTACAGCGAAGAAGATGTGAAGGAATACCAAAAACTCTATTCTGAAATCTGCAGCTCTACAGAACCCCTTATGTACTTCTCCGGCGCTTTTATCAATTATGAAAACGCAGGAACGCTCACAAGTAAAAAATCCACTATCAAGCTTGGATTCTCCCGAGAACAGATACTTGCTGACGGCAGAGTTATCAAGCATGACGGCATAGACTTTGAAGCATCCGCAGGAATAGATGTTCCTACAATGGCAAGCGGAAAAGTTGTCTACACAGGCAACTGCGACGTACTTGGCAACTTTGTAGTTGTTGATCACGGTTACGGTCTTAAAACCTGGTATGCTCACCTGAGTGAAATTTCTGTTTCTGTCGGAGATGCCGTGAAAACCTCTCAGATTTTAGGAAAGACCGGTAACACAGGATTCACACTTGACAACAGACTCCATATTCAATTCACTGTATTTAACGTTCCTGTTGCCCCGTTCTCGATTTGGGACGAAGGTTTGATCATTCCTGATTTTGATTAAAAAACGCTTCAAGCAATTTTGTTTGTGAACTATTTGTGAATTATCCACAAACATCTTGACAACAAAGCGAGTTTGTGATATTATTAATTATATTTTTAATAAAAGGCATTGAAAGGGATTTCTTGAAGATTTGTTGCCGCAGAGAGCTGTCATTTGGTGCAAGACAGTGCAAGGACTTCAAGTATGTCACCCTGGAGCCGGGGAAAAGAAAGTCTTTGACCGTAGAATTCCCCCGTACGGCTACGTTATAGCCCAAACAAGTGGCGCACACGCGCAAATTGAGTGGTACCACGGGTATAGAATTTATGTTCTGCTCGTCTCAAGTTATCTTGGGACGAGCATGTTTTTTTAGGAGGTAAATTATGGACAACATTTTAGAGATAGACAAGCAAATCACAGCCATGGCGGGCAGAATCGCAGCGCTCAGAGAAATAGAGGGCTATACCGCCGAATATATGGCACAACAAACCGGTGTTTCAATAAATGAATATCTCGACTGCGAAGCCGGCAAAGCTGACTTATCTTTCGCGTTCCTCTTCAGATGCGCGTCAGCTCTTGGAATCGACGTTACCGAGATTATCGAAGGTACTGCGCCTCGACTCAAGTCTTACACTCTTACTCGTAAGGGCAAGGGTCAAAGAATTGAACAGGCACACGGAATGACTTATTACAATATTGCACATTCCTTTGCCAACAGAACATCTAACCCTCTTTACGTACACTGTGAATATTCTGAAAAAGCCGAGCGCTCACCGATCGCACTTGTTACGCACGAAGGACAAGAGTGTGACATTGTCATCAGCGGCAGACTCAAGGTTCAGGTTGGAGAGCATACCGAAATCCTTGAAGCCGGAGATAGCATTTATTACGACAGCTCGACTCCTCACGGTATGATCGCTCTCGATGGAGAAGATTGCTATTTTTACGCTATAGTTCTGCTTCCTGATGAAAATCAAGAAAAGACAGCAAGTATAACAGTTGAAGCTACACCCGCCAAAAAGCGTGATACAGAAACACGTGTCTATAATAAATTCATCACAACTGAAGAAGATGAAAACGGTGCTCCGCTTTCAATTACATACAAGGGCGAGAACAGCTTTAACTTTGCTTATGACATAGTCGACTATCTTGGCAAGAACAAACCCGACAAGCTTGCCATCATGCATATTGCTGAAGATGGTACCGAAAAGCCCATAACATTCTCACAGGTAAAGCGTGCATCAGCGCAGTGCGCCAACTACTTCAAGTCTCTTGGCATCAAGCGTGGTGACAGAGTTATGCTTGTTCTCAAGCGCAGGTATCAATTCTGGTATGCTATGATCGGTCTGCACAAGCTCGGAGCGATCGCAATACCCGCTACGAATCAGCTTAAAGAGCACGATTACGAATACAGATTCAAAGCAGCGGGCGTAAAGGCTATTATCTGCGTTGATGATGATTATGTACTTGAGCAAGTTGAAGCAGCTCTTGATACATGTCCCGAAGTCTCTGTTCGTGTCCTTGTCGGCGATGAGCGCAACGGATGGAAGAATTTCAACGAAGAATATACTCTATTCAGCAGCCATTTCGAAAGAACCGATGATTCGCCTCGTGGTGATGATCCGATGCTTATGTATTTCACATCAGGAACTTCGGGATATCCTAAAATCGCACTTCACAATTATAAATATCCTCTCGGACATTTCCATACAGCAAAATATTGGCATTGCGTAAATCCTGACGGACTGCACCTTACTATTTCCGATACCGGTTGGGCTAAGGCTATGTGGGGCAAGCTTTACGGTGCTTGGCTCTGCGAAGCAGCAATATTCGTTTATGACTTCGACAGATTTGACGCTTCTAAGATTCTTCCGCTCTTCAGAAAGTACAATATTACAACGTTCTGTGCACCTCCCACAATGTATAGAATGATCATCAAGGAAGATCTTTCTAAATACGATCTCAGTTCTATCGAACACGCAACAATTGCAGGCGAAGCACTTAACCCCGAAGTCTTCCGCCAGTTTGAGAAGCAGACCGGACTTAAGATTATGGAAGGATTCGGTCAGAGCGAAACAACTCTCGTCATAGGAAATCTCGCAGGTAAGTCTCATAAGATCGGATCTATGGGCAAGCCCGTTCCCACATATAACGTAGACCTCGTTGATTCCGATGGAAATACTGTTGGTATTGGCGAACCCGGTGAAATTGTCATTCATACAGAAAACGGAGCGCCCTGCGGTCTCTTCTGTCAGTATTATAACGCTCCCGAAAAAACTGCAGAAGTGTGGCACGACGGTGTATATCATACCGGAGATCTCGCTTGGCGTGACGAAGACGGCTTCTT
>JAEIGA010017445.1_pt1 | contig 10939 bp, 9 predicted proteins | sample 9270691 | NCBI WGS metagenome assembly JAEIGA01 (sample SAMN17057246, study PRJNA624740) | gut metagenome | biome: biome; isolation source: fecal sample | host: Bos grunniens | place: China: Xizang | collected 2019 | reverse complement strand
GGATATATACATAAAAACACGCTGTTATACAAGCAGTTAAGTATGGCTTGCATGTCTTGCATGAGATTCGGAACTTTTATTGAAAACACGAATACTGCTACGTTGCCACACGATTGCGGTTGCGTTGGCTCACGATTGCGGCTGCGTTGCCACACGAATACGGCTGCGTTGGCTCACGAATGCGGCTGCGTGAAACAATAAGAAATAAATTTAGAATTATGACATTACATTATTTGAAAGTTGCCGTACGCAACCTGTTAAAGTACCGGACGCAGAGCGTCATCAGTATAATGGGATTGGCGGTAGGGTTTGCCTGCTTCGCTTTAGCAGCCATTTGGATAAAGTATGAGTTTACCTATGATTCCTTTCATGAGGATGCCGGACAGATTTGTATGGTTCGGATAGAAGACAAGAACGAAGTTAACGGATTAAGCAAGGTAAATCCCTATGTATTGGCTGGATATTTGAAAGAAAACTTCCCTGAAGTAAAGGGCGCCTGTTCGATGCAAAAAGCGTTCTCCGACATAAAATCAGATTATTTCTTGGAAGGTAAGAAAGTGAGTTTGTATACTTGTAACATTGACTCCGCTGCATTCTCGGTATTTGATATTGAGATAATAGAAGGAAGTCATGAGTTTTTACTTCCTTATAAATGGGGTCAACCTCACAAGATTGCCATTACCCGACGAGGGGCCCAAGAACTGTTTGGTGATGAGAATCCCATCGGTAAGGAACTTTATAGCATCTATCAAAAAGATGTACCACTCACTATTTGTGCAGTAGTTTCAGAATGGCCTTATCACACCAATATGAAGTATGACATTCTGGATTATTGCTTTAGCAATGACAGTTGGATGTCGGGAGGTTGGCAAACCTTTATCCGTTTGCATAAAAATGTAAGAGTAAGGGATTTTGCAGAAAAAATTTACAATCACCAAATTGATACGGATGGAGGACGAAGTGAGCCTCTTTCTAAATTCGTACTCACTCCCCTTACCTCATTACGTTATGACCGACCGGATATAGAAGGTAACGTGAAGTTCAAACATGTGTTGATGTTCTCTTTGGCTGGTGCTTTGGTCATCTTATGTTGTCTGCTCAATTACATCAGTCTGTTCATCAATCGTATCCGTACCCGAAGCAAGGAATTTGCCCTCCGCATTGTTAATGGTTCTTCCTCTTACGGACTCTTCAAGTTGCTGATGTGTGAATTTATCCTGTTACTATTGTCGGCATGGCTGGTAGGTATGATGTTCATTGAAATATCCATTCGACCATTCAAGGCTTTATCTGAAGTCACGTTAGGACAGTTTGATATTTACGGAGAATCTGCAGTTTGTTGTCTGTTCATGATTATAATTTCTACTTTGTTTGCCGCTTTTCCCATTCTTTATTACCGGAGAAAATCCGTTCAATCTGTTCTGAGCGCACAAACAAATGGACGAAACAAAGATTTGTTCCGTAAAGGAAGCATCCTTTTTCAGCTAATCGTTGGCATCGGTTTCATCTTCTGTGCATCTGTTATCATGAAGCAGCTCCATTTTCTGAAATATACGGATGCAGGCATGAAACGTAATAACATTGCTGTATTCCGAACCGAGCACATGCAGGAGTTGGGAGAATCAATCAAACAGTTCCCCGAAGTGGATGAGGTACTGATCGATCATTATGCTCTAATCCCATATTCAGGTGGGTTGTCGTTATATTTCAGGGATTGGAAAGACAAAACAGAAGATTTGGAACCTTTCAGCATGAAAATGATTTCAGAAGATACTGCTTATGCCCGCTTTTATGGTTTACAGATATTAGAAGGAAATATGATAACGTCATCTTCCTTGAAAAACGAAATAGTAATCAATGAATCGGCAGTCAAAGCCTTTGGATGGCATCCAAAGGAAGCCGTAGGTAAATACATTGTTACTGGAGGTAGAGATACAACACATGTTCGTGTGATAGGGGTTATGAAGGATTTTTATAACGAATCGCCAACCTTGCCTGTCAAGCCCATTGGTTTCGGAAATCCGATATTTGTTGATTATCAAATATCTGGTATAAACAGTGTACTTATTAAGTATAAGGAGGAATCCTGGGATAAACTTCGCATTAAGATTGATTCATTGGTTCAGCAAAATTATCCGTTCGAGTTTTCACAATTGACTGATACGGAAGAAGAATATGACAAGTTCCTCACTTCCGAGCAAGCGTTATTGAAGATGCTTACGGCATTGTCCATCGTATGTATCATCATTTCGGTGTTTGGTATTTATTCACAGGTGGTACTGACTTGTGAACAACGTCGTAAGGAAATCGCCATTCGTAAAGTGAATGGTGCCAAGTTAGGTGATATCCTCTCCATATTTGCCAAAGAATACATGATGTTGTTGATTATGGCCTCCGTCATAGCTTTTGCTGTAGGGTATGCCATCATGAAACATTGGTTGGAAAACTATACCAGACAAACAGATATGAGCTTTTGGGTCTTTGCTTCCATCTTTACGGGTGTGGCATTGATTGTTGCTTTCAGCATCGGCTACCGTGTATGGAAAGCCGCTAACGAGAATCCGGCAGATGTGGTGAAGAGTGAATAAGAAATAAATGAAAAATAAAAAAAAGAATAATATGCTACTACATTATTTGAAAGTTGCCGTGCGCAACCTGTTAAAGTACCGGACGCAGAGCGTCATCAGTATTATTGGATTGGCTATTGGCTTGGCCGCTTTTGTCTATGGTTGGCACTGGATGAAGTATGAGACTTCTTACGATAGTTTCTATCCCGATGCAGAACGCAGTTACATAGTATATTCTCCATCAGAGAACAATCATCAAGGGTATAGCCCATCGGTATTAGTAGATTATATTCGAGAATATTGTCCCGAAGTGGAATGCATCACCCGTGCTTATCCAAGTACAAGAATGGATTATAAAGTGGACGAGATACTGATGAAATCGCCCGACTTCTTGGCTGTAGATAGTAGTTTTCAAAACATTTTTCCTCAAGCCATTCTATATGGCAGGGAACTGATGGATGAAGAAGATATAATTATCACTGAAAGCTTTGCACGCAAATATTTCGGGGATTCTCAAAAAGCATTGGGAACCGTTTTGGTACAAACTGCCAAGCCGGGCTTCTATCTGCCCGAGCCTCAATATCTGAAGGTAGTAGGGATTATGGCGGATGCTCCCACCAATTCCTTGCTGAATTATCCGGGATACTACATAGGTAAAGGCTTTCCATCGCCTAATCTTTACGACGCAAGGAGTTGGCAGAACGAGAATGCATTCGTTCATGTCAAGTTGAAGAAAGATCAGGAAAGCGATGCATTCATTACGCACCTAAATACTTCCTTACAACAAATGGACTTCATGAAAGAAAAAACATTCAAAGCTGTTCCCCTTTCGCAGAAGCATTTTGAGTTTGCATCGGAAGAGTCTTTCTCCTATACCGCCATTTCGATGTTTACTATCGCTACATTGTTATTGCTCTGTTGTGTGTTGTTCAATTTCGTAAACCTCTTTCTCAACAGATATTATCAGCGTGCCCGTGAATTGAAACTTCGTAAGTCGGTAGGTGCCAACAATCCAAAGTTGGTAGTACAAGTCATGATTGAAATCCTTTCACATGGTATCTGGGGCTTTCTGTTATGTGGTTGCTTCATCGAAACCACTGTAAAATTCTTTGAAGAAATTTTTTCCATTCCTATTGAACTGAACGTGCTTTGGTTAGAGTATACACAAGTTATTGTGGTTACGACCATCGTGATGCTAGTTTTGTTATTCTTTCCTGCTTTCCAGTTTATCCGTTCGGCAAGCAAACAGTTGATGGGAAGTCGTCCACAGACACATAACCGTGCCATGATACGTCGTTGCGGTTTGGTTGTTCAGTTAGTCATTTGTATGTTCTTCTTTGCTTCGGCTGCATCCCTATATCAGCAACTTCGTTTTATGAACCGCACAGATATGGGAATGGATACTAATCACATCATTGAACTAATGGCTGTAAGTCACGAAAAGAACGGCAAAGATTTGCTGGAAGACATCAAACGTCTGCCTATGGTGGAAAGACATACAACCGCCTCGGAATACATGATATCGAAGAATCCGTTACATCTACACGAGAATGTAGATTGGGAGGGAAAGACCGAAGCCCAAAAAGATGTGAAGCTGGCACAAGTGGAATTGCAGAAAGATGCATGGGAAATGTTCCGCTTTCGCTTGGTGGAAGGCAGAGTCTTTGAAGAATCCGATTGGTTGTCTCATAGCGGACAAACTTTGGACCCAATAACAAAAGTTCCCGTATTAAACCGAGTTTTATTGAATGAAAGTGCTGTACGCGTCATGCAATTAGATAAACCGATAGGCAAGCACTTACATATTCCAGTCGGCATCTATGGTCCCAACGGATTAGAAAATCATTATGTGGATTATGAAGTAATTGGTATCATCAAAGACTTCCATACACAAGGCATGAAAGCAGAAACACAACCTGCCATTGTGTTGCAAAATTATCGCTTCATCCGTCCCATCAATTACTTCCAAGTAACACCGGGAACGGAACAGGCAGCTATTCAAGCTATCAACGAACTGGCAGAAAAGTATCAATGGGAGTTCAGCGGATACAATGAACCACCGCAAACGCTCACCAACAAAATTAAAGAACTGAACAAGTCGGAAACTGCCATCTTCCATTTGTTCTCCATCCTGACCTTCCTTTGCATTCTTATCTCCTTATTCGGAATCTTTAGCATTTCCGCTTCTACCATCGGTCAACGTCGCAAAGAAATAGCCGTACGCAAAGTAATGGGTGCCACTGCTAAGGAAGTCGTAAGTATGTTCTTTCGTGAATATACGGTGTTGGTAGCCATTGCATCAATTGTAGCTTTCCCGTTCTTCTACTATACCATCAGCCATTGGTTAGAACAGTTTGCCTATCATATCAACATCAGTCTTGGAGTATACTTAGGTTTAGCAGGAATTACAGTTACGTTGGTTCTCCTCACAGTCTTCCATCAAGTGATACATGCCGCCAATGAGAATCCCGCAGATGTGGTGAAGAGTGAATAAAATTTTCACTCGTATTCATGCTTCCGTTTGGGATTCATGGGAAACCAACCTTTTAGTACCCGTTTACGTTGGTCGAATAATTCTTTGATGGTCCAAAAAGAAGAAAAGGAGAATACGCCCAACAAAGAAGACAAGAGAATATCGGCTATAAGTAGCGAACCTATAATGCCCACTATACCCAATACGAGGAATATCCACCAGCAACGGGTACCCCAATAATATTCGGCCTTTATCACTACTGGATGAAAAAGGCCGATTATTAGAAAGGTACTGATGCCAATGACAATACCAGCCAAATGCAAATCAGTTAATCCGTCCATCATTCTGACTGAATTGGAATTTCTTTCTTAATGCTTTGTTCCAACGAAATCAATGTTTCTGTAGCTGTTACACCAGGAATTTCCTGAATCTTGGAATTCAATAAATCCATCAAATGTTCATTGTCGCGTGAATAAAGCTTGGTCAACATGGTATAAGGTCCTGTAGTGAAATGACATTCCACAATTTCGGGAATCTTCTTCAACTCATTGACGGCAGCCTTGTACATGGAACCCTTTTCAAGTTTGATTCCTACATACGTACATGTTCTATATCCTAAGCTCTTGGGATTCACATGATAACCGGAACCGATAATGACTCCCAAATCAATCAAACGCTGTACACGCTGATGAATGGCAGCACGTGAAACGCCACATTCAGCAGCAACATCTTTAAAGGGAATTCGGGCATTTTGTGAAATAATTTCTAATATTTGTTTGTCTAAACTATCAATTTTCTCCATTACTATTAGTATTTACTGTTATCAATCTGTAAGCAAATATAGGGATTATTTTTAATTTATCTACTACATCAATGAAAAATTTGAAATAATTTCATGATAGTATATGTTTTACAGCTACTTTTCTTACAAAATGGCATTTATACATTCTGTTTTAATCCATGAATGGAAGATTAATGCTATCTTTGTCGCTAAAATAAAAAACAGACATCATGCATCCTCTATCATTATTCAAATATTGCCCGAAGTGTGGCTCCATTCGTTTTACTGAAAACAACGGAAAATCCAAACGATGCGCCGATTGTGGCTTTGTATATTATTTCAATCCAAGTGCAGCCACAGTAGCTTTCATCATGAACAGCAAAAAGGAATTATTAGTCTGCCGTCGAGCTAAAGATCCGGCCAAAGGAACACTCGATTTGGCTGGGGGATTTTTAGATATGTACGAAACCGGTGAACAAGGAGTGACACGAGAGGTTCTGGAAGAAACCGGGCTCGAAGTAACGGAGGCCATTTACCTGTTCTCCATTCCGAATACCTATGAATATTCCGGCTTTTTAGTCCACACACTCGACCAATTCTTTCTCTGTCGGATAAAAGACGACAGTCGAATCAAAGCCATGGACGATGTAGCCGAATCATTCTGGTTGCCTTTAGACCAAATAAATCCGGATGATTTCGGATTAGATTCTATCCGTGAAGGTGTGAAGCGATTCCTGGGAAATCCCCGTTTTTGATAGTTTTTAAGAAAAAAAAGCAGAAACATACCTTATTATATAGGTGAGATTCTGCTTTTTTTCTACTTTTGCACCCAAATTTGAAAATTATGCAGAAAAACTTAGTCATAGTTGAGTCTCCTGCCAAGGCTAAAACCATTGAAAAGTTCTTGGGGGATGATTACAAAGTACTCTCCAGTTACGGCCATATACGCGACTTGAAGAAAAAGGAATTCAGTATAGATGTCAATAATGGATATCAGCCTACTTATGAAATTCCGGAAGACAAGAAGAAACTGGTTAAAGATCTGAAAGCCGAAGCGAAAAAGGCCGACATGGTTTGGTTGGCTTCCGATGAGGACCGTGAGGGAGAAGCTATATCTTGGCATTTGTTCGAAGTTTTGGGATTGGACCCTGCCAAGACCAAGCGTATTGTATTCCATGAAATCACGAAGAATGCCATCATGAAAGCTATCGAAAATCCACGTGATATTGATATAAACTTGGTCAATGCCCAACAAGCACGCCGTGTGTTGGACCGCATTGTGGGTTTTGAACTTTCACCCGTTCTTTGGAGAAAAGTTAAGCCGGCTCTTTCTGCAGGACGTGTACAATCTGTTGCTGTACGACTGATTGTGGAGCGTGAGCGTGAAGTGAACAATTTCGTCAGTGAATCATCTTATAAAGTAACTGCAATTTTCCAAGTCCCCGACAACAATGGTGAGAACGCAGAAGTTCGTGCAGAACTTTCCAAGCGATTCAAAACTAAAGAAGAAGCACGAACTTTCCTGGAAGGTTGCAAGGATGCAACTTATCAGATTGAAGACATCGTAACCCGACCAACCAAAAAGTCTCCAGCTCCTCCGTTCACCACATCAACCTTACAACAAGAGGCTGCCCGCAAACTTGGTTTTTCTGTATCACAGACAATGGTTATCGCCCAACATCTGTATGAAAACGGTCAGATAACATATATGCGTACTGACTCTGTTAATCTTTCAGACTTGGCATTGGGAACCAGTAAACAAACCATTACGGAACTGATGGGTGAACAATACGTCAAAACCCGCCAATATGCCACCAAGACCAAAGGTGCACAAGAAGCGCACGAAGCTATCCGTCCTACATACATGTCGAATGAGAAAATCGCCGGCAATGCGCAGGAACAAAAGCTCTATGAACTGATATGGAAGCGTACCATCGCTTCACAGATGGCAGATGCAGAACTCGAAAAAACTACTGCAACCATCAGCATCAGTAACAGCAATGAAACATTTGTCGCCGTTGGTGAAGTAGTAACATTTGATGGTTTCTTACGTGTATACAAGGAATCATACGATGATGAAAACGAACAGGAAAATGAAAGCCGTCTGTTGCCAGCTATCTCTGTAGGACAATCACTAAATCAAGCTGAAATATCGGCTACCCAACGATTCACCCAATGTCCTCTTCGTTATACAGAAGCCAGTTTGGTACGAAAGTTGGAAGAATTGGGCATCGGCCGTCCTTCTACATATGCACCAACCATTTCTACCATCCAACAACGTGGATATGTAGAAAAGGGTAATAAGGAAGGTATTAAACGTGAATATGATTTATTGAAGCTGAAAGGCAACAAAATTACTGAAACGGTCAAAACAGAACTGACCGGATATGAAAAGTCCAAACTGCTGCCTACAGACGTAGGTACGGTGGTCAACGACTTCCTGATGGATTATTTCCCAAGCATTATGGACTATAACTTCACTGCAACCGTTGAAAAGGAATTCGACGAAGTAGCTGAAGGTGACAAAGAATGGAGCGGTATGATGGAAGTGTTCTATAAAGATTTCCATCCATTGGTAGAACAGACCATGTATACAAAAACCGTACATAAGGTAGGTGAACGTATCTTGGGTATGGACCCGAGCAGTGGCAAACCGGTTTCTGTGAAAATCGGACGTTTTGGTCCTGTTATTCAAATTGGTTCGGCAGAAGATGAAGAGAAGCCTCGTTTTGCCCAATTGCCTAAAGGATTGTCCATGGATTCCATTACATTGGAAGAAGCACTCGAATCATTCAAGTTACCTCGTACGTTGGGTGAATTTGAAGACTCTACCATTACAGTAGGTGTAGGTAAATTCGGTCCTTATGTCCGTCATAACACCACATTTGTATCAATTCCGAAAGATACAGATCCGATGGCCATTACATTGGAAGAAGCCATAGACATGCTGAAGTCCAAACGTGAAGCGGCAGAAAATAAAGTTATCAAGACATTCGACGAAGAACCTGAACTGCAAATTCTGAACGGCAGATATGGTCCATACATTGCTTATCAGAAAAAGAACTATAAAATACCCGAAACTGTAGAGCCAAAGGATTTGAATTTGGAAGCATGCTTCAAGGTTATTGAATTACAGAAAGCCAAAGGGGAAACTCCCAAAAGACGCTATCCGGCTAAAAAGAAATGATACGTATCTTTCTCATAGGGTACATGGGCGCGGGAAAAACAACTTTAGGCAAAGCATTTGCCCGCGAAATGGGACTGACCTTCATTGACTTGGATTGGTACATCGAAGAACGTTTTCATAAGACCGTCAGCCAATTATTTACTGAACGGACAGAAGACGGATTCCGGGAGTTGGAGAAGAAAATGCTTCATGAGGTTGCCGAATTTGAGGATGTAGTCATCGCAACAGGAGGAGGAACACCTTGTTTCTTCGACAATGTGGAGTATATGAACCAACAAGGGGAAACGGTTTTCCTGAATGTATCCTTGAAAGTGTTATTTCAACGTTTGAAAATAGCCAAACAACAACGCCCATTACTGGCTAAAAAGAGTGATGAAGAGCTGAAAGATTTCATTCAGAATGCATTGACAGGCAGAATGCCTCACTATAGCAAAGCCAAGCATGAATTCTGCGCTGACGAACTAGAAGACAGGAAACAAATTCAGAATTCCGTTAAAGCTTTGAAGAAATTATTAAAATTGGACGTATGAAAGAAAAACTGACATTAATTAAAGTAGGCGGTAAGATTGTGGAAGAAGAAGCAACACTCAATCAACTTCTTTCCGATTTTTCAGCTATTGAAGGATATAAAGTCTTGGTACATGGCGGTGGACGCTCGGCTACTAAATTAGCTGCCCAATTAGGCATTGAAAGTAAGATGGTGAACGGACGTCGAATTACCGATGCCGAAACCTTGAAAGTGGTTACCATGGTATATGGAGGCCTGGTTAACAAGAACATCGTTGCAGGCTTACAAGCTAAAGGAGTGAACGCCATGGGACTAACCGGTGCCGATATGAACGTTATTCGTTCCGTAAAGCGACCGGTAAAGGATGTAGACTATGGATTTGTTGGCGATGTGGAAAAAGTAAATGCTGAACTGTTAGGCACGTTGATTCATCAAGGTGTGGTACCTGTTATGGCACCACTTACACACGATGGTCAAGGATCAATGCTTAACACTAATGCTGATACTATTGCTGGAGAAACCGCTAAAGCATTAGCTCAACTATTTGATGTAACACTTGTTTTCTGCTTTGAAAAGAAAGGAGTTCTTCGTGATGAAAACGATGATGATAGCGTAATCCCTGTAATCACTCCTGAAGAATTCAAAACTTACGTAGAACAAGGTGTTATCCAAGGCGGCATGATACCTAAATTGGAAAACTCATTTTCTGCGATTGATGCTGGCGTATCACAAGTTGTCATTACCCAAGCATCTGCCATCAATGGTGAAGGAGGAACCATCATCAGAAAATAAACCGACATTTGTCAACAAACATCTCATCGTTTTAACTAAAACAATCCGATGTTTATTCTATAATTAAATTAGACTTATTTCTATACAACGAGAAAAAATTATCGAAAAACGATAATTTTTTCTCGTTTTTCTTTGGCTATATAAAAATAAGCTATACATTTGCATATCGAAAAACGATAAATGTTTATTGAAATACAAAATACAAGTACAACTCTTAAAATTTATAGCTATGTTACGAACCATTAAATTAGTAATTTATTATTTCCTTTACCAGTTCCTGTTTTCGGCACTTATCACAATGCCGAGTGTATGGATTCAATTGATGAATAACGGAGGCGATGTGGAAAGTTTCACCGGAACTTATAATAACACTGCCACTACCGGTATCGCTATGGTATTATCGGGTATTGCCATGATTTGGCACTTGATTCACTTTAAGTATGTAACGTTCAACTTCAAAAGTTTCAAAGAAGTTTCGGGCAAGACTATTTTGATAAGCATTCCGTTTATCATTGCCGGCATGCTATTCCTTAACTTAAGCAGCGAATTCCTCGGTCTTCCCGATTTGATGCAAGATACTTTCCTTGCCATGAGCCGCAATGTATTCGGTGTTATCTCCATCGCTATCATG
>JAEIGA010017444.1_pt1 | contig 10939 bp, 12 predicted proteins | sample 9270691 | NCBI WGS metagenome assembly JAEIGA01 (sample SAMN17057246, study PRJNA624740) | gut metagenome | biome: biome; isolation source: fecal sample | host: Bos grunniens | place: China: Xizang | collected 2019 | reverse complement strand
TTTTCAACGGAAACGGGTATGCGCCGGAATGGCCCAGGGAGGCGGAAAAGAGGGGACTTCCCAACCTGCCTTCCATGGTGGATGCGATCCCTGCGCTGACTTCTGAAAAATCGACCGGAATGTTTGAAGCGTTCCATGTGTTTACCAGGTCGGAGCTGGACATCGAAGAAATGTTTGCAATCTGTAAGGATTGCTGAGGCTCAACGTGCACCAACACGTCAAAGTTTGCCTCTTCTGTGGCAATATTTTTCAAGACGAAATCATAAGTATCATCTGTATTGCCTGTAAAATATGTTCTTACGACGTTTTCAGTGGTTGTTCTGGTTTTAATAGAACTTGTCACATCAGCATCAGATTGTACACCGACATCATTTTGTTTTGTAACGGGTACATATTTAATGTTTTCTTGTGAAATTAAAACATTGCATTTTTCACACAGCTTATCCTCAATAGATTGCGAGGATAAACGTGTGTTACAATTGGGGCAAAGAAGCATTACTTCATAACTGTCTTCTATTGAATAACCTTTCAAGGCGTTATTTAAAAATGAGTAGCCTTCGCCCGTGGCTACATCAAACAGATTTTGTCCGACACTATCCGTTTGATATCCATTAATTTCTGTCAATACGTTGCCAAGTTGCGTTGCTTGCATAGACTCTGCAACTGTTTGAGCCATATCAGAAGCCGAACCTACATTTTTAGATTGGCTGTTGATTTGAGAGCTCGTAATCATCATTTGCGCTAGGGGCACAGCTAATATTGCTAAGATTGCAATTGCCACTAGAACTTCAACTAATGTAAAACCGAGTCTACTATGTTTACGCAATTGGTGTTTTTTCCAGTTTGTTCGCATAAAGCACCTCTCTTGTAATGTGTGGTCCACAAAACTATGGCCATATCATTATTTGTATTTATTTTATTAATTTAGAAGAGCTTATTATAACAGCTCAATTTGTAACCTTATATTTAAAAAAAACAACCACGTGCAAAAGCAAGTGGTTGTTATAATTACATCAATCGATTTACCTCGAAACGGGCATTCCGCAGATTTTTAGCAAAAGAATTTGCTAGTTGTTTCAGATTGGGCTCTGTAACGGCTCGATTGTTTTTATAATACAGAAGATATTCCTTGTCTTTTTCTGTCAACTCGTACATATTCCCATCCTTTCTGTTTAGTCAAGTGTATAGAAGTGTTCACACTGGGGCCGAGCTGCTCCCATAGCCAAATGCTTACAAATTGCATTGTGCATGCACTTGTCGCAATTTTGAGTCGAGGTGTTCACGGCTCCTTCATAAAGCTCCATAGTATCAGAGGCACGCAAAGATGTGCGGAGAATTGCACGTGTCCATGCCCATGCACCACTGTCGACGACATCGCTATCTTTCACCAAGCGGTATTTGGTGGGAGCGCCTGCCTGGTCGCAAATCTTGGCGATAGCCGAAGACAGAATTTTGGAATCGTACTGGCGGTCCTCATCCAGCACAATGGTATAAACGTCATAGCCCTTGGAAGGAATATTGCGCTTATAAATGGTATGTTCGTTATGATAACGACCAGGACGAGTCGAATAAAACCGCTCAGTATCAGCAATAGCCGTCTGCACATCGGGCATCAGACCGATAAGTTTGTCATGAACAACAGCTGGGGCTTTTGCATTGAGTCTAACAGGGTTCAGGATAACGACAGAATAATATCTGTCTGCAACGCCTTCCGTAATATCATTATTAGTGCGAGAAAAACCAATATACATTTATAGTCATCCTTTCATTTGTTTTTTGTTGTTTGATGTTGAGCTCCTTCCCATATTTATATTATAATTGAAAGAGCCTAAAAATGAATTCTTTTCACAAAAAAAGAGCCCAGAGGGCTCTTTTGATAATTACTTAGTGTTTTAAAGAAAGAATTTGCAATTTGGCTGTGGTTTATTCATGAAGACGAATTTGCAAACCTCATGATGCGCACAGTTTTCACAAGTTTTTTGCTCGATGTCGATGTTAATATATAGTTCTATGGTATCCCGCTATTTTTGACCTGGCCTGTTCTATATTATTTGTAAAATAAATAAGGAGTTTTTTATGTTTAATAATTTCAATGAGCACAAACTTCAACGACGCAAATTCCTAGATATATGGTGGTCAATCGCTGCGAGCTTATTACTAATGACTCTATTTAATTTGTTGGTGGGTATCGGCCCTGTTTTTATTTTAGGAATAACTGCTGCTATGCAAGGAGCAACTCCTGGTGATGGGCTACCTGCCAACTTGGAAATTTTGATAAATCTTATTTGCACAATAGGCACTGTGATAGGAGTCTTCCTTGCAGCCCGTATTTACAAATTAAAGCACGCTGATATTGGACTGGTGCTTAAGCGTCAAACTTTTAAAGAATATTTATGGGGTGCTGCATTAGGTTTTGTGATGCTTGTTTGTAGCATTTTACCCGCCGCTATTACTGGCGCTGCAAAATTTTCTTTTGCTACCATTACAGGGTCCAGCCTTTTATGGTTGTTGGTTTTTGGAATCTGTTTTGTCGTGCAGAGTTTTTCAGAAGAGTATTTGTGCCGCGGATTTATAATGAAGCGGTTGTCTACTAAATATAATATTTGGTGGACGTTGATTTTGCAATCAATTATTTTTATGTTACTGCATGCGGGCAATCCTGGTATGGGCTTAATTCCTTATATTAATTTGTTTTTAATTGGATTTTTATTTGGACAAGTTGTAATTATAACAGACAACTTGATGTTAGCAAGTGGTCTGCATTGGTTGTGGAATTATGCACAAGGATGCTTTTTTGGCATTAAGGTCAGTGGATTAGAGGGAATGCCTTCTGTTTTATTGTGTGAACTGTCAGGTGCTCCTTTGATTACAGGTGGAGACTTTGGCATAGAAGGTGCGCTATCTACTACTATTGTCACACTAATAGTTATTGGCGTATTGCTGCCTAAGATGTTATCTGTGATAAAAAACAAATCACTTCCGCTGCCACAAACAGATGCTAATAGCAGAGGTACAGTGGTATGATTAAACAAGTAGGCAAAAGTGCTTTATGGGGCATCCTATATATAACATGTTCTTCGGTCGGTGGGACTGTCGCTATACTGTATTATATATTCACGAACTTAGACATCTTCCAACTCGACGCTGAAATGTTTTTTGACCAATTTTTTCCTCTCATTTTGCGGTCGACTGTTCCTGCCACATTCATTTCCAGTATTTTATGTATCATAGCATATTGGATATACCGTAAGGCATGTCATTTACCTTCTGAATTACAGAACATTACTTCCTCGCAGGCTGTATTTTGTTTTGCCTTGGGTGCAGCATTTAATTTATTAGTTTCTTATGTGTTAGAGTTTTTCTGGGGGCTATTCCCAGAGGATTGGATAGAAAGCGCTAACACCATCAACGCTCTTTTGGATACTGATTTTCATTGGCTATTTTCATTGCTCTCTATTGGTATTGCTACACCTATAGCAGAAGAGATAATTTTTCGCCATGGCTTTTGTCGTACTTTATCGAAAGTTAACGTAAGCCTCAGTATTATTTTGTCAGCTTTGATTTTTGGCATAGCACACGGCAATTGGATTCAAGGCACTTATACTTTTATTTTGGGTTTAATGTGTGCTATTGTACTCCTAAATACTGATAATTTATGGTATCCCATTCTTATCCACATGGGGTTAAATGTAACAACTGTTATTTCTAATGCTGTCCCCTCATCTTTTGGAGAAATGACATTGATTGTTTGTGGTTTTGTCGGGTTACTTATTTGCTCCACAATGTTAATACATAGAGAAGATATGCGGGCTATGTTGGCTAAGCCTGATATGGTTCCCGCTCTCGAGAAAACCATGTTAATTGAAGATATTGCTTTGGAAGATTCAGAACAACGCACAGAATGAAAAATAACACCACTTGAAAAATTTTCAAGTGGTGTTATTTTTAGTCATCATCTTCTACATCGACTTCAGCTTTGCGTCTTTTTTCGTCCTCAAACATCTTACGGATGCTCGGAGCGTTTTTAGTTAGGCGTTTAACGCTGAGTTCTTCGGCCTTGTTGTTGGCAAGGCGAAGGTTATTTTCAGAAGAAAGAAGTGCCTGTTTGGTTTTCTGCAGGTGGTCGATAGTCTTATCAATCTCTTCAATGGCAGTCGCAAATCTTTCGCTGGCGAGTCGATAGTTTCTACCAAAACCTTCTTTGAAAGCATTCATGTTAGCCTCAAAATTGGTCAAATCCAGCTGCTGATTTCTTACAACCTGCAATTCCTGCTGGTATTTCAAAGAATTGAGTGCTGCATTTCTCAGAAGAGTAATCATGGTGATAAACATCTGGGGACGAATTACGTACATCTTGGGATAACGATAAGAAACATCAACGATACCTGTGTTGTAGAATTCGTTATCTGCTTCCAGCATAGAAACCAGAACGGCGTATTCACAACCCTTTTCTCGACGGTCCTTATCCAATTCCTTGAAGAAGTCTTCGTTTTTATGCTTAGTTGCAGTTTCATCGCCTTCATTCTTCATCTCGAACATAATAGACAGAAATTCAACCCCATCCTGAGATTCACGGAAGATGAAGTCGCCCTTACTACCAGTGCGAGCATCGTTATCCTTCTCGAAATAAGCATTGGGGAATGCTGTCATTCGAATCTGATTAAAGGCGTTCATACAATGCTGTTCTAGACTTTCACCAATCATTTTGGTTGACTGTTTTGCCTTAAAGTCCTTGTAGTAAGCAATCTGCTCATCTTTGACTCGGAGCTGTGCTTCATACTGTTCTTTAACACCTGTCATTCGCATGGTGCTTTCAGACTCTTGCAAACTAAGTCTGTTTTGCAGGGTAAGGATTTCCTGAGCTCTTTCAGACATAACTCTTTCCTGAGCCTGTACAGCCTCCGTTACTGCAAGCTTCTTTTCAGTAGCCGCGTTTTGGAGCTGTGCCTGCAACTCAGCAATCTGCTTATCACGAGCTGCGATTTCAGCGTCTTTCTGAGCAACAGTTTCCTGGTTGCGCTGGGAGGTTTCTCGTTCGTTGTTCTGAACAGCCTCTGTGACGGCCAACTTTTTCTCTGTTTCACTGGCCTGTAATTGAGCCTGCAGGGCTGCGATAGTCCTATCTCTTTCTGCCACCTCAGCTTCTTTAGCAGCAAGTGCTTGCTGCTTGGCGCTGGTTTGTTCGGCCCGCAGAACCGCAATTTCAGAATCCTTACTTCTGGCAATTTCCTGGGCGCGCAACTCAAGTTCTTTTTCAAATTCGGCATTTCGAACCTGTTGCAAAATATTGGTGTAATTACTCTCGTCGATGACAAAAGCTTCACCGCAATTAGGGCACTTTAATTCATTCATTTGTGCTGTTATTCCTTTCTCCAAGTTGTTATTTATATGTATTCCTTTTTATATTATAGCGCAAATGAGTGCAAAACAGCAGGAAATATACGAAAAGCACCTTGAAAAACAAGGTGCTTCTATTTATCCCTTCACACTACTCATTACTAAATTGTGAGTTTGCTAGGGGCTGTTTATAAAATTATTAGAGCGGCAAGAAATACAATAGGTGTTACGAAGCTGACACTATCGAATCGGTCGAGGACTCCCCCGTGACCAGGTATAAGTTGGCTAAAATCTTTGATTCCGCAGAATCTTTTAATACTTGACGCGAATAGGTCTCCGCATTGAGCGGCCAAGCTGCATACTCCCGCTAGACACATAATAGTAATTATATTAGTGTTTAATAGGAAAGCAAAGGGGATACCACACAATGTTGCACCGATAAAACCTCCGATGCTTCCTTCAATGGTTTTATTTGGACTTATTTTCGTCAATTTGTGCTTTCCGAATTTTTTGCCTGAAATCATGGCAAAAATATCTGTTGTGAAAGATATCACAAAAATAAAAGCCAAAAGGTATTTCCCATTAGGAAAGCTGCCAAGCAGATAAATGATAAACCATGGAAAATATGCGTAAGCGGCGCAAGGGACCATTAGAGTCATTCCCGCAATGGTTAACAGAGGGGAGGTGTAGTCTGCGCCCAAATAGGACAACATAGCCGCAAGAACAATCGCCGCTATAAGAATTGTTTCAGTGTTGTTAGTTAAATATGGACTAAAAATACCCATTAGTATCATAAAAGGGCAAACAACAGGCGACAGAAATATATTTTTCATTTTGAAAGCCTTACGGAGTTCGTAATATGCAATTGTTGCTAAAATGGTGGACAAAATGAAGCATACTATTTTGCCAAGAAACAATCCGATAATGACAGGTGCTAAATACAAAGCCCCTTTCCATCTTTGACTCAATTTAAAAACCTCTTTTATGGGGCCCCATGTGTAATATATGGGTTAATAGCATTGGCAACTCCGCGAATTGGCATAGACTGCAAATAAACACGGCCTGGTCCTGTAACAACTGTATTAAACAAGCCTTCTCCACCAAATAGTATATTGCGCATGCCTTTAACAGTTTCAACGCTCAGAGTGCAATGCCCTGTATATGCCGCAACGTATCCTGTGTTAACAACCAAGGATTGGCCTTCTTGAAGCTCATATTCAACCAAAGCGCCATCAATTTCCAGAAAGGCCATGCCGTCGCCGCTGATGCGCTGCATAATAAAACCTTCGCCGCCGAAAAAGCCTGTGCTTACTTTCTTCTGAAATGCCACGCTGAGCGTCATATTATCTTCCATGGCTAAGAAGCCTTTCTTTTGAACAATGATATCATTGCCAGGCGTCACATGTACAGGTAAGATGGAGCCTGGAAAACTGGATGCAAAAGCAATCATGCCAGGACCATTCTCAGCTCTATACTCGTTCAGGAAAATTGATTCGCCTGTAACGATACGACCCAAAATACCACCAGCACCGCCTTTGGCGTTTGTTGTCATTTTCATATTGGGGCTCATCCAGGTCATGGCGCCACGTTCTGTCTTTAAGCATTGCCCTTCCTCGGGGTAGCAAATTAGAACAGGTAAATCTCCGCCTTTGACTTCATACTTAATCATAAAATGTCTCCTTGTTTGTTTTTTCTGCATACAGTATAGAAGTTTGTACTATAGTACACAACACCCGACAACGTTGTCGGGTGTTGTAATATGAGTAATATTAGTAAGAAAATTAATGTCCACACGAGGCATGACAGTTTGCACAACCTGTGCAGGTACTGGTGCAATAATATACAATTTCTACGCTACTGCCAGAGTAATACATCCAATATATTTGATTACTTGTAATATGACAAGGCACAAATAATTGTTCTGTTAAGTTTGGAGATTTTGGAGGCGCATAGAATGCATATTGTACATTTGTTACTTTCTCAGGGATTCGCGGTGCGACCTTCATGGCTGAACAGCTATCAAAAGTACAGTTCACTGTTGTTAAATTGGGTGGCAATTGATAATCTGAGAAATCACCAGCTGTTTCGGTGCTTCCCACATATGTATTTAATATATAACACCCAGAGAAAGTGCTCTTCATATCTGTAACGGTAGAGGGGATAGTAGGAGCAACAGTCAACTTGGAGCAGCTAATAAATGTTCCTTGCAGAGACCTGACCTGGTTTGGCAACACAGGTGTTTCCGCCAGATTGGAACATCCTTCAAAAGCCCAGTGTAATGTCTTTGCGGATTGTGGGATAGTAGGAGCTGTTGTTAATGATTTACAACGCCGCCAGGTATAGCTAAAGTTATTAACGGGTTTAGTATTAATTTCTGATAATGGAGTTTCATATGCTGTTTTAGATGTATCTCTAACAACTGCACCCCAGTCTTTTGCATAAGAAGTCGAAGCTGTTGTTGACCAGTTGTAATTAGGAGTCCAATATTGTCCGTATCTATATTCGTAGTCTCCGCAAACAAAAATGTCACCTACAGAAACTTCTGTTGGGAGAACGTCTCCTGGTTCGTACTTGGCTGTATATCCTTCGTAGTTTCCCTTGACATTGGTTGTAACTCCTACGTAATATATGCCATTATCAGGAACTACGTTGGAAGGAGCTTGAGGCGTATTTGGGGTATTGGGTGAGCTACCTCCACCTATCAAGTCAGAATTGTCAAAATCGGGAGTTTGAGTACCACCATCAGGTTTTGTAACGATTGGCTCATCATCTTCGGTATAGTCAGACGTACCTGAACCAAGCGCCGCGGGACAACTCTCATCCAAATTGGTACCATTCCACTCGCCGTAAATATCGGCACGCTTTATGCCTGAGACGGCTTCAAAAGTTATAAAAACTGTGTAACTGGAATTCTCGTAGGTTGCTGATTTTTCGTAAAGATTAGAGCCAAAAGTTTGCTCTACCTTATGGTATAATTTTGCGTCTCCCATCTCCGAGAAGAGACATTGTTTCAATCCATCCGCAGTTCTTGATTCAGCAACAGAGCCATTATCCTGAGTCATATTGTTAACGCGGCCGTTGGCTAATATGTAATTACCATCTTCATCTGGGTTAAATGTAATAGTTACCGCCCAACCTGCGCCGTCAGGAGCCCAGAATTCTTCGTCGGCGTATTTGGCCCCGTATACACCAGAGCTGTCAGAATAAGTGACATAATTGTTGCGTATTGCATATGAGTACGCTTCATCAAAAATTTCTGAATCTGAGAGGGCTAAGCGTACTACCTCACATAACTCATCCATAGCAGATTCATCTTTTTGCATTCTAGAGTTTTCTACATATCTCAATAAGGATGGTGTCAATATCGCCAACAAGACAATCATGATTGCCACAACGACTATGATTTCTATTAACGAGAAGCCTTTGTTGTTTTTTATGCTATATTTTTTCACTATGCTACCTCTTATTAATATTTTTATTTATAAGTAAATATAGACGCTGGGTGCAAACATAGATAGCAAGTATTTACCAAATATAGGCTTTGGGCAGTCTTGGGTTTGTCTTCTAAAAATATGAAAAAGAGCCTAAAAAAATAGGCTCTTTCTATATATTTGATTAATTTCCAAAATAAGACCAAGAGACTTCATCGGCAGCATGCCGAATATCAGACTGAATAGCAAAAAGTTTATTGTTAAGATTTTCTTTATCTGTTTCTGCATCCTGAGAAGTTCGCCAAATCTTACAGCGAACAGTTTCCACCTCATCTGCCAAACGTCGAAGTTCTGCTGCGTAAACGTCAGCAATATCAGCGTCGGGCCCCTTTTCTTCGGTTACGGCTGTAATTTCCAGGTTGGCGAAAACTTCATCGACCGCTTTTTCCATTTCTTTGGTTCCGATTGCTCGGAAATATACAGGCTTGGAATGCTTTTCGGGCATGATGGAGGATACTCGTATAGCGCGCTGTTTGAGGTTGTCAATCAAATCTCGCTTCAGCTTATTGACATTGACCAGTTCTTTCATGAAGTGATGACGCACCCCTTTCTTAATACTCATCGTCGGCGATTAATACGCAGACATTGAGCATTTCCTTGGCGTGGTCTTCCAAGCATTCATGATGATACATAGTTGCTCCTTTTACCCAGCGCTCTTCATAGCCAAGAACAGGCTCGTTGCAAATGGGGCAAGTGCCCAGCTGAGAATCATTATCTGTAACAACGCCCTTGTTCAAGCCGTCTCTATCTGCAATAAGGGCAGGTGCGGCCTTGGGGAGACAGTCTTCATGGTAGTAATTGGAATCATAGTAAACATATCTATCTCCTACCACAATAGGCTCGCCGCAGTGGGCGCATTCATAAACAGTGGCAGGGTCAGGTGCGTTAGGGCACCGATAATCGCAAGGGGTTTTATGGCAAATATCACACATGGATATTAGCTCCTCTCTTAGAATTTCATGGTAGTAATACTCCCGTGATACTTTTAGTATAAAACAAAGAGCCTTAAAAATCAATTAAATCTCTCGAACTTACTCGGTCAATTTTCTTTTATATGGGTTATAATATTTGTATAAGGGAGTTCATACACAACACAAATTATGAAAGGAGATTTTGTATGAAATACGTAATTACTTCCGTTTTGTCTGATTTGGCCGCTGATATTCTGCTCAATGCAACCGATTATATCGGCAATCGCCCCGAATGCTACAATGCAGGAAATCACGACCTGGACCTGATTCGCAATAACGATGATTTTCGTTCTATGGTTAACGGGTATCTAATGGAAGAAGCCCCTGACTGGGATACCAGTTCTCAGGAAATGTGTGCGGACTTTGTTTGGGACCTGTATCTGCAGTGGAATGACTCTGTTTGTTGAGGTAACATATGAAGTCTTTACTGCATAAATTATTTCCGCCTAAGCAAAAAACTGTTTATGATTTTGCTGTGGTTATTCAGCGTAAAGGAGAGGATTATCCCGCATATACAATATATAGCGCATCCGAATCTGAAGAGGCCGCCAAGGAAGACGCCATTCAATTCTTGGTCAAGAATGGGTTTTGGCCTTTGAGCGCAACAGAAGAATCCATTCGTTCTCATTTGACGGTTGTTGATGTCCGCCTGCGGAGTGAGGATAACTGCAATAATTGAATCAAAGAGTCAAGCCGAAGGGTTTGACTCTTTTCTCATTATGTGCCCTTATTTTTCAAGTCATGATAACTATAATATAAGTAAATATCATAACTATTTAAGGAGTTTATTATGATTAACGATTTTCATAACGAAAATTACTTTTTGAGTAATTTTGCACCGTCTCCCTTGTATTATGACGGCATTCTATATCCTACTGTTGAACATGCTTTTCAAGCTGCTAAAATGGTAAATGAATCTGACCGTCTTGCTATTCAGGCCGCGGAAGGCCCTAACGTAGCCAAGCGTATTGGTCGTCGTGGTTTGATGCGTTCTGATTGGGAAGATATTAAGGTTGATGTGATGCGAAAGTGTTTGATGCGCAAGTTCCTTTTGGACCCTGAGCTGCGTCAGAAACTTCGCGCTACTGCTCCTCAGGAGCTTGTTGAAGGCAACACCTGGCATGATAATTGTTGGGGTGA
>JAEIGA010017443.1_pt1 | contig 10939 bp, 13 predicted proteins | sample 9270691 | NCBI WGS metagenome assembly JAEIGA01 (sample SAMN17057246, study PRJNA624740) | gut metagenome | biome: biome; isolation source: fecal sample | host: Bos grunniens | place: China: Xizang | collected 2019 | reverse complement strand
GTTCCGTATTCTATGTCTTGAATCATTTCTTCCGTGTTCTCATTCAGCGTCCGCAATAGTTCGAGTATGGTTGAAGGGTTCGCGGTAGCCCAGAGTGTGACATCTCTGTGCTGTAGTGCAAGTCGCATGAGTGTATATTTGCGTGCCGCATAGTCAGGAATTGACATGACACATGCAGGGGCGGTATAATGCTTTTTGATAATTTGTGGAATATCACGCACCAGTACCCCACTGACAGCTCCGAATATTGTTCCATCGGGTGCGTATCCTTCACATTCTTTACCTACTGTCGTAAACAAATGTCCAGCAAACACTCGGTTGCGATGTTTGATGAAATTCCAAGTCCAAATGTGTGACATTTTTCCATAGACATCTTTTAGATATTTATGTGTCATAGGAATCCATTTAGGCTCATTGGTAGTACCAGATGTAGTGGCATACATATCTGGTTTGCCTGGGAATAAGACATTCTCCTCTCCATTTTTATGTCGTTCCACATATGGGCGCAATGTCTCGAAAGAGTCGTTTACAGGGACATAGGATTGATACAACCTGAAGAAACTCTCGGTGGTTGTTGCTGAGAGAATGCGGTCGAAATGATGCTCTTTTCCATAGACACTGTCTTTAGATATGGTGAGTATATCACGCAATGTTCTCTCCGCGGCAAATTTAGGATTACGATTCCAAAAGCGCAAACGTGCTGTTTGGATCCCACCGACAAGCATCAACATCATATTGATTAACCAGGGAAAGGGTAGTGCTTTGCCTTGTTGATCAAGATAGGTTTTTATTTTCTTACTCATGTTTCTTCAACGATTTTTTTCTATGTTGTGTTTGTTTTTTCGGGACAAAGGTACAACTTTATTTTAGATTGTGCAAATATAGTGCATTTTTTTTTAGACTTAATCCTCTCCCAGAACACATCTACATAAGTACGGCCACATTATGCAGCCCATGAGCTGACAAAATCGCATTGAAAGTAAACTTTCTGTCATTTTGTTTGCTTATGTGCATTTTTTTTTCTACCTTTGCACCGCAATTAACTTTTAGACAGATTAAAGAGATGGAAAATCGCAGATTTGAAGGAAAAAATGAGCCAGAAATCGTGTATTCACGAGCTGTGAAGGCGGGTAAACGTATCTATTATTTAGATGTAAAGAAGGCTCGAAATGAGGACTTGTATCTCTGTATTACAGAGAGCAAACGCAAACAAACGGGTGAAACCGAAGCTCCACAATTCGAGAAGCACAAAGTGTTCCTATACAAGGAGGATTTTGCACACTTTACTGAAGGACTTAACGACGTTATTGCATTCGTACAGAGTCAATTAGGTTCTATCGAAGAGCGCCAAGAATGGACGCCTGAAGAGGTAAAAGCAGAAGAGACTACTGTAGAGGTGAAAAACGAGGAGAAGTCACTCTTGGGTAACCTCTTGAATAAGTTGAAAAATTAAAGGAAATTATCTATAATCGCATCTGCGACCTCCTGCTTGAGAAGAAGTGGGAGGTCTTTTTTTGCGCCATTAGCATAGAGTAGGGTGACCTTATTCGTGTCCACTCCAAAACCTGCACCCTGATCTTGCAGCGAGTTGAGCACAATCATATCCAAATTTTTACTTTGCAACTTGCGCAGTGCATTAGCATGTTCGTCGTGTGTTTCCAATGCAAAACCTACTAATGATTGGTGTGCTTGTTTGTTTTGACCGAGAACCGCTGCTATATCTGTTGTGGTTTTGAGTTCAATAGTCATTTCGGTTTGCCCTGGTTGCTTCTTTATTTTCTTGTCTGCAGTGGCGCATGGTGTGAAGTCTGCTACCGCTGCGCATAGAATAGACATATCGGCTTGTGGGAACGCCTTTATAGTGGCTTTGCACATCTCGGCACTCGATATCACATTCACTATTTCTAGCGGACAGAACTGTTGCAATGCCTTTAATGACAGGTGAGTTGGACCCGTTACCAGGGTGACGGATGCTCCTCTATTAAGGCATGCTCGTGCGAGCGCGTAACCCATCTTGCCAGTAGATGCGTTGCTGATATAGCGCACAGGGTCAATGGCCTCTTGGGTTGGTCCTGCGGTGATGAGCACGTGTTTGCCTTTCATTGTTTTTGGAGTCAAGGCATACTCCACTGCTGCTACCAGTACGTCAATTTCTTGCATGCGTCCTTTGCCTGTAGTACCGCAGGCTAACTCGCCACTAGCAGCATCTAGCATAGTGATGTTCTCCCATTGGGCTAACTCGTTAATCGCCTTTTGTGTGGCTGGCGATTCGTACATGTTAGTATTCATTGCAGGGGCGATAACCACTGGCTTGCGCATGGCTGCGAACGTGGTGGTCAGGGCGTCGTCGGCAATACCGTGCGCCATTTTGCAGAGTACATTGGCTGTAGCAGGAGCAATGAGCATCAAGTCTGCCCAATCGGGTAAAGAGATATGCTCGGTGCTATGTTCATTGATTGCAGCAAAAACGTCAGAATAAACCTTGTGTCCGCTGACTGTCTGTAGTGTAAGAGAAGTGACAAACTCCAAGGCATGCTTGGTAGTTGTCACTTGCACATCTGCGCCTGCTTTCTTAAGTAAGCGGATTAGTTCAGGAATCTTGTATGCAGCAATACCGCCACTGATTCCTACAAGAATATGTTTACCTTTTAAATTCATATAAATCGCAGCGCTGTTAGATATCTTACTTTGATTTATAGAATCTCTCAACGCGGAGCGCGGTCTTATTTCAATATATCATCACGGTTGCTGCCGCGGTAGATGAGTTGGTCATCAATAAACTCTTGTGTAGCAATCAAGGTTGCCTTAGGCAATTGCTCGTAGTTCTTTGAGATCTCGATTTGTTCTTGATTTTCGAATGTCTCGTCCGCTGAGTCTTGTGGAATAGAAAAGTCTTGCAACTTTGCATCCAACTCTTTCTTCATTGCTGTGCTGATTTGGTTGCTACGTTTGCCGATAATGGCAATGGTCTCATACACGTTGCCTACTTTCTCAGTCAACTCGTTCATGTCCCTTGTAATTGTAGTTTTGGGAGCAGTTGTTTTCTTGTAATCAATCATATTATTGTAGTATTTTTTGTATTTCTTTTTTGATTTTCTCGGCAGCTGCAATGTGCTTGGACTCAGGATACATAGTGATGAAACTATAGTATTCATCTTCCGTTTCGCGTGCGCGATCTTCCTTCTTGCTGTCCACAGAATTCACCATCTGTTGGTATTTCGCTTGCAGAATCAACCAGTTGAGTTCCTCTTGATAGCTATTTGTAGGATACTCTTTTAACGCGTTTTTTGCGACTATTTCTGCACTTAAGTAGTTATTGCCCAAATAGGTGCCGAGATTATAATAGAGCTTGGCATTGAGATACTCTTTGTATGCCAATTTGTCGTAGAGTTCATTCATCTCTTTGTATGATTGCTCGGCATATTGACTTTCTGGATAGAGTTCCACAAATTGGGTAAAATAATCAATAGCTTTCTTGGTGTCGGTCTGATCAAGACGAGCATCTGGTGCATCTAAATAATAGCAATGCCCTACTTGAAAGCGCGCCTCAATGATATAGCGACCTTTTGGGTAATTGCGGATATATGCTTGGTAATACTCGGCAGCGGTGGTATAATCTTTTTGACCCATGTAACAGCGTGAAAGATAGGCGAGTACGTCCTGCGAACGATCAGTGCCTTTATAATAACTGGTAACCTCGTCTAGCAATGTTTGTGCTTTGACATACTGCTTATTGTTGAAATAGGTCAGCGCTTTTTGATACTTCTCGTCAGGGTCTTTCGACTTAAGTATCTGCTGGTATTCGCCACATCCATACAACATCAGCATACCCAATATTAGGCATACCATACATAGCATATTACATAGTCTGTGTTTCATTCTAAAATGCCCCTTTTATGTCAATTTACATAATCAGCCTGCAAAATTACTGCTTTTTTTTGATATATGCAAGATTTTTGCAATTTATTATGAAATAAATGTTCGATATGTATGGCGAGATAAGAAATAAAATGGAATTTTTTCAAATTTTCTCAAAATTGCCATTCTTTGGATGTTGTGACGCGAAGGGTATCACAGTCCGCCACAATCAAGTAGCACGCTGCATCTTCGGTATTCTCAATCATCTTCAATGCTTCTTGTTCGCCAAGAACCATGCAGGCGGTAGCGAGTGCATCTGCGCGCATACATGAACTAGCTGTGACTGTGGCGCTAAGTAGTGAATGATGCACTGGATAACCTGTGCGAGGGTCGATGGTATGGCTACGACGCTGACCATCAACAAAGTAGTATTGCTGGTAGTTGCCCGAAGTGGCCATGCACAAATTGTTACTTACAATCACTTCTTGTAGTTGCTTCTCTGTGCCAGTTGCGTCAATTGTAGGCCTGGTGATACCTACTCGCCACGCGTTCCCCTTGTCGTTGAAACCTTGCAGTGCTACTTCACCACCAATATCCACTAGCAGATTCTCGCAACCCTTCTCGCGTAGCAAATTGGCAATCACATCACATGCGTAGCCCTTTGCTATTGCACTAGCATCTAAGGTGGTATGAGGATTGGATTTGAGTAACTGATGATCCTTCAAATGCACCTTCTCATAACCTACGAATGCTTTGATACTATCAATCTGTGACGTATGAACCTTTGCTCCTGGTTCTTGACTCTTATTGCCAAATCCCCATGCATTGACGAGTGGTCTAACGGTGATGTCGAAAGCTCCGTTAGAGATCTTGCTAATATCCATAGCTTCGCTGAACATGGTTTCAAATAGGGCATCTGTAGTCACGCTATCGTTGCGATTGATGCGACTAATGATCGATTGTGGGTTGAACATACTGAGCGAATGATCGAAAACTTGCAAACGTAATTTAATACTATCATGTAGGTCTTCTGTGGCTTCGTAGCGAATGTTGTAGTAGGTTCCAAAGATATTTCCTTGGTTGTGAAAGTATTGTTTCTTAGGGGAAGAAGGCAACAACAGCAGCAATAATGCTGCTGCTATTGCAAATCCCAATGCAATCCATTTCTTCATGTCTTAACTCTCAACTATAGCTAGTGACGCTAGCGTTCACTAACCTAAATTACCACTCATTGCCGAAGTACACTCCCACGCCAACGCACGCGTTGAGTTTTTGAGCGTATGCCTCTGAGACGGTATTGATGATATTATATTTATTGACTCCGTAGCAATTGAACATTGCTTCTCCCCATACGTTGATATATAGGTGTTTGAGTTCAAATTCACGCTCCGCACGCAACTGGATATTATTGAATCCTACCGTTCTGCCACTAGTCCAAACTTCTTCATAGTCGCTATACATACCTTTCCATGGAGTGAAACCGAGTTTGATACCAAGGATGATGTCTAATGGTAATGAGATGTCGTAGCCCACTTGGATATAGGTGGAGTATGCACGCTTTGTATTGCCAGCAGGTGTGAGTGCTAATTGTCCCTCTTTGTCAAATACGGGGTCATATCCCAATACGGTGGTGTGCCAATCAATGGTCAATGGTAGAATTTCTGCCCATTCGCCAATATCAATTCCTGCATGGAGCTCCATAGTGCTACTGCTAAATGGGTTATTAGGATCACCCAAACCTTTGAAATATTTTTCCCCGCCAAAGTAATATAAGTGGGTAAGGTCGAGTTTGAAACCAAAATTGTCATAACCGATGGTAATGTCCAATTCAGGATTGATGTTTTGGAATTTCCAGTTGTCTGCTCCTATATTTGCCCAACCAGAGATGTATAATCCTTTCCAGTCAAAAGTAACTGATGGCTGGATAGATAATCCGCCCAAATTGTAGCCACGCCACAAATAACTGCTGACCAAATCGGCGCCTACTTCGAGCGATATGCCGTGATATTGCTTAGTATCATCAGCAAATGCATTAATAGGCAAAACACTAGCACCAATTAGTGCTAGTGTTAAGAGTAAATGATTAAATTTCATTGTCAATGTTGCTTAAAGTGCGTGCTTGCTAGCCCAAGCGATGCGGAGAGCAACCTCCAAGATTTTTGTATCTTCTAATATTACGATACCGCCGTCAGGTCCTTGTTCGATGTGATAACCTGTTGTTGCTGTACCATTGAAGTATGCGCGAACGTCATCAGCTGTAATTCCTAACTCTTCAGCAATCACAGCTGAACTACCTTTTGGCATACTGTCCTTCACCTCTCGAAGTTGATTAAATGTTGTGCGAATCATAGTAACTAATTAATTTATAGTTGGTAATTAAATTATTTGTTGTCAAAACAGATACTTGTTTCAAGTATTCGGCCACAAAGGTACGAAATAATTTTTAATTATGCAAATTTTTTCGCAATTCTGTGGAAGAAATATCAAAATATGGGGCATCCGCTAGAAGTTGCACGTTAGTGGCTTCGCGTAAAATGGCCTCGCGTTGGTGGTTTGTTTCGTTGGTGATATTGCGTCTCGGATATACGAATATACGATAATTCCTCAAGATATATTGAAATTCTCGCCACTGGTCAAAGATTTCTAGATTATCTTCGCCGATAATCAAGATGAATTCGTGCTCGGGATATACCTCTTGCAATGCGCGCAGGGTGTTGGCTGTGTAAGTAGGGCGGGGGAGATGAAATTCAAAATCTGAGACCACAATTCGTTTGTTTTCTCTCTTTCCTTCTAGGAAGGTTGGGAGGGCTTCTATTGCCACCTTGGCATCTCGCAATCGCTCTTGCTCATCAGCGAGTATACTCTTGTCTTTCAGTGGGTTATTGGGCGATACCATCAGCCATACCTCATCCAGGTCGGTATGCTCTATTACCCATCTAACTAATCCTATGTGTCCGAAATGTATTGGATTAAAAGATCCTCCGTAAATTCCTATTTTCATCGAACGAGTTTGTCTAGTTCTTTTTTAGCTGTTGCTAAATCGTCATTCACAATAATTTTGTCGAAATATGGTGAATCTGCCATTTCAATCTCGGCTTTTGCAAGGCGTTTTTGTATCATCTCCTCACTGGTGTCACCACGTCCGTGTAGACGACGTGACAGTTCTTCTATAGAAGGGGGCGCGATAAAGATAGCTAGTGCTTCATCTCCAAAAATGCGCTTGAGATTGATGCCGCCTTTTACATCTATATCAAATACAATCGTACGGCCAGCTGATTGTATGCGATCAATCTCCGATTTGAGTGTGCCGTAATACAATCCTTCATACACTTGCTCATACTCTATTAAATCGTTGTTAGCAATATGTTGTTCAAACTCCTCGCGTGAGATAAAGTAGTACTCTTTGCCATGTTGCTCTTGCCCGCGTGGAGCACGAGTGGTGACTGAGATTGATAACTCATACTGACCAGGGTAGGTTTCTAGCAAGTGCTTTACCATTGTTGATTTGCCCGAACCGCTGGGCGCACAGAGAATAATAATCATATGATTTGCTATTTACGAAATTCTCTGCAAAGGTAGTAAAAAAAAATGAAATGTGCAAATGTTGAATACATAAATTCTCTTTCGCGCGCGTGCGCCCGTTCCTCAAAAAGAAAGTACAGTATAAGAAGAATCTTGAGAAATATGTATAACATAAACAGGGGCAGATTATTGCTTAAATATGGAGATTTAGTTTGTTGTAATGATAGGAATTTGCTAAATTCTGCTAGAAAACTATATTTTTTTTCAAAAATATTTGGTCATGTCAAAAAAAAGCAGTACCTTTGCACCCGCTTTTGAAAAAGAGCAGGTCTTCCTAGCTCAGTTGGTAGAGCAACTGACTCTTAATCAGTGGGTCCAGGGTTCGAGTCCCTGGGAGGACACGAAGGGATATCCGTAAGGATGTCCCTTTTTTGTTTGGTATTTTGAGGAGATACCTGTGGCACGATTTTTGTATTTGATGTAGTGTAGCACACGTGGTGTTACCTAAAATCTACCTACTATGAATAAGTTTCATTTTCGTCTGCCTGAGTTGGGTTATCAACTCAACGAATTGGCTCCAATGATGAGCCAACAGACCTTATCTTACCACTATGGTAAGCATTTTCAAACGTATGTCGATAACCTAAATGGATTAATCGATAGTACTGAATATGAGGGACTTGCTGTTGAAGATGTTGTGCGTAAAGCTCCAGATGGACCGATCGCCAATAATGCAGGTCAAGTGCTGAATCATCAATTGTTTTTCGAGCAATTTCGTCCAGATAAGAATGCCAAAATGCCGACAGGGGATTTGCTGTTTTTGATTGAGCAATCCTTTGGCTCTGTATATGCTATGTGTGAACAGATGGATAGTGCTGCAAAGGGGTTATTTGGTTCGGGGTGGGTCTGGTTGGCGATGGATGGAGAAGGTCGAATGCAAGTGCTATCTCTATCAAACGCTGATAATCCGTTGCGACATGGTCTGACCCCAATTCTCACTATTGATCTCTGGGAACACGCGTATTACCTTGATTATCAAAATCGTAGAGCTGAGTATCTTAAGAACTTCTGGCTTTTGGTGAATTGGCGAGTGGTTTCAAGACGTATCATTTCCGATAGATTATATATCTGATAGTGCAAATTAACCATTAAAATCGCGGAGAAAATAAACTTTCCGCGATTTTGTTTGCATATATGCAAAATTTTTACTACTTTTGCACCCTAAAATACATTGGATAACTATGGCGCAATCATTAAGTTTATTATTTTTTGAAGCAACAGGTAAGAAGGCAGGCGAGCAAACAGCGTTAACGGCTTCGGGTAGCAACCGCAGATATTATCGCATTGATAGTGAGGATCACTCCACTTCGCTAATTGGAGTACAGGGAACTTCTCGTGATGAAAATCATGCCTTTCTCTATATGGCAGAACACTTCATGAAAAAGGGGCTGAATGTGCCCAAAGTGCTGGCTGTCAGCGATGATGAGATGAATTATGTGCAGCAAGACTTAGGCAATGTGCTTCTTTTTGATTATATCGCGGAAGGTAGAAAGACCGGTGTTTTTAGTGCGCGAGAGAAGGATATGTTGCGCAAGACGATGCGTGCTTTAGCATGCTTCCAGGTTACTGGTGCTGAGGAGTTTGATTTTAACCAATGTTATCCCCAACCAGAATTCAATTTGCGTTCTATCCTTTGGGATCTCAACTATTTCAAGTATTGCTTCTTGAAGGCGACTGGTCTTGATTTCCAGGAGGATAAATTGGAGAACGAGTTCGAGCGTCTGGCATATATTCTGCTGCAAAACAGGATGAATGCCTTTATGTATCGCGATTTCCAATCACGCAATGTGATGGTGCATAAGAAGGAAGATGGCACGGAAGAACCATACTTTATTGATTTTCAAGGTGGTAGAAGAGGACCTGTATTTTATGATGTAGCTTCTTTCTTGTGGCAAGCGAAAGCGAACTACCATCCAGATTTGCGCGAAGAATTGGTGGAGGTATATCTTGAGGAGTTGCAGAAGTACATGCCTGTCGACCGCGAGGTCTTCTACGAAACTTTGAAGCATTTTGTACTCTTCCGCACAATGCAAGTACTTGGTGCATATGGCTTTAGAGGATACTTTGAGAAGAAACCACACTTCTTGCAGTCTATTCCATTTGCGATTGATAACTTGCGTCATCTGCTGAAGCATGCAAGTGAGGATTATCCATACTTGATAGAGGTGCTGCAGAAGATGACCGAGATGAAGCAGTTTAAAGATGTAGGCGTACGCAAACCATTGGTAGTTAGGGTGATGAGTTTTTCTTATAAGAAAGGTGTTCCTGCGGACGGATCTGGTAATGGTGGTGGTTTTGTGTTTGACTGCCGTGCGATCAATAATCCTGGTAAGTATGAACGTTATCAGTTCTTTACAGGAATGGATAAGCCTGTGATAGATTTCTTGGAGGAGGATGGTGAGATTTTGCCATTCCTTAATGAGGCGTATCAAATGGTAGATTTCTCGGTTAAGCGTTATATGGATCGAGGCTTCCAAAATTTGATGGTGTCTTTTGGATGTACTGGTGGACAGCACCGTTCGGTGTATGCGGCAGAGAAAATGGCAGAGCATATTCATGAGAAGTTTGGCGTGGAGGTGCAACTGATACATCGTGAACAAAATATGGAGCGAGTATTGATGGCTGAGTGATAAAAGACCGCTTTGCTGTTAGATGTAAGACCGAATTGTTATGAGTATGATTTTAGGAATATTATTGACGATGCTAACGACCTTGTCAGAAGGTATGTTTCACACCACCTATGAGACAAAGGTGGATTCATCGGTATCGGTATGTAATCAAGTAGTAGATTCGATGATATACTACTTGCAGACAAATCCTGAGTTGTTGTCGGAGACATTCTTTGTAGGCTTAGGTAAGCAGGAGGATAAGAAGAAGAATGCTTTTTATCTTATTTGGAAGGAGTCGACTTATGTGCCTGAAGAACAATATAGCAGACTATTGCTAGACGTGTTGGTAGATGAAAAGCCTTTTATGAAGAATGTAGTAATTGAGAGTTCTGTGGTAGATACCATGGCGGGTGATCGTCGAGATGTACGCGTGGATATCCATTATGCAGGCACATTGATAAAACAAGCGTATGGCACGTTTCATATAGAGCCTTCAGGAGATGGGGCTAAATTAGCAATGGATGTGCATGTGAAGTTCGGATGGTTCTTTAGAATATTTATCTCGCGCAAAGTCTATAGTGAGACAATAGACTGGCGATTGGTTCGGTTTGTAGAGAATCTAAAGTTGATTTCCGAAGGTATAACGCTCACCGAAGAATATTGGGCGGAGCAAGATGCAGCAATGGTAGAACCATAGGATATGAATTACATAGTAAGAGCATAGTAATCACATAGTAAAGATAGCATATACATATGGATATATTAGAAAGAATAGATGGTCTTGAAGCTAAGTTTCATGAGGTGAGTCTGCTGATTACAGATCCATCGGTGATAGCAGATCAAGCGCGTTATGTACGACTCAATCGTGAATATCGCGATTTGGAGCGTGT
>JAEIGA010017442.1_pt1 | contig 10939 bp, 10 predicted proteins | sample 9270691 | NCBI WGS metagenome assembly JAEIGA01 (sample SAMN17057246, study PRJNA624740) | gut metagenome | biome: biome; isolation source: fecal sample | host: Bos grunniens | place: China: Xizang | collected 2019 | reverse complement strand
TGATCTTGTCTCTATGGGTCGGGCACCATATACAAACTGGATAGGTAAGATGCTGCCCGAGGATGAGGAGATTGTGATGAGATCCCTCTCTCTTGTAGGGATGGAATCGTATGCTCTCAGAACTTTGGACAGAATGTCTGATGGCGAGTGCCAAAGGGTGATGATTGCCAGAGCCCTTGCGCAACAGACCCCTGTGATATTGCTTGATGAGCCCACATCTTTTCTTGATATGCCCAACAGATATGAACTCTGTTCGCTGTTGGCAGATTTGGCTCATAATGAGGGGAAATGTATCCTGTTCTCTACGCACGAGCTTGATATAGCGATATCGCTTTGTGATACTATTGCACTTATAGATACACCTTCGCTGCACCATTTGCCGGTGGATGAGATGGTGCATAGTGGCCATATAGAGCGCCTTTTCAGTAGCAGCAAGGTTTATTTTGACCCTGTTAGCGGATCTGTAAAATCAAAATAATTGTTATCTGTAGAAATTCTTGGTGAATGCTGCCCAATCGTGGCGGCCGCGGATGCATATATTCCACCACCCGGCAATAAGTCCGCTTCCATAGCCTGTCAGCTGTGTAAATGATGCTGCTACAGACAGGGCTCCTGTGCACAGGGATTTGGTCCTTAAGGTCGCATCTGCCCATAGTATCATTGCCAGAAGCAGGAGTGGGGTTATTGCCCAAGGGCAAAAAGTGAGTGCTACCGCAATGAGAAACAGTGAGCCAAGGACAAAAGCCGATGGGAGCAGGTGGACTATCTTCAGGGTGCCTGGGTGTCTTCTGGTAAGATGGATACGGGCGATTCCGGAATTGAATACCTGCTTGAAGAATGTCCGGAAGGTATTGCGGCGTTTGTGGTATACCCAGTTTTCGTGGAACAAACGGCTATCATAGCCACCCTCTTTAACTTTGTAACTGAAGTCAACATCTTCCCCGAATCGCATATTGGAGAATCCTCCGATCTGGTCAAATACCTCTTTCCTGATACCCATATTGAAAGTGCGTGGGTAGAATTTGTCTGCACTTTTTTTGTTTCCCCTGATACCACCCGTAGTGAGAATGGAGGTCATCGAATAGTCGATGGCTTTCTGGAGCGGAGTAAATGATGGATGGGAGCGGTCTGCGCCTCCGAAAAGCTGACAGTCGTGGTCCTGGAGCTCTTTTATCGCATTGGTGATGTATTGCTCCGGAATAAGGCAATCTGAGTCAAAGAAAACAAGCCATTTGCCCTGCGCTTTGACCGCTCCGAAATTACGGGCGGCAGCTGGGCCTCCATTCTCCTTTTCATAATATGAAATGTCAAGGCGGTCAGCATAGCTTTTGACCACTTTGTCACATTTCTGGCCGGACTGCGAACCGTCCTCCACTATTATCACCTCGAAATCGTGTGATTTCTGGTATGTTAGACTCTCAAGAAGTTCCTGGACCTCCTGTGGCCTGTTATAGACAGGGATGACAATAGAGAATAGCGGCGATTTCATAAGGCAAATTTAAATAATCTTCTTTAGAAGTAAATGGTTATATTTGTGAATAAATCTATATATGGCTATGAAGATAAGAATTTTCCAGTTCATTATTGCTTTATTTGCTTTCAGCAATGTATCTCTCTTCTCTCAGGAAGTTTTGCCTATCCTTGTCCAAAATACCCCATTTGCCCTTATTGACAATCTGGACAATGATGACAGCAAATATACTGACCTGGAGATACTGAAAAAGGATTGGCCGGCATATCTCCTCCCTAAAGGGATGAAAGTGGAGGTGCTGGGTTATGACAGTTACGATGCTATGCTGACTGTCAAACTTCCTGATGGCAGTATAGGGTATATCCCCACTATGGCTGTGGCATTGAATGAAATGTCATTTGTAACAGAGAGAGAGTATTCATATGCACCTCGCGGTAGTTTTAATCAAAGGGTGACGTATCCCCCCGGAAGATATACTTTAGTCGCTGTAGGGAAGTTTGAATATATGAAAAAGCTTGACTGGAAGCATAGTATTCAGCCAAGCTATTTCATCCTTCAGCATGAGAGTGGCAAGAGATTCAAGACAAGTGTAGGAACTCTCAATACCGCTGGTGGGGATCTCCATATAAGATTTATGATGTACAATGGACCTGCAATATTTGAAGGTTTTTTCGCCAACCATCCCGAGATAGCCGATCTGGACGACCATAACGTTCTGCGGTTCAAATTGAAGGATGGAAAATTGCCTGTTACCCTTCTTGGATATTCACGCTCGTACATCGAATCTGTGCTGGGGCGTCCGTTCAGCTATGTCGGATATGCCATATCCCCTTTCAACGGATATACATATTCTTGCCATACTAATGTTGCCTGGGACACTGAGACCAATAAAAAACGGGATGATAGCGGTCTGATCATCTATTATGACAAGAACCAGATAGCGGTGCATATGGAAAAGTGTCCGATAGATTTCTATTATGACAATTTCTTTACCAAGCTATATACCCCTTCCAAACCGGGAGCTGCTGTCAATCCCGATATGGGAGAGATAATTGAGGCCTCCAGAAGGGGGGACGCCCCTGCGTACCGGACCGGCAGAGCTGTTCATAAGGAGATTTATACAGCCCCAGGCAACATCTACAGGACTTGGATCAAACTCATATACTGTCTGGAGTATACATTCGGTATCTATAACAGGTGGGCCATCCTGGGACTTTTGATTCTCTTCAATTTTGTCGTTTCGTTGCTTGTATGTGTGATAGTCAGATACACCCTCCCCTTCTCCAATGATACCCTGAAGATAGTATCGTATCTCCTCAATGTTCCGGTGTCGCTCTTTGTGGTCATCTACATTTCAAGATTTTATATAATAGCTGCAATACTGGCATCTGTTCTGGCGATAACTTTTGCAAATTTGGGTGCTTCGCTCTTGTTCGAAACTATCGACTCTTCAAGGTGCAACAGATGTCGTACCTGGTTGGATAAGCCTATAGTAGTGGATGAGGTGGAGTGCCAGATACAGGTTTCAGATCCATCATTTACTTTGGGGACAGGTATAACTGTGGGTACACACAACTCCACAGAGTACAGGGATGGAAAGCAGATATCCCATTTTTCAAGGGCAAGGAATTTCAAATCCACAGTGCGTCTTACCACCCCATATATCCAGACTCTCAAATGTCCTGAGTGCGGGTATCAATGGAAGTATACCAGGTATGAAACCCGTGAGGTCCCCGGGCCGATATACTTCTCGGAAAGTACTCAGAGTACCAGCAAATGGAATGAGACAGAGGTTACTTCCAGACAAATTAAAAACAGAAGCAATGGGGAGATTCTTCATGAGGAGGAGATTGGCCGTCGCAGTGTGACAAGAACAGCCTCGCTCCCTTCATCTTCAAACAGTGGCTATGATGTGGCACGTTATAACGAATATCTTCACAGATATATCAATGGCGATTATGGTGCTCTGCATGAGTATGAACGCAAATATTGGGGCAATTATTTCGGATAGGGTGCCATGGACATAATGGAAGTAAGGGAGTTTCTGTTGTCTCTTCCGCTTGTGGAGGAGTCTCAGCCTTTCGGGGACGATGCGGTAGTTTATAAGATAGGGGGGAGGATGTTTTGCTGCTGTATACTTCCCAGATTGGAGTATATTGCTGTGAAATGTCATCCTGATAGGGCTATTCAGCTACGTGATGAATTCTCTGCAGTGACTCCAGCATATCATCTCAATAAAAAGCATTGGAACGACCTTCTTGTCACACTTCTCCCTCAGGATGTCATAAAAAGGGAGATTGTACATTCCTATATGCTTGTTATCCGGAACAATGTAACCCCAAAAACACTAAGCCGGGAGTTATTGGATATTGTCAGTGCTGCTGGCATCAGGGATAATGCTGAGTTAATCCTATAAAGATACCTTTTGTCGCGGCTCGGAGTTAAGGTTCTTCAGGCGTTCGCGATGCTCACTCCCAGCGGGGGTAACAAGGCGTCATCAGACGCCCCGCGGAGGCCGTGTATTTGCGCAGCAAATACGGCAAGGCCGGGAGCGCTGGTCCGGCGAGAGCCGGTATAGTAGTGCTTAGGCCTTCAGAACCTTAATCTCCGCAGCCGCTACTCCATCAGTATACTTTTCCCTACTCGACGCTGGTAAAAACCGCTAAACCACAGGCGTCACAACACCTTTCGCCACACACCCACTAGTTTTTGCCGGATTTCTTGTAGGTGTGTCCCCAAAGCATGCCGATTACAGCCCAAAGCGTCACCGTTACACGAGTTTTTGCCGGATTTCTTGTAGGTGTGTCCTCATAGCAGGCCCATTACAGCCCAAAACGTCACCGTCACACAAGTTTTCGCCAGATTTCTTGTAGGTGTGTCCCCAAAGCATGCCTATTATAGCTTAAAGCGTCACCGTCACACGAGTATTTGCCCTATTTTTGCATGTGTGGCGCGGACAGGGCGTGAACTCGCAGGTTCGAGTCCTGCTTGATTTGAGAGAGGTGGAGTAAAAAAAGAAAAGCCTCAGAATTTTCTGAGGCTTTTGGCGGTGCGGACGGGACTCGAACCCGCGACCCCCGGCGTGACAGGCCGATATTCTAACCAGCTGAACTACCGCACCATTTTTATTAGGTCTTGTTCCCGTTTGGGATTGCAAATATAGGTAGTATTTTTGTATCTGCAAATTTTTTTTTCGTTTTATTCAAAAAAAGTGAAGTGGACATTGCCATATTTTTTCTCCTTAACGAAATGGGGATGTGATTCGAAGTTGTAACTTCCTGGATGCTCTAAAATTAGCCTTCCACCTTCTCGTAGTAGCCTTTTGGAGAAAATTCTGTCAGGAATAGTGTCAAGCCCTTCGATATCGTATGGAGGATCGGCGAAAATCAGATCAAAGTCTATTTTGCAGATTTCAATAAAGTCGAAAACATTGTGACGTACCACCTGCATCCCTTTAATCCCCAATTTGGCGGCACTCTTTTTTATGAAGCTTGAGTGAAGGGGATTCATCTCGATGGAGTATATTTCAGGGCAGCCTCTTGATGCAAACTCGTAGGAAATGCTCCCTGTCCCGGAAAAGAGGTCCAGAACTCTGCATTCAGAGAGATCAAACTCGTTGATAAGCATATTGAACAGACCCTCCTTGGCGAAGTCTGTAGTGGGACGTGCCATAAAGCCGTTGGGAGGTAGTATTGTTTTACCTTTGAGATTGCCGCCGATTATTCTCATAGTGTCAGGTTAGCGCCGATTAAAATGTGCAGACCCCTTTGAAGTATTTTGACAGATCCTTTGTCTGGCTTTTTGTAAGGGGACCCATTACTTGAAGAGTGGTGAATTCAGGGTTGAACATCACCTCTTTGATTACCAGAAACAGGTAGTATTGGGCAGTTACAAAATCTTTTGCAGGATAACTGTTGGCCAATAATAGTCTGTTACCCTCTGCTGCCGATATGTGTACATCTTCTTTGGAGAAGCATACACATATTTTGTTATTGTCTGTATTGTCCAGCATCCTCTGCAACATTCCGTATACTGAAGGGTAATATTTGGCCCTCTTCTGGATTTTGAAGATGCGTGAAGTTATGCTGTTGGGGATGGCGTATATGAGTGTCGCCTGATATTGGGGGATCTCTACACTCATCACTTCATCCAACTCTCCGATTTTGTGCACTTGGGAGAGTATTTTGTTCTCCTCACCTTTTATATATAGGTGTGTAGGGATTAGTGTGAATTTAGGTGTAGCCACATAGACATCGGTCCCATTGTTCTTTTTCCCGAGGGCAGAGAATGAAGATAGCTCTTTTTTCAGTATTGCCTCAAAGTCAAGACCATATGACGACACAGATGGGAAACTCTTCTCTCCCGAGAAAAGTGTCCCACCAGTTTGGTCAGTTATTTTAAAAGAAAAACCACTCAAATCAATTTGAATGGTTAATCTATCAGCTATGTTAGCCATATATGTTTTACTATTCCCAGTTACCAGCGTTGTTGTTAGGAGTAGTTACACTACCAACTTTAAGACCAGTGTATCTGCCAAGATCCTCTTGAGCAGCTTTAAGGTTGATGATAAGCTGTCTGTCAAGACCACGGAGAAGGTCATCATAAGAGATTGTACCCTCGAACAATGGAACGTTTACACCTGATACAGATTTGATAACAGCGTCCATTGTGATCTCTTTACCATTGCCGTAAGGAATGTATTTGATAGAGTCAACGATGAAGTTAGGCTGATCTTTGAAAAGGGTGTCTTTGATGGCAACCTTCATAGTGTCACGGCGTACTCTTTTCTGTGCTACTGCCAAAGAGTCGTCCATAGAACCGATTTGTCTTACCACTGTCATTTCACCATTGTTGTAGAAATCAACCAATGAGTCCAAAGAAGCGGTGAATCTGCCGTGCTCGCCTTTGAATGCTACTTCAAGAGTACGGATAGCTTTAAGTCTTTCAACTGCTACATCTTTTCTCTTGTCAACTTCCTGTTCGAACCTTACAGGTTTCATAATGCTTGCTACTAGAAGGTAACCCAATACAACGATAATTGCAGGGAATACAACCAATGTTAAGATTTTTTGTAGTGCTTTCATTTATTTTATGATTTATTATTGTCTTCAATACGTAAATTGACCCACAAAAGTAAAAATAATAATTAGGACTTGCAATATATTTTTAATTTTGCGGAGGAATAAATTTTTTGAAATGGTAAAAGAGTTTGTAGAACAGTTGGAAAAGTTAGTGGAAAATGCCACTAATATAGTGATAGTAGGACACTTCAATCCAGATGGAGACTCGGTCGGTTCGGTGACTGGAATGAGAAGTTATTTGGAGATGAAAGGGAAAAATCCTAAGGTACTTCTCCCCAGCAAGTATCCCGATTTCCTCTCTTTTCTTGATGCTGACAGCGATTATCAGGTCTTTACTCAGGACCCCGAACTTGTGACAGAGTCGGTCGGATCTGCAGACCTTATACTGTGTCTTGATTTCAATAATCTTGGGAGGACTGAGGGGCTAAAAGAGCTGATAAGCTCAAGCAGTGCCACCAAGGTACTCATTGACCATCACCCATCTCCGGAGGTTGAATCTTTCGATCTGGTCTGTTCTACAGTAGAAACTTCATCGACTTGTGAACTTCTGTTTTACGTTCTGATGGAGACCACTTCCATCTCCAATGATGTCCAAAAAATGCCTTATAAATGTGCAGAAGCTCTTGCAACAGGGATGCTTACAGATACCAATAATTTCAAGAATTCTGCCATTGCATCTACCTACAGAATGGCCTCACTCCTTCTGGAAAGGGGGGTCTCTCTCGATGATCTGGGCAAGAGAGTTTTTGGCAGCTATTCGGAGTCAAGGATGAGACTTATGGGGGAGATGCTCCGCAATCAGATGGTAGTTTTGCCCGAACTCGGTGCTGCATATATGGTTCTGTCAAAAAAAATCCAGAAAGAGTACAATTATTTGCAAGGAGATTCTGAAGGTTTTGTAAATTTGCCACTTTTAATAGAAGGGGTAGAGGTGTCGGCAATGTTTACAGAGAGTGACGAATTTATCAGGGTATCTCTCAGATCCCAGGGTGGAGTTTCGGTCAATGCATTGTCGAGGAGCTACTTCAATGGTGGTGGCCATGAAAGGGCATCAGGGGGTAGACTTTTCATCCCTGTTGAGGAGGTTCCTGAATATTTTGAAAAATCGCTGAAAGCATTTTTAGCTGAAAGAGAGTAATATAAAGGCACGCTATTTGTTGTGCCTATGTGCCGTAAAATGAGTATGAAGAGGGTAATACTGGTGTTGTCGATATTGATTTTCGCCGCCTGCTCCAACGATGTCAAACTGACGTTGATAAGCCAGGAGGAGAAGATCGATTCGTATATCAGCACCACATTCAGAGACTCAACGGTAGTCAGAAACAATGGCTCTAACAGAGTTGTCCTTAGCAGGAATGAGAGTGAGCCTATGGCAGAGAAGGGTGATTCCATCCATTTCTACTATGCGGGCTATGTTTTCAATAACTCTCCGAGTATGATTTTTGCCACCAATCTTGAAGCGGTGGCAGAGCAGTCTGGACTTGTGGTGACAAATCCGGATTACTCAGTGATGAAGGCCACTTTGTCTGATGGTGAACTTATTCCGGGGCTGGTCTACGGACTGGAGGGGGTTCATCAGGGAGAGCATTGCATTATCCTTTTTGCTGCAGATCTGGGATTTGGAGCCCAGAAACAATATAATATACCAAGATTGTCGGCCCTAGCATATGAAATATGGGTCGAAAGAGTAATTAAACAATAGATGTTCATAATGAAAAGAATCAAATTGTGGGGAGTTGTCCTGTTTTCTATGGTTGCATATCTTGCCGTCTCGTGTGCGGTAGAGGTGGATGAGAAAACTGAGGATATCCAGGAACGAATTTTTAACGCATTCATCAGGACAAACGGATGGGAAAATGCAGAGAGACTGGGGGACAGTACATATATCGTAGAGAGGTCAGGGACCGGTACCGGTACAAACCCTTCTGACAGTATGTATGGCTTTGTCAGATATACAGCCCAGTACACAACAGGAGACTATGCTGCATACAACTATGACTCTATTGCGAAGCAGCTGGGTACATATGAGGAATCAAGCATTTATGAGCCATTTGTGTGGCCTATTAGGACAGGCGATGTCAGTGATCCTCTTTGCGACATTCTTAAAAATATGAAACCAGGGGAGAAGACACTCTCTGTAGTTGCCCCTTGGACAAATACTACCAACAGTACCTATGCATTCACATCGACATCGGCCCCTATCGTATATAGTATAGAGCTCCTCAAGGTGGTGCCAGATATCCAGGAGTATGAATATGAGCAGCTTCAGCAGTTCTCCAATAAATATTTTGAAGGTATGGACTCTTTGAGCCAAGGTTTTTACTTCAAAAAGATACATGCCAGTGAATATGCTGATACCATTGCTGACGGCAACGCTATAAGGGTGAAATATGTAGGACGTCTCCTTAATGGTAGAGTGTTTGATACCAATATTGAGGATACTGCCAAAAAATACAACCTCTATAACCCTATGGAGGAGTACAACTCTATGAGTGTTATCTATAATGTGGACCCTGAGACCATTGAAAAAGAGGAGGATCTTGTCCTTGGTTTCTGTAAGGCACTCACTTCAGGAGGGATGACATACGGAGACAAATGCTTCGTCTTCTTCGTTTCAGATTTGGGGTATGGTGGCAATGGTAACCTTGAAAACGGTTCTGGAATCCCCCCTTACTGCCCAATATCATTTGAGGTTTGGATTGAGGAGTATGAGAAAGCCTGACCGTAAGAGAGTTTTCCTGACCGGTGCCACCGGCAATATGGGCTGGGCAGGTTTTCAGGAGCTTCTCTCCAGAAGCGACAGATTTGATGTGACCATATTGGCCCGTCCAAGCAAAAAAAATCAGAAAAAATTAAAGAAATATATGAATCACCCCCACGTGCAGATCGTGTGGGGTGATTTGACTAATTATGCGGATGTGCTCAGATGTGTTGAGGGTGCTGACTATGTCCTCCACGTAGGCGGGATGGTCTCTCCGGCCGCCGACCGTCATCCTAAGAGGACGATGGAGGTCAATATTGGCTCAGCACATAATGTGGTGAATGCGGTGAAGGCGCAGCCCAATAAGGATGATATAGGTGTAGTCTATATCGGCTCAGTGGCCCAGACCGGTCATCATGAACCCCCTTACCACTGGGGACGATGTGGCGATCCTGTCAAAGCCAGCAGACACGACTATTACTCACTCTCCAAATGTATAGCGGAGCTTGTCTTTGCCGAGTCAGGACTCAAAAAATGGGTATCTATAAGGCAGAGCGGCATGCTTTACCCGGAACTTCTGACCAAAGCCAATGATCCTATCACTTTCCACGTCCCATTCAGCGGGGTGCTCGAATGGAGCACAGTGGAGGATTCAGGCAGGGTACTTGCCAATGTGTGTGAGGATTGGGTTCCGGAAGAATTTTGGGGAGGTTTCTATAATCTGAGCAGCGGCCCCTCCTATAGACTTACCAATTACGAGTTTGAGAAAATGCTCCTGGAGGCCATATCCTGCCCACCTGTGGAGAAGGTCTTTGAGAGAAATTGGTTTGCTACCCAAAATTTTCACGGTCAGTGGTACACGGATGCTGACCGCCTCGAGGAGATGCTTCATTTCAGAGAGAATATAGATGCAAAAGAGTATTTCAGAAGGTTGAAAAAAAGGGTTCCGTGGTATTTTTCATTGGCGGCAATTGTCCCGGCATTTGCCATCAAGGCCTTTATGAAACATCTCGCTACTACTGATCCTCTCGGGACGCTCTACTGGCTCAAACACGGAGTTGAAAAGAGGATTGATGCCCATTTCGGCTCGGAGAGGATGTGGAAAGAGATAGGGGACTGGAGTACATTTGACTACAGCAGACCATCCGAAGAGGCACTGCTTCCCGATTTGGGCTTCGATGAGAGCAAACCTGCGCAGCAATGGACCATCACGGATCTTCATAAGTCTGCACTGCCGAAGGGTGGGCAATGCCTGGCGACAGAATATACCCCAGGGGATATATTTACCCCTGTCCGATGGAGATGCTCTTGTCGCAATGAGTTTGAGATGTCACCCAATTCTGTCCTTCGGGGAGGGCACTGGTGTCCCGAGTGTCTGAATAAGACAGTATTGCCTGAAGAACCCACTATATTGGAATAATCACCTAATTCAATAATTATGAGAAAAATTTTTCTATTGGCGCTATTCGCCATCCTTTTCACCTCTTGCGGTGACCAGACCTGGAGAAAATATGATGATCCTGTGATGCGTGCATATCTGAAGGATAGTCTTGAAGTGATGGATGCCCGCAGCGCCGATGTACTTGCTTCGGCATATATGGCTGAGAAATATCTTGGCGAAAACACTGAGATCCCAGGATGGGAAGGTTTTCCTGTGAAGCTGTACGAATACTATACAGATGTGGA
>JAEIGA010017441.1_pt1 | contig 10940 bp, 4 predicted proteins | sample 9270691 | NCBI WGS metagenome assembly JAEIGA01 (sample SAMN17057246, study PRJNA624740) | gut metagenome | biome: biome; isolation source: fecal sample | host: Bos grunniens | place: China: Xizang | collected 2019 | reverse complement strand
ATGCTTTATTTTGTTTTTATCAAAATACTTTCTACATTTGCATTTACAACAAATAAATGATGTCATGACAGGAACAACAAATATACAAGAAGAACGCAAATGGTTTGTAGCTTATGTACGCATGCACCACGAACGGAAGACAGCCGAGAAGTTGTCTGCTATGCATATCGAAAGTTTCGTCCCTGTCCGCGAAGAAATCCATCAGTGGAGTCAACGGAAGAAAAAAGTGCAGTGTGTACTTATCCCTCAGATGGTTTTCATCCACGCTACAGAAAAAGAGCGTTTGGAAGCACTTACCCTATCCTCCATCAGTCATTACATGGTGTTGCGAGGAGAACATCGCCCTGCCGTAATCCCCGACGAACAGATGAAACAATTTATGTTCATGGTGGACTATTCCGAAGAAACCATAGAAATGATGGATTCCCAACTTATCCCTGGTCAAAATATCAAGGTCATTAAAGGCCCTTTGGCTGGTCTGGAGGGAGAACTGATTGAAATTGGAGGAAAAGCAAAAGTCATAGTACGCTTAGACTTATTAGGCTGCGCTGGTGTAGATATGCCTGTAGGTTATGTAAAACCTATTTCTTGATAAAAAAAGTACCGCCATAACACATATAGTTGTTATGGCGGTTTTTTCTACTTTTTCTTGCCTGAGGCCAGTCACCTATCCCACTTCTTATAATGTTCTGTGAATGATGAAAACCGAAAAGAAAATCAAAACACTGCAATCAAATCAGAAGTCCTCAATCCCAAACTCATTATTCGACAGCGAACTCAGAGCCTACTTTCATGAATCTAAATTCTACTTTCACCTCAGTTTTAAATCTTCCCTTAGCTTGGAATCGAACCAAGCACTGCCACCGTAGGAGTCGAACCCACCTAGGTTTGCACAAGTTTCGAATGTACAAATCCTAGTCCCAACGAAGTCCATCAGGTTGAGTATTTAGATAGTGCAAATATACGTATATTTGCACTATCTACCAAACAATTCGATATTTTTATCACCTATTTTCTTCTAAAGTATCAAATTCCAGTCCGCTTGTTGCTTCAGTCTTGGCTAGTTGCTTATAAATTCCCAACCATTGGTATGTAGCACCATTAATCCAACGGGCACGTTGATAGTTCTTCACCAGTCGGAGACCGGTAGATTGAATGGCTTCTTCATGGAAAAATAAGGGTTTTTCCTTCCATTGACCATTTTCCTGTACCAACCCATCTCTTAAGATAGTCCCCATCGGTCTTACTGGAACTTTATCAATCTTAATTTCTCCATTCTTTTTATTCCAAAGGAAGCAAGGCATTTTACCTCGACGCAATTCCATTTCACGACCTCCCATAAAAAATGGGTTATCGGATGAGTCATTCTTCAAACGCTGGGGTACAAATGGAATCCAATTAAGGGGTACAGACGACTGAAGTACATACCGATAAGCAGCTTTGGAATGACCATCTTCTTTCACCTCAGGAAGTTGGTTTTGACTGAAAGTAACCGTTTTGGGAGAAGGCTTTGGATGATTAGCTTCATACAAGCCACCGACAAATTCTGTCAACTTAGCCGCACAGAGATTCGCATCCATTGTCAATCCACAACCATCCGACACTTGTTCTTCTACACCCCATACCATATTGGACATTTCATCACGCAGCATTTTCACTTCCTCCATCGGTTTACCTTCCAAGGTATTAGCCAACTGAGGAGCATAGTACAATCCGTCCATAGGAGTATGCTTAGGATTATTCCATTGTGTATTGGTAAAGATTTGCCATCTTTCTTCCATAGCGCCCACAGCGTCTTTCTTACCGGCTCTATCATCGCCCTCAATCAGAATTTCATCACCGAATGTATCAACCACCTTGAGCGAATTCAACTGAATATATTTACCAATCTCTGTATCTAACGGGAAAAGCATCCAATCGTTAGAAAACATCGTTGCATATTTCAGCATAGCGATGTTTCCAGCAGACTGCTGTTCAGAACTATCGCCCATATAAACTTTCCGATCCTCTATTTCCCATAGTCTGCGATTAGGAGCACCTGCAAAACGAGCCATTGTAGGAAGTGACATCACATCACAATCAATGGTCTTCGTTCCTCTTCCCTTCTTCTCCGATTTACAATCCATGGAATACCAAGACAATCGGCCACCATCATAACGGTCACCTTCCATTTGGTTTTCGCCAACATTGGCCGACAACTGATAACACAGGTCCTTAGATTGCCAATAAGAGTTTACTGCATCCGCTGGCAAATATTTTTGCTCAAACCAAGACACATAATCATATTTCAACTTCGAGTTCAAAGTCAACACTAACATGTCAACGGTTTTTATCTTACCTGAAGTTATGTCTTTATAGAATTTGTAACCATCAAACACTTTACCTCGATATGTACGCATAAACGCTTGTTGTCGGGTATTCAACGATAATTCAAATTCCATCGTTGCTTCATGTCCTAAAATCGGATGACAGGACTCCCATTCAATGGGCCATCTTTCAATGGCCATCTCACGGAATTTTTTGATTTCATCACGATTTTTCGTTCCCGAATGTCGGAGTAAGTCCATAAAATACACCGAGGATTCGATACGTGCCATCAAATCAATTTCAGGATTAATCCGTTCTACAATAGGTTCCAAAGGTTCTTGCTGACAATCATCTTCACGGACACAACACTTCACAGACATGGCCGTTCCGGTGTCATTACCTCGAAATTCACCCATTTGCCACTGACGGCTCAACATCCACAACGGATCATGTGGACGCATACTCAAAGCCTCCGTCAGGTTTCCATTACTGGTTCGTCCTTCCTTGCGTTCTGTAAATTCCAGATTAAAGAAACTTGCTGCATCTTTAGAAGCACTGACATAACTCTTTATATATTCTGTTATATTCGTTACCATCCTTCGTTCACTTATTTGTTATTACTCTTGTCCTTATATTCCACCAACGGGAAGATACCGCTCAGCCATCGTTGGTTGCTGATCATTTCCGGATTGACGGCACGACATTTCACCATATGAATAGCACTTTTCATGGTATTAATCATCATTCTGTCCGACCAACACCTCCATAACTGACCTTCATCATAAGCAGATACAGCCAGCAACAAACTCTGTGGAGGTTCTGCATCCGGTTGGTCGTAATTAAATGCAACAGCAGCCGTCTGATTCTTATATGGAATACGTTCTATCCAATGATCCACTACTATACCAGCTATCTTAGCTTCATCCTTCTTCTTCATCGAAGCAACCATTGTATCTGGATTCATGACCAGATAAACAAAAGCATCCTTTATCCAATTACTGTCACTTACTTCCGTACCCAACCATTCCATATTCTGATCTGCAATGGCAGGGAATTGAACCGGCAAGATTTCAGGTATATCCAAATCATTACACTTACCGTACATACGTAATTGGTGGAGATACATCATTGGTTGTTCTACTGTCGATACATCTGACAAGAAACGTTCTATACCCATGCTGTCTATATTGGTAAAGCAGTTGGAAGTACATTGGCGGACCAATTCTGTTCCATCCACCCTCTCATCAGGTTGGAACGCGGGTACAATCAAGAAATCAGCAACCAACAGGTGAGAGATAGCATCCATATAAACGGTATGATTCTTTATAGCTGCCTTTTCCACTATCGACTTAGCTTCCGCTAATTTTGCCATCAAGTTGCTACATACCGTATTCATTTGCTGGAAGAACGTATGCTGTCTTCCCACGGTTGCCAACCATTCCTGATTGTTCGCTATCAGTTTCTTTTGCCCCATCAACAGACTATCATCCACACCATCCAAAGCTGTAAATTGCCCCAATCGGAAACACTCAACCATCACTTTCACCGCTTTCAGCATAAAGTCATCAGGCATCGCAACCCGATTGTAATCCGGCATTGTTGGAATCTGAACGGAAGCCTGTTCGCTTAACATACCTTGCATGTTTCCCACTAATTGGGTGATAGTATCCTTCAGCCAATCATAGGAAGACGATTTGGTATCATACACCGCATGACTATCGTGTCCCGTTTCCTTCACCATATCCTCATTGCGGAGCATACGCGATTCTGACAACAACTTACGCATATCATCAGCAGCCAATTGCACTTCCTGCAGTGTCCATTCCGACGCACCCACAGAACGGTCCACCTGCGGATATACACCTTCCTTCAGCCAATAGAGAGTTTTCAACAAACGGTCGAATGAAGCTGCATTGGCCGACAAATAAACCATTTCCGAAGCACTGATACCCAATTCACCTAAAGACACATAATCGAGAACAGAATCACCCGATGGTGAAGTTGAAGCAAAAGCCACACCCATTTCTGCCGGTGTTCCTATCATCTGTTCAATCCACGCATCTACCTTCGGTTCCACATTCGAAAGTACGTCTTTTCCCTTCGATTGCGCATCCACATTCAGTGCCACCACCATATGAGCGTCTACCTGTGCACTGGTTATCGGGATATTCACCACATCCGGCATCGGAATATTCTTCATCTCTTCCATTGCCCGCATCAAAGCATCTACCGCATCTGTATTACCCTGTGTCAACTTATATACGCTTTCCGACAATACGACATCTGTCAAGGCATCGTATTCATCATCCACCCGATCTATCAATTGCAACAAAGCAGCATATTTAACTTCAGCATACTGACCATCAAATAGTTTAAGTCCCTTTAGCCAGCTCCATTTATCCTTAGCATGTTGATAATCCTTCAATAACGAAGCCCCGTTCATCACCGTTATTTCATTGACAATCTGTTCTCCCTGATATTGCGAAACTAATGGATATTTACATCTCAACGGGTAAATACATGCATCCAATTCACATCGGCTGTCCTGCTTATATGCTTCATGAATCAAGCGTTCCAAATCACTGCCCAAAATACAACCGATAGAAAGTCCGTTACGTATTCCCTCAATGATACGGATAGCAGAGCGAACTCGTTCTGAAGACAAGTTCACACTCATACTATAGTCCCTTTCCTTATTTTTCAAGCTGTTGTTGTATGAGCTGCGAAGTACCGCAGCTGTAATAGCCTGATTAACAGAAGGAGCCAATATATACTCATTCTTTTTGGAGTTATCCTTTTTAACCGATTCCTTCAAATTGAAAATCCATCCGAAACATCCCAAAGACAATTTATGGTTATTCTTACCGCTACGAGTACGAATCTTATAGTTCAGCAATCCCATCAACCAAGCATCCAACCGGTAATTGAACAAGTCAAAGAACTCAACAATGTATTGTCTGAGTTTATCGTCACTGGCTTCATGCTCTGAAATGTCTTTGCGCAATGCAGCCATAATAACTGGAAATTCCGGATGTTCACCAGCCATTATAACACTCGGAGCCACCTCGTCATCTTCGGCATCAAGCAAAGGAACACTTTGATAATTAATTAAATACCTTTCTAAATCCTTCTTACTAATTTCCTTGTATTTTTTCTTAGGTCTTTCCTTACTAAAAGGAACAAAGTTATAAGGAATGGAAGCATTATAGAGTTTTGTCAGTGAATCCAATTGTTTTTCAGTAAACTCTCTTCGGAAATATTCAGGATTAATTAAGTTCGATTTCAACATCTTCCGTTTCCAGATAGTAGAAGTAGCCGGAGTGCTATTCAACATATTCAAATAATCCGTATCACTCAAATCTGAACATTTACTACCATCGTAAGCTACGTGTTCATTCTCTACAATAGTATTCCAATAATGGGTCAGATAAACAACTATAGCTCTTAACATTTCAAGTTTCTCAGGGAACTTCAAATACCGTATATCACAAGCAGGCAAGATACCATAAGGTTGATTACCTACCCTAAAAAATGGATAAGCGCCTCGGGGCAGTACATCATTCGTAAAGAAAGTAGCCAATTCATCGTTTTCCTTCAAAACCTTCAACAACGGATAATCCTGACCCAGCAAATCCAACATGACCTTATTGACCTTTCGGGCAAGTTGAACCTCACGCTTTGACGAAGCGTCACGTTCGTCAAAGTCCGATAACAGGTTGTCGGACAGACCAAATAGATTCTTTAAAATTAAAACATCTTCGTCTGTTTGAGGAGACTCAGGATGCACACATCGATCCGCTGCCATCTTAAACCGCTCCTTTTGAGCCTCTACCGAGCTATCGTACAGATAAGATTCATCTTCTTCAGCCAAGATATTAGTTGGCATGTCCGAATTAATCAAACCAAATGATTGTTTGCTATACAGACGACTTGTTAATAAATCTTGCAACATGCGTGTACATTCATCATCTGATGCATCCTGAATACCATACACATAGATGGAATCAAAATCAAACACACGTTCCTGACGTTTACGTCCTTTCCGGAACATTTTCAGCGGAACCGTAATGGCCATTCCCATTCGTTCAGCTTCTTCATAATCAGTCATCCATCGCAAGTTACCATTCAGATATAGCTGGGCGGATTGCTGACTTTTCTTCTCATCTACTGCATTTTCTAAATGATTCAAATCCAGTCCAACTTGCAGTTGGGATGGCAATCGATGCCCACAACGCCAAATCGTATATTTCTTTCCCGACGTTACATTCAGATTGGCATGAAGCATAAATCGACTAGGCATCAAATCGGTAACCGGAACGCTGAATAGTTCATCGGTCTGACTCGTATACTCTAACTTGAATATCTTTTCATCCTTCACGAACTGATTGACAAAAGCATCCAACTCATGATAGACCTTTCTTTGACGTTCCAGTTTCATATAATTTTCCTTTCCAGGATAACACTGTTTCAATATATATGCAGCTCGATGAGGTTCATATAGGTCACAGATTCCTAACCAAAGCGAAGCACGATATTCCTTATCAGCTGTATAGACATACTTCAGCCAGAAATCCTTCCCCACTTCAAATTCTTCCTCACTTAAGGGCTTTACCATTTGGGTAATAGCCACAACATCCGGATAAATACGAACACACAGACACTTTTCCTTCACCTGATAATCCATGTGTGAACGATGGATTGTATGGTCATTTTCATTCACATAGTCAAGTTTCAAATCCAGTTCAAATAGGCGATTCATCAATTGCAAAAGTCCTACTACCCAATTTTTCTCGGACTTATAATTAAAATAAGTATTCCGACATAATGAGTTGATTCGCTGTTTATCCTTTGTCTTGGATGTACCAATATAACAACGCAAATACAGATGCATCAACGAAGAAGCTAAAACAGTATATCGTTTCAACTGAATAACCTGAGTACCCTTTTTGTCTAATATTCTTTTCTTTTGACAGAATTTATCACTCAAACGGCTAAAGTTCATATTTTGCCATGCGGGGATAAATTTCTTTTCCACGTAGCACTTCAAGGCATCAAAAGCTCGATTGTAATTCCTCTGTACTGCTGATTCTTCCCATGAATAACCATTCAAGTTTCGTTGATATATCCATAAGAAATCCTTTTCATCCAGGCTTAACCACTGATGCAAACATTCTGAAAATTTAACAATTTGTGCATCATTCAGCATTCCATAAGGTATGGATTCTATTCTCTTATCCATACAAGCCATAAAGCGCACGCATTCCTTATAACGCTTCAAAGCGGTACGATAAAATACCGTTTGTGAAAATTGGGAGGTTCTGTCCAAACGTCTGCTTCCGGAAAAAGGTGGGTTCTTTACAGTATTCTTCAATTTCCGGGTCATCTTTTCCAATTCATTCAAGAAAAGTGTGGTTTTCTTATCTACAACGGAATCTGCTGTCGATACGTTTTCCAACAATGTCAATAAAGGAGTCCACGCATCCTTAATACGTTCATTTGACAAGTATGAAGTTATCTCCTTCAAGAGGTTACGTAACAAAGCTTTATCTTCCTTGTATATCAAATCCAATCCTTCCAACTCTTTTTTCAGGAGAGAAATCTTTTCCAGAACTTTTGCTTCCGGTGATCCTTTCACCAATCTCAAGACTGCCCATACGGCACAGAACACATAGTACACCCTATCCGGTTCATGAATGTCATCCAGTAACTTTTGGTCCTTGAACTTTGTTTCCAAACGAATGGGGAAAAGCAGGAACGACGTATCTGCCTTTCTCATAGCCAACTTACGACTATTCTCGTCACGGAGTGTATATTGATAGTTTATCATAATTCATTTATTATCGTATATTTTTAACTTCTGTTTTCCAATGGTATTGCATAAATTTGAGGAGTTGCAACTGCAAATTCACCTGCAATAGATGTTTCTTCCGTCCGTTCAAACTGGAGGGATAACGGTTGTTGTTCGAAAGTCAAATAATAACCATCAAGAGCGTCCGACTGAAGATTGTCGAAACCCACCAAACATATTTCATCCGTCAACCATGACGTCATGGAGGGCATACAGTCCTTTATCAAACAATTATTTTCATTTTTCGCCAAATAAACACTGGTATTCGGATAAGATTGCATCAATTCACCCCGAATGACAAATACCAACATGCCATTCTTACCGGCCATGTGATTCTTACCCAACATATTCTTCCAATGATGCAAAGGCTTGACATCGTAATACTTGTCCAACTGCTCCTTTTCAGGCAATGCTTCCTGATCCCAGAACTTTCGGAAGTATGACCCTCTTTGGTCTGTAGGATATTCTCGCCACAACAATTCCTGCCCCATTTCCGTATTCATACCCATTAAGAAAGCCTCCTCAAATTGCGGATTCGATTGGAAATAAGTAATTGAATCCTTCAACAAACTACCCGAGGATGGGACTACATAATCAGCAGAACATTCACGCAAATAGAAGAAAGTTGGGTCTAAGAAATCAGGATAAGCCATAACCGGATACTTACTTTCCAAATTATTCTTCAACTGATTATCTTCCGTATAACCATATTTAGCTAAAATTTCATCCACTCGTTGTTCACCGAGTGTTGTCGGATGAACTTTTTCCGTTTCAACCTCTTCATAAACTTCATCCGGCTGCATTTCCATCTTCAATTCATGAGTCAAAGTTGCATTCAAGCTCTTCAACTTATTGGCTACCACTTTCCATTCTGATGCCCCATAGAATTCAGCATCGTATTTACCAGTAGCAACTACACCTTCCGCACTCATTTTAAACAATTCTGTCGATTGAGGTGTCAAATTTGGTAGCACGACATGTGTCGGTTCAAACAATAATCTATCTAATTTTGCAGCATCATCCAACACTTGTGTCAAGACTGATGCCATAGCCTTTAAATCAACTTTAGCCACAGTTTCAGTTGTCTTCTCTATGATGGAAGCATATCTGGAATTATTCAACTTGAAATAGAAATAAAAGTCATTTAACTTGAGCCAGGATTGACCTTCTTCTTTCAATTCACCCGAAATTCCATGCTTGAAATTCAAAGAATACTTCTTTTTCTTCTTATCCTTTACTACACATTGAGGTTGGGTTTGAGCCAATTTATCTCTCAGTGTACTCAAGTTTTTGAAATTTGCAGACTTAGTGAGTTTAAAATTATCAAACAATGCAAAGTTAGCGTCAAACACACCCGTTTGTGGATTCTGGGTGACAACAATATTTACATCTTGTTCTAATCCAGCTATTGAATTCTTCGTGATTCTCAACTGATAGACCAAGTCCTTTCTACTCTTCACAAAATCCAACGGCAAGACATAATAATATTGATCCTTATCATATTCTACCACAACCGGCTTTGTTTGGGATATGCCGGCAAAAGGTTTCATATGCTGGACAACTACCCCAACATTTCCTTTTCCATCCTCCAAAATCAACGGATATTTGTCCAAACAATGGGATTGACATCTCTCAAACAACGGATTTTTATTTGCTACGTAATTTCTTAAATTTGTAAATGACTCATCCGATAATTGATTCAGACTTAACCAATTCACCCATATCTTAATATAAGAGGAAGACAAGAGAGTTGCATCCGGCAAAGCCAATTCCATGGAATTACCAGATAACGTAAAAATGAGTTTATCCTTATCATCCTTCTTCACAGTAAAGCCCAATCTATTTAATACCTGGTAATCTTCAAATATCGAGAAGAAATCATATAACTTAGGTTTAGTCAACAACTCACGAATCGCATCCCTTTTTATGATGTCCTCCCAAACCTGAGCTGAAAATAATTCTTTCAGTTCATTCACTGTGATGCCACAATTCACCCTTTGTTGCTGTTGGGTGTGTGCCTCCATTTCTTTACAGGCAACCAACAAATTATCTGAAGACACATGGTGTCTGTAGATACCGGCAGTCTGTAAACTACGGTTAGCCACATCCATGGCCAATGCCTTGTTTTTTTCAGTTGTCTTAAAATCAGATTTACGCACACGTGTTTGAGCCTTTTCCTCTACCTGCATCATAGAATAATACTCACGGATTGCCTGATTCAGTTGGTTGATTTTTTCCACCTTTTTCCAGGCACGGTTTACAAACTGTTCCTGATTCTTTTTCACAACAGTACTTCCCAATCCAGCAACTATACGATTCTTTAATTGCAGGTTAACTTCCTTTACTACATTCGCCCCACTTTGGGTAAACTCCGCTTGAGTTGTTAACAAATGGCGTGCACCATACACGGGAGGAACAATCCATGGGTCCTCCTCCATATTGATTTCACCTATGGTATTCTCTTTCAATACCGGGTTTAGTTCCAACAACTCCTTCAATGCACTTGTATAAACTGCATCCTCTTCACGAAGGCTAGGATTATCATTGTCCAAAACAAGGGCCGAAGGCACATCCACCACCATTTCTTCATCCAAATGAACATCGCCCAATCCCGACTGACTGATATCCACATCCAAGTACGCCTTCATGCGGTCGTATTCTTTATCTCCAGTAAAGAATAAATGCGAAGCTAACGTTTTGAAATCAGCCTTCACATCCGAAGTCTTGAATTTCCATTTCAAATACACCGGAAAAGTCAACCCATCCGGACGATTCTTTTGGCTAT
>JAEIGA010017440.1_pt1 | contig 10940 bp, 11 predicted proteins | sample 9270691 | NCBI WGS metagenome assembly JAEIGA01 (sample SAMN17057246, study PRJNA624740) | gut metagenome | biome: biome; isolation source: fecal sample | host: Bos grunniens | place: China: Xizang | collected 2019 | reverse complement strand
TTCCCTGGAGTCAGGGTAGTACTGCACGAAGCAGGAAGTGATACTTTAAGAAAGGAAGCAGCAGAAGGAAAGGTTGATTTTGCTATTGTGAATTTGCCGGTAGATGATTCTGTTCTGGAAATAACTTCTATTGAGAGAGAAACACTTGTTCTGGCTGTTCCTAAGATGCTTTGTTCTCTGATTGAAAATTCTTGTGAAAAAGAGCTCGATTTTCACACATGCAGTTCGCTGCCGTTTGTGGTAGAGGGGCAGAATCAGGAAATGCGTCAGTTGTTCGAAAAATTATGTACAAGTGCTGGCTTTAAACCCAATATTGCCAGCGAGGTTGTGGGACTTAATACTGCATGGGCATTAGCTCATGCCGGTGTGGGTGCAACATTGCTGCCATTGCAGTTTGTTTCTCATGCAAATTTTGATAACAACCTATCTATATACAAGCTAAAAGGAAGTGCATTTCAAAGACAACCGGCAATTGTTCGACGTAAAGGGCAATATTTATCGGACTACGCAAGATATGCTATTGATATCATTTCAAATTCTTAATGATGGAGATTTCTACAGGAAACTGGTTTTGGATACTGCTCAGATCCCTTAATAAAAATATAGGAGAAAATAATGGAAAATAATATTATGGTGTCGGTTATATGCAATACATATAACCATGAAAAATACATAAAAGCTGCACTTGATGGTTTTGTTATGCAAAAAACAGATTTTCTGTTTGAGGTTCTTGTTCATGACGATGCCTCTACAGATAGAACGGCGGATATTATAAGAGAATACGAAAAGAAATATCCTGATATTATAAAACCTGTATATCAGAGCGAAAATCAGCATTCACAAAAAATTAATTTCTGTAGAAAGTTTCAGTATCCAAGGGCGAAGGGGAAGTACTTGGCTTTTTGCGAGGGCGATGATTACTGGACAGATCCGTTGAAACTCCAAAAGCAGTTTGATTTAATGGAGACACATCCGGAATGTGATATGTGTGCTCATGCTGCTCAATATGAAATAAAAGGAAGGCTAGAAGACCGCTATATTATGCCGTCTCGCGAGGACACTGTTTTAACTGCAGATGATGTTATTCTTGGTGGTGGTGGTTATCTCGCTACTGCATCACTTTTCTATAAAAAAGAGATAATTGATAACACCCCTAAATTTCGAGAAATTCATTCTTATGATTATACTTTGCAGATACAAGGTTCGCTATCGGGCGGTATACTGTATATTGCAGATTGTATGTCTGTGTACAGATTTCAAACCCCAAACTCCTGGTCAGACAGAATGAAAGTCGATAAAACCAGATTTGTTGATTTATCCAGAAAAAACATAAAAATGTTAGAACAATTAAACCTTGATACAAATTACAAACATGACTCTGCAATAACAAAAAGATTAAAGGTTATAAAGACAGCGACGCTATATACTATGTATTGCCATAGGTTAAAGCCAACGGAGGAGGATGAGTGGATAAAAAACTATCCGCTTTTCCAAAAAATATTACTTCGCTTAAGACAGGCTCTGCATGTAATTAAATATACTCTTAAAAGTATTATAAGAAAGTAGATGGAATATGGATGGAAAATAATAATGTGAAGAAAAAGGTTCTTTCAGGCCTTATATGGAAATTTCTCGAAAGAATATCATCTCAGCTTGTTACTTTTGTTGTATCTGTAATTCTTGCAAGACTTCTTGATGTTGCAAGCTATGGTGCAATAGCTATTGTAAACATTTTTATAGCACTTTCAAACACTATTGTTACAAGCGGATTTTCAAGTTCTCTTATACAAAAAAAGAATTCCGATGACCTGGATTTCTCATCAGTATTTTATTTTAATATAGCATTTGGATTTGTTATGTATATGGTGATTTACGCAATTGCACCGATTATTGCTTCTTTTTACAATCTTGAGATATTAAAGAGTGTACTCAGGTTTATGGGGCTAAACATAATCATTGTCAGTATCAACAGTGTTCAGCAAGCGTATGTTTCAAAAAATATGCTCTTCAAGAGATTTTTCACCTCTACTTTTGGTGCGACACTCCTATCTGGAATTTGTGGAATAGCCGCAGCGTATTGTAGTATGGGTATATGGGCACTTGCTATTCAGTATACACTTAACAACTTACTTGCAACGGCGATACTTTGGTTTACAGTGAAGTGGAGGCCGAAATGTGAGTTTTCCCTCAATAGGGTGGGACAGCTTTTCTCCTATGGTTGGAAAATGCTTGTATCAGGTCTGCTAGATACCGGAGCAAATGAAATCCGAAGCCTGATTATAGGCAAAGTGTACACATCAACAGATCTTGCATATTATAACAAAGGCAAAAGCTTTCCGTCACTTGTTGTTACAAATATCAATGCTTCAATTCAGAGTGTTCTGTTTCCTGCCATATCAAGTGTTCAGGATAATCGAGATGCTGTGAAGGCTATGACAAGACGTTCAATAAGGGTAAGCGGGTTTATTATGTTCCCGCTTATGATAGGACTTGCTTTTGTAGCCAGACCGTTTATAAACCTTCTACTTACAGAAAAGTGGTTAGGCTGTGTAGTATATCTACAGATATACTGCTTTATACTCGCACTTATGCCTATCCATACTTCAAATTTACAGGCTATAAAGGCTATGGGAAGAAGTGACATTTTTCTAAAACTTGAAATAATTAAAAAAATTATAGGTATATCATCTCTTCTTATATCTATGAGATTTGGTGTTCTTGCAATAGCCTTAAGTGCAGCTATAAATACCATTATATCATCATTCGTGAACGCATTTCCCAATAAAAAATTAATTGGGTACAGTTATTTTGAACAGATAAAAGATTTATTTAATGGCATTGTTCCACTTTTGGCAATGGTTGCAGCGGTTGTAGGTGTAAAATTTTTAAATATCAATGATTTTTCTATGCTTGTAATACAAATTGTAATCGGAGCGATAACTTATATCGCAGTATCAGCAGGAACAAAAAATGAATCTTTCAGATATATTTTATCAATTATAAAAGAATTTAAAGAAAAACGGGGTTAACGGTTATGAAAAAACTTATGTTATTAGGCGGAGCGAGATATATTATTCCCGTTATTGAAAAAGCAAAAAAACTTGGAATATTTGTAATAACATGCGATTATCTTCCTGATAATATTGCACATAAATATTCTGACGAGTATCTTAATATAAGTATAGTAGAAAAGGATAAAGTGCTTGACGCTGCACAAAAGGCAGAAATTGACGGGATAATGTCCTTTGCTTGTGATCCCGGTGTTGTGACAGCGGCATATGTAGCAGAAAAAATGGAATTACCTTTTTGTGGCAGTTTTGAAGCAGTTTCAATATTGCAGAATAAGGATAAGTTCCGTGCATTTCTGGAGAAAAACGGATTTAATGTACCTGTATCAGGAGGGTACAGAAATGTAAGAGAAGTGCTTGAGGATATAGGAAGATTCACTTTCCCGATAATTGTTAAGCCGGTTGACTCAGCAGGAAGTAAGGGTGTGACAAGAGTTGATGATGTTAATGATTTGGAAAAAGCGGCACAGTATGCTCTTAAATACTCTATTGACGGTAGATTTATTGTCGAAGAATTTATCGAGAAAAAGGGGTTCTCCTCTGATTCTGATAGTTTTACCGTTGACGGTGAATTTAAGTTTTTATCCTTTTCAGATCAGTGGTTTGATGAAAAAGCCGATAATCCTTATACTCCTGCAGCATATAACTGGCCACCTTCTATGGATGATGAAGCACAGAAAGAATTATCAAATGAACTTTCCCGCCTTGCAAAATTGCTTAATTTAAAGACATCAATTTATAATATAGAAACAAGGGTAGGAACAAACGGAAAGCCGTATATAATGGAAATTTCACCAAGAGGAGGCGGTAACCGCCTTTCTGAAATGCTCTATCATGCAACGGGAGTGGATTTGATAGAAAACGCAATTCGAAGTGCAGTAGGAATGGAACTTTCCGAAATGAAACAAAAACCATATCAAGGTCACCTTGCAGAAATTATTTTGCATAGTGAAACAAGTGGTGAATTTGAGTCTCTTTGGATTGCAGATGATATAAATGAAAATGTTATTGAAGAAGATTTATGGATAAAAAGAGGAGACAAGGTAAGTGGATTTACCGGTGCAAATGAAGCAATTGGAACCCTTGTACTTCGCTTTGATACACAACAACAACTTCAGGAAATTCTTAAGAATCAAGAAAAATATGTGAAAGTAATCTTAAAATAGGGTGACTTTATGAAAGAAATTGGCGGGTACCTGGAACTTGAAAAATTCACACTTTCAATGCTTCATGATAATGCATTAAAACTCAATTGTGGAAGAAATGCATTAGCGTATCTTATACGAGCAAGAAAAATAAAAAAAATATATATTCCTCGATTCCTTTGCGGATGTATAGAGTCAGTTTGCAAGAAAGAAAATGTAGAAGTCTGCTATTATTCTGTGGGGATAGATTTTTTGCCTGTGAATATAGAAGTTGAAGATAGTAGTTATCTTTACCTTGTAAACTATTACGGACAGCTTTCTAATGAAATGATTAAGGAGTTTTCATTAAAATATAAAAATATAATTGTGGATAATGCGCAAGCTTATTTCCAAATGCCTGTAGACGGAATTGATACTATATACACCTGTCGTAAATTTTTTGGGGTTTCTGATGGAGCGATTTTATACACAGATGCAAGTATTCAAGAAAACCTTGAAATGGATATGTCCTATAAAAGAATGAATTTTATTCTTGGCAGATTTGAAAAGGGAGCTTCGGAATTTTATAAAGAGGCCTCAGAAAACAATAATGTTTTTGATAATGAACCAATTAAAAAAATGTCATTAATTACAGATAATTTATTACATGCAGTAAATTATGAAGAGATAAAAAACAAACGAACTGAAAATTTTGCGTTTCTGCATAAAAATTTAAATTGTATAAATAGCCTCAGTTTGAAAATTCCCCAAGGTGCTTTTATGTATCCTTTGTATATCGATAACGGAGATAAAATCAGAAAAAAATTGCAACAGAAAAAAATCTATATTCCAACCCTTTGGCCTGATGTGTTTGATGTCTGTGATGAAACTTCTATAGAATATCATATGGCAAAAAATATTCTTCCGTTACCTGTTGACCAAAGATATAATGAAATAGATATGTGTTATATGATTGAATGTCTTAAAAAATAGTCAAAGGAGAATTTCTATGTGTGAAAATCTTAAAGGAAAAAAACTTTTATTTCTTGATGGAACATCTCTTGCTGCCTGTGCAGTGTTAAGAGCAAAAGAAATGGGCATAAAAACAATTGTTGGTAACTTTTATTCAGCTGAAAAAGCACCAGCAAAACTAGTAGCTGATGAGCAATGGATGGTTGATATTTCTAAAGTAGATGAGATGGTTGATCTTATTAAAGAAAATCACATTGACGGAGTATTTGTAGGATGGACGGATTCACATCTTCCTTTTTACGCTGAAATATGTAAAAAAGCAGGTCTTCCATGCTGTGGTACAGTTGAGCAGTTTGATATTGTATCAAATGATAAAAGAAAATTCAAGGAGATGTGTATTAAGTATGGTGTTCCAACTCCTGATATATATCAAATAGACATAAATTTTAGGCGTGAGGATTTAGATAAAATAGTTTATCCTGTAATGGTAAAACCAGCTGATGGAAGTGGCGGTCGCGGAATTATGAGATGCGATACAGAAGAAGAACTTATTAGATATTATAAGCAACTGTATGAAGAATCTGATAGTAAGAAGATTGTCTGTGAAAGATATATGAGAAGCGAAAATGAAATATTTATTCATTACACAGTTCAGGATGGATATTGCAGTCTTTCTTCTTCATTTTTAAAATATAAAACGGAAGAAGAAAAAAACACCGCAGCTTCATGTTTGTTTCATATGTTTTCTCCAAAGTTTCTTGATGAGTATAAAAGAACTACCGAACCTGCTGTAATAAAGTTGATTCAAGGACTTGGTATAAAATACGGAAATATTATGTTCCAGGGATTTGAAGAAAACGGCAAATTGTATTTTCACGAATCTGGTTTGAGAATGGGTGGAGAACAGTTTTACGTTTTTGCAGAAAAACTAAATGGAATAAGTTCTCTTGAATTAATGATTGAGTTTGCGTTAACCGGGAAAATGACGCGTTATAATGCGAAAGAACAAGATAACTATAAATTCAGTAAATATTGTTGCAACTATTACATTCCGTTAAAACCTGGTCGTATATCTAAAATTGAGGGTGTAGATGAAATCAATAAAATGCCACAGCTTTTGCAAAATCGTCAATTTAAATTTGTAGGTGATGAGATTTCTTCAACTAGTTCTCTTGACAGAGTAATTTTCAGACTTCATGTTATGGATGATACAAAAGAAGCATTTGCGAAAACACTTTGTAAAATCAGTGAAACCATCAAAATATTTGACCAAGATGGAAATGATATGCAACTTCAGAAATTGGATTATGACTCAGTTATGAACATAATTGAAGATGCATGGTTGGATATATGAGATTTTACTAAAAATAACAATTGGAAAGAGTTTTAATATGAAAAGAATAAATGTAACACGCTCTAGTATGCCATCTTATGATGAGTATTGTAAAATGATAAAACCAATTTTTGAATCGGGTCACCTAACCAATATGGGACCTCTCCATAATGAATTTTCTGAAAAAGTTGGTAAATATCTTGGTGCAGACAATGTTTCTCTTTTTACAAATGGTCATCTTGCGCTTTCTGTCGCTATAAAAGCACTGGGGTTAAAAGGTGAGATTATTACAACGCCATTTACCTTTGCATCTACCACTCATGCAATTGTTGAAAACGGACTTACACCAGTTTTTTGTGATATAAAAGAGGATACATATACAATAGATACAAAAAAAATAGAAGCACTTATAACTGACAAAACATCAGCTATTATACCTGTGCATGTTTATGGTAATGTGTGCGATGTCGAAGAAATAGAAAAGATAGCGAAAAAACACAATTTGAAAGTTATATATGATGCTGCCCATGTTTTTGGTGTAAGCGTAGGAGAACGCGGAATTGGTTCATTCGGTGATATCAGTATGTTCAGCTTTCATGCTACAAAAGTGTTTAACACCATTGAGGGTGGATGCCTTACATATTCTGATAAAAGCTTAACAGATAAAATAGCATCATATCGTAATTTTGGTTTGACAAATCCTGAGTGCGTTGATATGACAGGTACAAATGCCAAAATGAATGAATTTCAGGCGGCAATGGGACTATGTAACCTTGAATATATAGATTCAGAACTTTTGAAAAGAGAAAAAGTTGAAGAAAAATATCGCGAAAGATTATCTTTAAAAAATGGAATAAAACTTTGCCCTGTTCAGGATGGGGTCAAACGTAATTACGCATATTTTCCTGTTCTTTTTGATAAACAAGTATTTGGAAAATCAAGAGACGAAGTTGCGGAAAAACTTGCAAAAAACAATATTTTTGCAAGAAAGTATTTTTATCCTGTAACAAATGAATTTTCATGCTATAAAGGTAAATTCAAAGGTGAAACTCCGATTGCAAAAAAAATATCTGAAGATATTTTATGTCTGCCTATGTATGCAGATCTTTCTCTTGAAGATGTTGATGTTATTTGTGATATTATATTATCGGAAGATTAATTTGAATAAGGTAAAAAAATAACATGTTAATATTATGACGATAAAATAATAAAAAACTACAGAAAATGGGTGATGAATAATGAAGGGCATTATTTTAGCAGGAGGAAAAGGGACAAGGCTGTATCCTATAACAAAGGTTGTATCAAAGCAGCTTTTGCCGATTTATGATAAGCCGCTTATATATTATCCTTTGTCAACACTTCTGTTGGCAGGAATAAAGGATATCCTTATAATTTCCACTCCTGATGATACTCCTGTGTATGAAAGGCTTCTTGGCAATGGAGCAAAACTTGGCATAAATATTTCTTATAAGGTTCAGGAAACTCCGCGTGGACTTGCTGATGCATTTATTCTTGGAGAAGAATTTATTGGTAATGACAGTGTGTGTCTTGTTCTTGGCGACAATGTGTTTTATGGGCAGAACTTCACAAGAACACTTCAGAATGCTATTTCAAATAACAAAGGAGCAACAATATTTGGTTATCCTGTAAATGATGCAAGAGCATTTGGAGTTGTTGAGTTTGATGAAAACAGAAATGTTATTTCAATAGAGGAAAAACCTGAACATCCAAAATCAAGATATGCAGTTCCAGGTCTTTATTTTTATGATAACCGCGTTGTGGAGATTGCAAAAAATGTAAAACCCTCAGCTCGTGGTGAGATTGAAATAACTGCTGTAAATAATGCATATTTAGAACTTGGCGAATTAAAAGTTCAACTTTTTAACCGTGGTATGGCATGGCTTGATACAGGTACTCCGGAGGGAATGCTTAAAGCTGCGGAATATGTAGAGGCCGTTCAGTCAAGACAGGGTTTATATATATCATGTATAGAGGAAATTGCATGGCGCAGAGGATTTATATCAGCCGAAGAGCTTCGTGCAATTGGAGAAGAACTTAAAATGACTGATTATGGGAAATACATACTTTCTGTTATAGAAGACTAAAATGCAATTTGTAAAGTTGATTAAAACGACAAATTAGATTTATTAAGACAACAATAGATAGGATTGCAAATGGTCAATAATGTTTGTAAAAAAATTTGGGACGATGAAATTTCGTTTGATATGTCTGATGAAGAGAAAGAATGGGCAATGAGGAGAGGGGATTTACTATGAAAATACTTGTTACTGGTGGTGCCGGATTTATTGGAAGCAATTTTGTTTATTATATGCTTAAAAAACATCCGGACTACAAGATTGTTTGTTTGGATGCTCTTACTTATGCAGGAAATCTTGAAACATTAGAAGATGCAATGAAAAATGATAATTTTTCTTTTGAAAAAGGTGATATTACAGACCGTGAATTTGTATTTAGCCTTTTTGAAAAAGAAAAATTTGATAAGGTGGTTAATTTTGCTGCAGAAAGTCATGTTGACAGAAGTATTGAAAATCCAGAGATATTTTTAAAGACAAATATCCTGGGCACTCAGGTACTTATGGATGCAAGTTTAAAATTTGGAGTTGAAAGATATCATCAGGTTTCAACTGACGAAGTGTATGGAGATCTTCCGTTAGACAGACCTGATTTGTTGTTTACTGAAGAGACACCTATACATACATCAAGTCCGTATAGTGCAAGTAAAGCAAGTGCAGATCTTCTTGTACAGGCTTACACCCGTACTTTTGGATTGCCTGCAACTATTTCACGCTGTTCAAATAACTATGGACCTTATCATTTTCCTGAAAAATTAATTCCTCTTATGATAGCAAACGCTCTTGCCGACAAAAGCCTTCCTGTATATGGAGAGGGACTTAATGTTCGTGACTGGCTCTATGTTGAGGACCATTGTGAAGCAATAGATATTATCATTCACAAGGGAAGAGTAGGTGAGGTTTATAACATTGGCGGACATAATGAAAAAACTAACATATATATAGTAAAAACCATTTTAAAACTTTTAGATAAACCAGAAAGTCTTATAACATATGTTGCAGACCGAAAAGGTCATGATATGCGTTATGCAATTGACCCTACCAAATTAAAAACAGAACTTGGTTGGGAACCACACACTATGTTTGATGATGGTATCAGAAAAACTGTTGAATGGTATCTCGAAAACAAGGATTGGTGGCAGAGAATTATTGATGGTGAATACAAGAACTATTATGAAAGAATGTATTCAAACAGATAATCTTGGAATGTTTAAGCTATGATATAAAATGTACTTTTGCAGGGACACTCAGTATACCTGCAATATCAACTATGGTTCCACCTTTAAAAAGGGTATGCCTGCCGAATTTATTCTTTTGGAAAATTTCAAATCGGCATAAAAAAACTCAATCTCTATTCAGGGAAAGTAAATTTTGTAAACGGCGTAAGAGTTATAGTTGCAAAAAGTAAATAAATAAGTAAAGGCAATATTTCTTTTGAAATATTGCCTTTTTTGTGGTATGATGTAATTGTGGTTTTTGGTTGTGACCTGATATGAGGCTATGCGGTGCATAGCACTGCAACTAAGTTTGCCTTACGGCAAGTGAAGTTATCTTCGATAGTGAAGTTTACTTCGTAAGTAAAGTTCCGCCTTGTGGCAGAGTGGCAAACTTAACTTCACTTTTGCATTAGCAAAAACTTTACTGTGTATGCAACTTCACTTTGAACGCATGTTCAAAACTTCACTAAATTGATTGTCATCTAGATTATACAGTCTTTATATAAAGGATGAAGAAAAAATCGAAAATGAATGGAGGAAAATATAATGAAGGAAATCAAAACAAACAAAGCACCTGCAGCAATAGGTCCGTATTCTCAAGCGATTGTAATAGGGGATATGTTGTTTACATCGGGACAGATTCCCGTAAATCCTGTTACAGGTGAAATTCCTGATAGAGCTGAGGCACAGGCAAATCAGGTTTTTATAAATTTAAAAAATCTACTTGAAGAAGCAGGCACAAGTATGGATAATGTGGTAAAAACAACTGTATTCATTAAGAAAATGGAAGATTTTGCGAAAATAAATGAAATTTATGAGAAGTATTTTAGCAGACCATATCCTGCACGTTCGTGCGTTGAGGTTGCAAGGCTTCCTAAAGATGTGCTGATAGAGGTTGAAGCTATCGCAAAAATATAATTCATAAGAGGGATTAAAAGATGAAAAAAATCATAGATGATATGAGCAAAGCGAAAGAAGTATTTTTCATTTGTAATAAAGAAAACGGTAGTGAAATTCTAACTCAAAATGATATTGATGATGCGTGGGAGAAGATGGGAATTAAATAATTTTTTTACACTAACTTAACACGAACTTGTAACAAAAAAGGTTTCGCATCTAAACCTTATATCCCT
>JAEIGA010017439.1_pt1 | contig 10940 bp, 3 predicted proteins | sample 9270691 | NCBI WGS metagenome assembly JAEIGA01 (sample SAMN17057246, study PRJNA624740) | gut metagenome | biome: biome; isolation source: fecal sample | host: Bos grunniens | place: China: Xizang | collected 2019 | reverse complement strand
TTGCGAGCTAAATCTGGATTTTTGGTTGGAGCATATACAGAAGGAGCATTAGGCACGCCTGCAAGCATAGAAGCTTCATTTAAATCTAAATCTTTAGGTTCTTTATTGTAATATCCATTACATGCTTCTTTAATCCCATAGTATCCATTTCCAAAATATGCAGTATTTACATATAATGCAAAGATTTCTTCTTTAAAAAATTCCGGCGGGAAAAAAGTTGCTGTTACATTAGATAGTGGTCAGCGAAAGTATAGTAATATCAAAGCAAAAGGATATGAAGATGCACCGGTTGACACGTCACTTGCAGGTCAAGTAGTTACTTTTGCAGCTTGTCCAAAAGGTGAATACACATTGTCTTATTCGGGTGCAGATAAGATACAGATTTTTTATGAGCCTGATGTTGATATTGATATTTCGTTTACCAATAGCGATGGACAGAAAATTGAAGATCCGGAAGATTTTATTGCCGGTGAATACACTGTAAACAGCAAAATTATAGACGCAACAACCCAAGAAGATGTTACATCTCACGAATTGATGGGTAATGATGTTAAACTTAGTACATATGTTAAGACATCTAAAAATTCAGAGCGTAAAGAATATGCTAACGGTTCAAAAATCATATTTGAACCTGATGATAACACTGAGATATGGGTCGAAGGCGAGTATTTAGGGAAATACAAAATTTCGAGCAAAGACGATAAAAAATGGGATTGGCTTTCTAAATTAACGGTTAAGGAACAGGGAATAGATTTTAAAGTAACCGCTACTGCTGAACAAACATGGTATAAACTTAAAGACCATGATAAATGGAAACCGATTCGCGTTGCTTTGTCAATTGACGGTCAACCCCTAACCCAACAACAATTAGACTCAACCCAAATCTCTGTTGCAATTAATGATGGGTTAAAACACAGAATTGAAGAGATTCCGGGTGAATCTGCCTTTAATGTTTATATCGCACAAGATGAAAACGGTAAATATATAGAACCCGAAATTGGAAAATACAACCTGACCGCAACTGCAACATATGTTGACGAGTATGGTAAAGAAGTTAAGGCTTCAAATAAACCGGTTGATTTTGAAATCGGAAAGTACGGTGCGTTTTTATCTTGGCTTTTAAGAAACTTGTGGTGGATACTTTTAATAATAGCATTATTCCTGCTTTGGCTATTCTATATGACCAGAAAAGTTTTGCCTAAAAAAATCGTAAAGGAAAATGCAAGATTTAATTCGATTTCCGCAGGTGACCTAGATGGTGGTGGCGTCGATGTTCGTTATAATCCTAAAAGTAAGTCTCTGAAAGTTTCGGGACCAACCAGCGTAGAATTTGATGAGCAATGTGCCGCAACATTTTCACTTAAACCTATAGATAATCGGTTTACGGCTTCTAACAGAAGACGTTTTGCTGTTGTTGGCATATCTTCTCAATGTGAGAAATTAAGATTAGGCGCAACACAATATGTAAATTCTAATGGTAGGTGGATTAAAGAAACTGAGTTGAGAGCGGCTAATAATCCCAACTATACACCAAAACCACTATATCAGGAAATGTCTGTAAATCCGAAGTTTACATTGTTCAGAGCACCCGACGGTGTTTTGCAATCAACCTTAAACTGTGATACTAGAACCAGAAAATAATTTTAGGAGGAATAAAAAATGTCTGTTAAAAAAGAGAACGTTCAATTTAATGTTACAAAGGAAACCTTGTTTGTTGGTGTTGGCGGTATTGGTTCCGACATCGTTAAAAGGGTTGCCGAGCGCTGCAGAGGCGCAGAACTTGATAATCTTAAGTTTGTTGCAATGGATACTAATGCAAACGATTTGAACGAGGTAAAGAAGTCCGGTGCTACCATTACATATGTTCAAACTTCTTCAACCCAAAGCGTTTTAGATTATCTTAAAAACGATGAGGATGCACGAAACAATTGGTTCCCCAATAATACCACACTTTATTCTAAAACCGTGTCTGAAGGTGCAGGTCAAGTTCGTGCAATCTCCAGATTGGCTCTTAATGCAACTATTAAAAACGGAAATATTCAGCCATTATATAAGGCTATTGACGATTTGTTCTTAAAGGATGGCGGAGACCTTAAACAAGCCCTCCGTGTTGTAATCGTTTCTTCTGCTGCAGGTGGTACCGGTTCCGGTATTGCTATGACCGTTGGTATGCTTATTCGTGAATATTTACACAAGCATTATCGTGAAAAAGCAGCTATCATCCGTGGATATTTGTTACTTCCCGGTGTAATGGATACCGTTATAAAGACCGAAACCGAAAAAGAGAGTTTACGTCGTAACGGTTATGCAACCATTAAGGAAATCAACTCCTTTATGATTAAGTCCAGTGGTTTCTGCAGTGTTCGTAAAGATCTTGAAAGATATAAGGATCTTTATATTGATATTCCTACCACCACTAATGGTGTTGATAAACTCGAAGGTCTTCCTTTCGATTTCTGCTTCTTACTCGATAAGGTAGGCGAGAGCCAAGAGAGCATGCAGACATTAGACCAATATAAAGAATTTGCAGCTCAAAGCCTTTATGAGCAAAATATTGGACCTATGCAGAAAGATGCATTTGGTATTGAGGATAATATCATTAAGGAATTCGCTAACGGTGATAACCTTGGACGTAACCGTTTTGGCGGTATAGGCGCTTCTGTTTTGAAATATCCTTATGAAGATATTATCGAATATATCGCATATTCTCGTGCTATTTCATGTATTGGCGACGGTGAAAATGTTGGTGAGTGGCTTAAATATGATAAGGCATTTGAACAAGAAAAGGCTGAGTTTAAGAAACGCCGTGCTTATTCTACCGATGCTCCCCCTGAAAAAGGTAATGTTTATGTAAATAAGGTTAACGAAGGTAAGCAACGCTTTGATATTGATATCAAAGGTTCCATTGCTAATGATGTAGAGAAAATCAAGCCCGAAGTTAATGCTAAACTCACAGCCTTCCTAAATGCATTTGATAATCATATCAGAAGTTCATTTGAAGGTGATCCTAAAATTAAGAATCTTAAGTGCACTGTTGAAGAACTTGCAAATGAGAAGGATTATGAGCATGACGAAGCATTAAGAGGCAAGGCTAGTGATAACCTTACTAAAATCAGAAATTACGAAAATGAGGTTAAACGTAATGCCGCTTCTGCAGCACGTTCTGCAGCAAGAGCTGTTTTATTTGATTCTCCATCCATAAATGCAGAAACAATGCCTTACCATGTTGAAAAACTTTTGATTGGTAACGATGGAGCTATGCATCCTAATGCAATGCGTTATATGCTTTATGCATTGAAGGCTAAGGTTGACGATGCTTTCAAAAATGCAAAGGCAAACATCAACAATGCTTATAATGCATTAGCTATTTTTGCTCCCAGTGCTAACGACAGCGACTTCTTTGATGTTCGTGGCGGCTTTACAAGTAAAACCGATGAGGTTAACTTCGACGCTGTATGTAACCTTGAAAATAACGATGCATCTTTCTTTGAAAAAATTGGTGGTCAAAAAGCACTTTGGAGTAAGTTGAACGAATTATTCCCTGCATATGTTACATCAGTAACTGAATATTGTGAGACTGCACTTAAAGAGTCTGCTTACGAAGTTGCTAAGAATTATTTAGAGCAATTGTGTGTAGAATTCGAAAAATTCTATTCATCCTTCGAAGGCAAAGTATACTTACTTTCCAAAGCACAAGACGAAATCGTTGATAAACTTAAGTTCAGAGAGGGTAACAGCATTTCTTACGTTTGTGCAGATCGTGCCAGCTTAGACAGATTGACACAAATTTGCCCAACCGCCGGTGATGATTTAATGTTGCCATCTGAGTTGAGCGCTAAAATATTTGATGCTATCAAAGTTAATGCAGAAAACAAGCGTATTGCTCAATATGATCCTTCACTTGCAAAACCTGCAACCGATATCTTCGATACAGTTCTTATTGATTACTTTAAAGAATCTGTTCGCGAGGATTGCGATGGAATTCTTAATATGAACATTATTTCTGCTATTAAGCAAGAATGTGCATTTAAGGAATATTTCAAGGCTGTTGAAAATGCAGATGATGGAGAAATTGTATTTGCTCCCGAAATTTCTGATTCTAAGAATGTAGAATATCTTAGAGATAAGATTAAGTTTGGAACAAAACTCGCATCTCCCGGTATTGGATGTGCAAACTTCAACGAGCCCAGAGTGGTTGCTCTTTGTGCATACAATAAAAAGTTGGATGAATTGCGCGACACCAATATCAAGACATTAGTATCACCATTCAAGATGAATGCAACAGGAACCAATACAGTTTCTAAGTACGAGATGCACTTCTTTAATGCATTGTACAATATCACACCTGATATGTTGTCTCGCTTCAAGAGCCCTGATGAATGTAATGATGATGCTCAATACAATGAAGAAGCAGGTATCTATTATCAAGCTTACCATGACTACATCAAGAACATCGGTCCTGATTCTACAAAGAGTTCTACAATTTCCTTGCATATTGACAAGCGTTGGGATTCTCTTTCAGAAATGCCCGAAATTTCTCTTGATGCCCATTACGATGAGATGGTAAAAATCCATTCTGCATTGGTTTACGGTATTGTTCACGGTATGATTATCACACACCCCTCTTCCAGATACGATGCTCAAAAGCGCATATATGCTCTTGAAGATACAGAGGGTGATAGAACATCTCTTATTGTTTCTAACAATACTGAATGTGATGAGTTCTATGAAGTTCTTGACGCATTATATCGTGACAGAGCTTCGGTTGCTAAAATTTATGAGATGCAATCCGAACGTTGCAAGTATGATATAGATTGCAATCGTCGATACACCGAAAGTGCATTTGTTCGCGACACCTCCACATTTAAAATTGGTGACGGACATCCAGCACCTACAAGTGTTTTCGAAATTCCACTTGCTTACTATAACTCCTTACCTCGTTCCAAGATGGATGATAATGAACTTTCAATTATGATTGATAGTGTTATCTCTGTAATGGAAAAAGAAGTATGCAAATATGAGCAAGAAGTTGATCGTGATCCTTTCCTTGCAAGTCGTTTAGAAGCTCAGTTCAGATTGTTTATTGCCAACTTTAAGAACGATGCTTACAACGAAAATGATGCAATGAGAAAGAATACCGAAATTACTGATAACCGTGTTGTTAATATGGTATTCCGTAAGGTTAGCAACAAGATTAAAAAGCTTAATACATTTAAGTTTGACGAAACCATCGAAGAATTACGCGCACTTATAAAATAATTTAAAACCAAAGTTTTTAGGGGAGGGTATATTATGTTTACGGTTATTTTTGCCGAAAAAGAAATGATAAAACTCTTCGAAGAAACTAAAATGTTTTTTGGACCGCTATACAATCCGGAGCAAGTGGCTTTTTGCGAATGGGATATTAGTGCAAATAATTTTGATGCAATGGTGCCAGGTCTGTATGATTTAATTGAATACCAAAGCGAATGGCGTGCACTTATCTTATATAATGATGGTTTTGAAAAACTCAATCCGTTCGACTTTACAGATTACAGTGAGTCATTCTATTCTAAAAAGGATAGAAGTTGGGAATCTTATAAAAATAGGCGTGAGCAAAGAATTGCTGCCTATGAAAAAGCAGTTTCAAACCCATTGGTTAAACTTACAACCGCATTGAGTGGCATTCCTAACTTTAAGTCTGTTGTCTCAGATAGTGAATATTCATTGTTGATGACAGGACAGATGCATACATTTGAATATATGTTGCAGAAACAACTTGAGGTTTTGAATTGTTTAGAAATGGCGGCCAGGTTTGACAAGTATCAGCGCGATGATTTAAAAAGGTTCGTTGCAGCAGAAAATGTTGATTTGCTTATTTCGCACATTAAGATGTCTAATGTATCGGGAATTATTAATTTAATTCCCGATACGGAGATACTTGAGTTTATTAGATTTATCGGTAATGACCCCATGTATTTTGATCCTGAGTATACCGAATGTCTAATAGAAAATACGAAAAAGCACGAGCTTTTGAAAAAAGTGGCTGATAGCTTTTCAATGAAAGATAAATTACCTGTGGAGGTAATTTGTGTTTCACCAAGAACATTCGACTTCGAAAAAGTTGAACAAGATATCAAATGGAAAAAGAAGGATGAAACATCATCATCCAGATTTGCGAATTTCAATTTATATAACGATAAACTGAAATTTATTTTATTTGATATGCTTCCAACAGATAATAAACAATATAAATTTGAACAAATAAAGTTTCTATGCCTTTTGCTTATGGTTGCCAATTATGACATCCCTCAAGGCGTAGTTAACGCTAATAATGTTTATCGTGCACAAATTGATTTTAACGCAAATATTGTAACAAGAATTTGCGAAAATTATATCAGCAAATTAAAATCAACACAGTTTTTACTGAAAGATATTGAGATGCAATTAGAACACGATAACGAAACAGCCGTGGATAATCGGACCGCACAAAGGTTATTTGAGTCTGACATTAGTATTCCGGTAAAATTCTCTACAGAATCAAATGCAAGAGAATTATATGCAGAATACAAGGAAATTGGACTATCTACCGATTGCCCGGGCGATGAATATTCATATTGGTCTCAACAGTACAGAAAAATAAGCAAACGATTTGTCAGATATCTCCGCGAACCTCGCAGAGCAGTTAAAACGGCTGTTTCGGATGGTTTGAGGAAAAATAATTTTATTAATGATGATAGAACGTTATTATTATCTGAAAACCAAGTTGAAGATGTGAATTTCCATATTGCTGAAGTGGAACAAAAAATGGTTGAAACCACTACAACACATTTATTTGACACTAAAAAATTCACCGAGCAGATACAAGAAGCCGATAAAGAGATTAAGCGCGGAATTTCCCAAAGAATGACCAAAAAGAAGACTGTAATTGTTGGTTTGGTTGCTTTACTTGCGTATTTCATCGGTTTTTTGCCTTTGATTTTTAGTAATTTAAATACAATAAAATCGTTTTTGTTTTCCCTAATGCTAACAGGAATTTTATTGGCTGTTTTTCTCGTAATTGGATTTATTTACTTATTTGCGCTCAGAAAAAGGCTGGTTAATCGTTTTAAACATTTTAATTACGTAATGAGTGGAATTTGCAATCAAATCAACGGTGCATTATCGCAATTTTCTCATTACATAAGTTGTGTTTGTAATCTTATGAGAGATTTTTCTGTTCTAAAGAAGCGCGATTCGGTTGTAACTAAAACAAAACGAATTCTTTCTTATCATGATATGAAAATATCAGAGCAGATTAAAAATGTTCATGAGATGTTCTCAAAGTATGTTGATTTCAACAAGATTTTCATTAAAGATTGTGATCCTTATGAGTTTGATTTCACCATGTTAAGAGATTACGAATATGAAATGCCTAGTATTCATTCCAAAAAGAGAATTGAGTATATGCAACAAGGAAACGAAGTTATTATACCAATCGATTATGTAGAATCGATTACACTTACAAGGGAGGAGTTATATGATTGAGACAATTCTTAATATTGCCAAGATGATATTGGCAATTCTTCCCTTTGTAATTCTTTGTTTTGCCAGTAAGAAGGTAAATCTTCCAAAGAGTGATCGCAGCAAACAGTTTTTAATGCCAATTATTGCTTTGATTTATGTTATCATCGCAATGATTTTGATGAATTCAATCAATGAGTGGTTAATTGAATTTATCAACAATTTGCCTAAATGGTTTTATGCGTTGGCTAAATACTCGTGGATGCCTGTTGAACCGGCGGCTGTATGCATTCAAATTGGCGGTTTCTTGAAAAGATTCCTAAAAGAATTCAATTTGGAATTCTGGATTTTCTTCATTTCTAATACGATTATGATTTTGGCTTATATGTTGATTAAAGGCATTTGTATCAAAATCATAGCAAAAGCCGTTAAAATGGATGGAGACTTCCACACTAAAATTGCGGGAAATTTCTACGAATATTTTTCAGAGAAGAACAAATGGTGTGTTAAAGAAAACTATGTTCAGGCTCGTAGTATGTTCAAGGTTTTCTACTATAGTGCCATTGTGCTTTCGGCTTTGTTAATGCTTGTAAGCCGCAAGTTTTATTATGATGGATTAATGGAATCAATCTTTTATCCTGTTTTTGGCATTATTGTTGTTGGCGAACTATATTTTTATCTCGATGGCGCCACAAAACGAGAGTATTCCAGCGACATTCTAGGTGAAGATGAGGAAGCTTATAAAATTGTAAACTATTCCTTGTTGAGAAAGTTCTTGCGTTCTATTTTCGGCGATAAGTTGCTCACGGAAAACACAAGCATCAACAATGCTTTAGCTTACGATATAACCACCGATGAGATTATTCGCGAACTTGAAAATAGCGAAGACCAAAAAGTGGTATGTTTTGCTTCTTATGTGGATATGTTAAATAAAACAGGTTTTCCGATTGACCACAATTATCTTCGTTCTTCTTTAGATATGCTTAACGGTAAGAGCGTATTGTTTAACAATCCATTTTACAATGATTTAATACCCTATGCATTCTATCCAATGAACCGTGCTCTTTTGAGTCATCAAAAAGTATTGGTTGTGCTTGGAAGACATTCAATAGAGGAAGATGTTAAAGAATGGATAGAAAAGGGAATAGAAGCTGTTACCAATATTCCTTTCTTATGGAATGTAGGTGTTTTAACATCTGAAAAGCAAGACCTTGATATTGGTATAGTTACCAGATCCGATGTTTTGGATATAGAACTTCATAATGCTAATTCTGAATTTCTTGAAAACGTTGGTTTCTTTGTGATTATTGAACCTTCAAAATTGATTTCGACAGCGCAGATTGGTTTGAATTTGCTTGTTAAGAAATGTAAAACAGCGGAAGACAAAGATATTGTATATTGTATGTGCGATAAGAATTGCGACGGATTGGTTGATGCAATGTCGCATGTACTTATGACAAGTATCACCGAGGTATCGGCTACAAAGAAGCATCTTGGCACATCATCTTATATGTGTTGGGAGGCGGGCGACGATTATCTCCATCATCGCTTGGTACCAAATGTTTCAAGATATCTTGGTATGGGTACCGAATTGTCCTTTGCGGCACTTAAAAATCAGGTTTCAAAGACTAAATGGTATGGTGGCGAAGCCTTCCCGGTAACAGATATTCGTTGGATTGATAAACAATACTATTATGATTTAACAAAATATGCAAGTTTACCAACCAGCCAAGAAGCTATGGATGAGCGTTTTATTACGACACCAAATTTCTGGAGTGCGGAAGTAGAAAAAAACAATTATTTAACTGTTGAAGACGAATCATTTAATATGTTTGAAATTTTACGTGATTTCTCTACTCGAACTACAGAGCAAGGTTTTATAAACGTTATATCTTCAGAATATCTTTTAAAGGATTATATGGCCGATAATGCTTCTATTTTTGAGGCTGACGCCAAAGCGATTCCGTATATTGTTGCGGATTATACAAGAAGTAATCGTAATACTATTCTTCGTCTTATTTTGATGATGAGTACCTTCCCGGTTGCTTCAGAGATTCTTGAAAAAGAATTGTCCTTGCTTGGTATTACTGTCTTTGATTTGAAGAAACAACTATGGTATGAGTTGTTAAACTGCTATTCAGAAGTATCCAAGACAAGTGAATGGTCGCAAGATTATCATCAGGCTGTGAATGAAGCATATTCCAAGTCCTTAAAGCTTGGAGACTCAGAGTGCACTCATGATATAATCAATGTAGAAGAAAAGTTCAATCTAAAGATTGGAAAAGTGGAAACAACGTATTCTATCGACGATCCAAAGTTCTTAGCATTGTGTGTATCTGAACTTCGTTCGGCCGGATATGTTGCTGAAGATGAAAAGGGACAACATTATTATCTTGGTGCTGAACTTTGTGGCCATATTTATCAAAAATATTTGCCTGGTCAGTTCTTCACTTTTGGCGGTAAATATTATGAAATGCAATATTTAACTGCTGATGGTCAAGTTTTGGTGCGCCGTGCGGCCGACCACATTACCGGACGTCCTACATATAGACAAATTCGTGAGTATGCGATTTGTGGTGTGAAGCCTTCTGAAAAGATTGGCGCACAGCAAGATATTGCAGGAATGAAGGTAGTTAAGGAGTTCGCAGATATTATCGTTAATACCTCCGGCTACTATAAGATGGAGAAGTATAACGATTTCACTACCGCCAGACGAGTTTCTTTTGAGGGCGAAAAGAATGGTATTCCTAAGCGTGTTTATCGCAATAAAGAAATTCTTCGCATTGAACTTCCCGATTTTGGTGGAAAGTTGAATAATAATATTCGCTACACTATTACCGTGTTGTTTAATGAGATATTTAAAACCATTTTTGCTGAAAACCAAGCATATATTTGTGCAGTTACCGATGATTCATTCCTTGCAGAGGTTGAGGGTGACAAACCTTTGACATATTCGGTTAAAGGGGATGGATGTGAACTTCAGGAAAATGCGATTTATATTATTGAAGATAGTCAACTTGACTTGGGCTTGACTGTTGCTGTAGAAAGAAATTTACAGAGAATTTTCAGCATTATTCATGATTATCTTGACTGGCATATGGAGACCCTTGAAGCTAGTCTTAATCCGCCACCGGATCCTCAGCCACCTATTGTGTTCACAGAACCTGAGAATGTTGAGGAACCAAAGAAAAAGGGAATATTCTCGGCTATTGGACGTGGAATCAAGAAATTCTTTGATAAGATTAAAGGATGGTTCAAGAAAAAGCCGAAGAAGGGAGAGGAACCGGTTGACGAGGAAAAACCTGTTGATGAGGTTCCTACCGATACAACTACAACTCCCGAGGACGAAACAAGTGGTGAAAATCCCGTAGAAGGGGAAATAGAACCACAAAACACCGAAGAGGAAGTTAAACCCGAAGAAACTAAGCCTGAAGAAAAGAAAAAGAAGGGCATTTTTG
>JAEIGA010017438.1_pt1 | contig 10940 bp, 11 predicted proteins | sample 9270691 | NCBI WGS metagenome assembly JAEIGA01 (sample SAMN17057246, study PRJNA624740) | gut metagenome | biome: biome; isolation source: fecal sample | host: Bos grunniens | place: China: Xizang | collected 2019 | reverse complement strand
GCCGGCACCGACCATACCGGCATTTTTCATAAGCTCTTTAAGTTCCATTTGTAATTGCCTTTTTGTTCTGATTAGTCTACGATACCTACTATAACCGCATCTGCGGGAGCGGAGGTGTTATGAAGTGCAAGGCGCGCGGAGCTACCCGTTGTGATAAGGACCTCCTCGCCGATGCCTGCGCCGACACTGTCTATCGCAATGATATACTTGTCGGTAAGCTCATCGTTTTCCTTTATCTGAACCTCCATAAATTTGCTTCCTACAAGAGAGTCCTGCTTTCTCGTGGAAACGATGTTGCCTCTGATAATTCCTCTTAACATTTATTTAAACCTCTCTTTATATAATCGGTAGATTTTATTAACACGGGTGGGGGCTTTTTGTCTTTTAGGCGCTTTTAGTCATTAACGATTTTCACCTTGAAGCCGTTGCCGATACCTGCGGCGTTCGCGTCATCCGTGTCAACGTGCATCTCAAGTCTGAAGTCCTTGTGAACTCTGACCTGAACTCCAAACCATCTTGTCGGGCGCTTGCCGAGCGCGTCTATTGTGACGGTGTCACCGTCCTTGATGCCAAAGACTTCCGCCTCGCTCGGTGACATATGAATATGTCTGTTTGCTATAATACAGCCTTCGCTGAGCGATACAACGCCCTTAGGTCCGATAATGGTTATTGGGGAAGAGCCCTTTATGTTACCCGATTCTCTTACGGGGGGCTTAACCTTGAGTACGTAGGAGTCGGTTGCGGAAATTTCAACCTGCGAAGCTCGACGCACAGGACCGAGAACACGCACGTTTTCTATAGGTCTCATAGAGGGACCTATAATTGTAACAAGCTCTGCCGATGCATACTGACCGGGCTGTGAGAGGTCCTTTATCGGAGTAAGCTCGTGCCCTTTGCCGAAAAGTGTATCGAGGTCCTCTCTTGAGAGATGAACGTGTCTGTTGGATACTCCTATCGGAACCTCACCGTCAGATGCTGTTTTCTCTTTTGCGCCGATGTTTGAGATTACCTTCTTTACGAGTTCTTCGATTTGCTTTGCTGTGTATTCCATAGCGTGTCCTTTCTGTTTTTCGCCGTGCTTTTTGTTTTAGAAATATATTCCTTTTTAAAGTATAGGCACACCCGTGTAGAGCTTTTGGGCGTTTTAGTAGCTTTTAGCTTATAAAGTACTGCAGAAGAACCTGAATTCTTTCAGATGCTTTTGCAGTACCCAAAGGGGCAAGCCCCTTTGGATACCGAGCCTCAACCCTTTATTACTTGATAGAGGGAAGAAGCTTTTCAACGTCTGCGTGAGGTCTGGGAATAACGTGAGTTGCGATAACCTCGCCGAGAGAGTGAGCAGCGGCACTGCCTGCCTCTACTGCTGCCTTAACAGCTCCGACGTCACCGCGAACCATAACGCTTACGAGACCGGAGCCGATTTTCTCGCTGCCGATAAGTACAACGTTAGCAGCCTTTACCATAGCGTCTGCAGCCTCGATTGCTGCTACAAGACCTCTGGTTTCTACCATTCCGAGTGCTTCCATTTGTGAGTCCTCCTATAAAAATTTTTTATAAAAAACTAATTTATATTTTAAAGCGTAGACAATAGAATTTACATTCTAAAGAATAAGCATTAAAATCCTGAGTTTCAAAGCATAGCTTTTAAATTTTACTTTCAAAGCGAAGCCTTAAAAATTGTTTCGCGCTCCGTTAATTTTGGAGATTTATCGGATATAAATCCGAAAGCGCCCAAAAATAAGCTTTTCAGCTATCGGGAGCGGAACGGACCTTGTCAGCCCGTTTTGAGAAATTTCATAATATCGGGGTGTGGGCGCGCTATAACCTCACAGCACTTAACCCGTCCGACCTCGGCTGCAGCCGCAGCGCCCGCCTCGAGCGCTGCTCTGACTGCGGATACCTCTCCCTCAACGACAACCGTTACCAGTCTGCCGCCGAGGCGTTTTTCAACGTGTATCAGCTTTACGTCGGCTGCCTTTACCATAGCGTCAAGACCTGTTATAGCGGCTACCATTGCCTGCACCTCAAGTAACGCTATTGCCTTCATATTACAAGTCCTTTATTACTTAATAATAGGAAGAAGCTTTTCAACGTCTGCGTGGGGTCTGGGGATTACGTGAGTTGCGATAACCTCACCGAGTGCGTGAGCGGCGGCACTTCCTGCCTCTACTGCTGCCTTAACAGCTCCTACGTCGCCGCGAACCATAACGCTTACAAGACCGCTTCCGATTTTCTCGCTTCCGATAAGTACAACGTTAGCAGCCTTTACCATAGCATCTGCAGCCTCGATTGCTGCTACAAGACCTCTGGTTTCTACCATTCCGAGTGCTTCCATCATTTTTGTTTTTCTCCTTTTGTTTGTTTTATTATTTATTTTTATTGATTTTTTGTAAATGTAAGCTTGCATTTATACCGTTTTTGTATAAATATTCAAGCTTTTATCTGAGCTTATCCTTGCCTAGAGCAGATAGCCTTGCAAACCATTCGATGTCATCGCTCTGACGGGCTATCACCTTATGAGTTATGTAAAGCTCGCGACGCTCAGCCTCTCTTTTTCCAACCGCAATAGCTGCCTCTACAGCGGACGCTGAGCCTTCTATTTTGATTGCCATTACGAGAGGAACACGCGCATCGTCTCCTGCCGCAGGCTTGTTTTTGTCTATGGCAACAACCTCAACGTCGGCAGCCTTTGCCATAGCATCGGCAACAACTATTGCGGTCGCAAAGCCAAAGACCTCTATCATTCCAAGTGCCATATTTACCTACCTTTAAGCTAAAAGCCTTATTCGGCAACGTAGCAGATTTTTATTCCTTGCTGCGATACGTTTACTTCCATAGCCTCGTTGAGCTTGTCAAGCGGGAAGGTGTGAGTGATCAGCTCCTTAATCGGAATGTTCATCTCACGTGCCTGGCGAAGAAATGCCATGGTCGTAGGATAATCGTCTGCGCTGTAGTCCCAGGAGCCTACAATGGTTATCTCCTTGTTACACATAGCAAAGTGCGGGTTGACGGTGTATTCTCCGTTGTTTACGAAGAAGCCCATCTCGCACATTCCGCCGCCGCGGCGGATATAGTCGTAGATATCCTTTGCAGCCGCCGGTGCGCCTGTGCACTGGAAAGCAAAGTCTGCGCCAACGCCGGAGCTTACGCCCTTGACTATCTTTACGCGCTCTTCGAGAGTGGTGTGCTCCTTGAAGTTGATAACGGTTTTCGCACCGAGCTTCTTTGCCATTTCAAGACGGCGGGGTGTGCCGTCGATAGCTATGATGTGGTTAATTCCAGCGGCTCTGAGAACGCTTATCATAACAAGTCCTACAGGTCCGAGTCCCTGAACGAGAACCTTGGAGTTGAAGTTGATAAGGCCTGTGGTATTTGCTCTCTTGAGAGCGTGAACGCAAACGCAGGCAAGCTCAAGAAGCATTCTCTCCTTGAGGTCAAGGTCATTTACTACAAAGTAGGTTGAACCCTTTCCTCTGATGAGAAGATGCGTTGCAAACCAGCCGGTAAGAGGCTGTGAGTTGCTGTGGGGAATAAGTCCGAACACGCCCTGCTTGTCGCAGAGGTTGGTGTTTGCGGGGTGGTTGCGGCAGACGTGGCATTCGCCGCAGCTTATAACGCTCGTAACTATCTTGTCACCGACCTTTATAGGATTGCCCGCGGTGTCAAACTTTACGTTTTTACCGAGTGCGACAATCTCACCCGTGCCCTCGTGACCGAGAGTTACGGGGATAATTCCGAAGGGATCCTGACGCCATTCGTGAACGTCGGTTCCGCATACGCCGCAGCCCTCAACCTTGACGAGAATATCATCGTCCTGGAGTGCGGGTACGTCGAATTCCTTTACTTCGATTTTCTTAGGTGCTGTGAGCATAGCTACCTTAGCGCGCTTTGGAACTTCCTTAGAGCAGGAAGCGCAAGCCTGTGTGCCTGACATTTCGCCGACGATTTTGCGAACTATGCTTTCCACCTGTGATGAAGAAATATTCATTGATGTTTACCTTTCTTATAGTAATATGCTGTCTTTATGACGTTAGAGGATAGCATCTTGAGAAAGAAGCTCTTTGACATATAATCGCTTTATTTATCTTTATCAGATGATGCGGAAGCTGTCGCTCATAACGCATCTGCGAGCTCTTGTAAAGCTCTTTGCGCTTGTAAGTCCCTCGCCTGTAGGACCTGCTATTGTAAAGGTTGCGTGACCCTCGCCGCCAAATCCGATGCCCGCGTAAGAGGGGGCGTTCTTGACGAATATGGTGGTCTCAACAGCTCTTGCAAATCTTGTAAGATTGTCTATGTTCTTTGAGTGCATATGAGCTGTATGGCGGAACCCGTGTTCAGCTTTTGTTGCTAAATCAATAGCTTCGTCTATGTTTTTAACTCTGACTATGGGGAGAATGGGCATCATAAGCTCGTGCTGTACGAATGCGTGGTCAAAGTCGGTTTCGGTGATAATGCATCTAATATCGTCACCGACGTAGATACCGATTTTCTCAAGAAGAACCTTTGCGTCTCTGCCGACACAGTCGCGGCTTATAACCTTGGAGATAACTCCGGTTTTGGGGTTCTTTTTGTCAACGAGAACGACAGCTTCAAGCTTTTTCGCCTCTTCGGCGTTTATCATATAAGCGCCGTTTTCTTTCATTGATGAGATAAGCTCGTCTGCGACGTTTTGGAAGACGAAAACCTCTTTTTCCGCGATACAGGGAAGGTTGTTGTCAAACGAGCAGCCGTCGATTATATCCTTACCCGCCTTACGCACGTCTGCCGTATCGTCTACTATAACGGGCGGGTTGCCGGCGCCTGCGCCGATAGCCTTTTTGCCGCTTGAGAGGACGCTCTTTACAACGCCGGGACCGCCTGTGCAGACGAGAAGTCTTACAGAGGGGTGCTTATACATAATGTCTGCAGATTCAAGCGTGGGCTTGACAACCGATGCTACAAGTACCTCGGGACCGCCAGCCATACGGCTTGCGCGGTTGACAAGGTCCACTGCGTAGTTTGATGTTGCTATTGCTCCTGGGTGGGGGTTGAATACAACTCCGTTTCCTGCAGCAATCATACCTATGCTGTTGCAGATAACAGTTTCTGAGGGGTTAGTGCTGGGGGTGATGCTTCCTACTACGCCAAACGGTGCCATTTCGGTTAAGGTAAGACCGAAGTCTCCGGTTTTGACGGTGGGGGTAATATCAGCTGTGCCGGGAGTTTTGTCGGCTACGAGTATATGCTTTGCTACTTTGTGTGCAACTCTGCCCATTTTGGTTTCTGCGACACCGAGCTCTGCCATATTCTGAGCCTCGCTTCTGCAAAGCTCGCGTATGTTGGCGATAACTCTCTCTCGCTCCTCGAGTGACATTGCGCGTATTGCCTTGTATCCCGCATTTGCGGCGGCAATAGCATCGTTCATATCCTCGAATATACCGATAAGGGCGCGGCCCTCGTAGCTTTTTGCATCGTAACGGCACTCACGCTTCTGGGTGCTGCCTCTGAGATCCTTAATGACCGAGGCAACTACCTGTTCTATTTGAGCTTCCGTCCAGTTTATTGCCATATTAAGTACTCCTATCAGATTATTTGCCGAGTGCTTCGAGAACCTTGCGTGTGATAGTAGCTATAAGCTCTTCGGATGCGCCGGAGTTCGAGGGAGTCTCCTCGTACTCAATGCCGGGGTGACGGCCGGGAAGGTTCATCTTCTGACGAAGGTCCATAAGCTTCTTGAGCTGCTCGTTGGGTATTTCGTGAACTGCGCCAAGCTCCATAGCGTACTTGCAGATCTTCGCGTTGAACTCAAGCTCTTCCATAAGGAAGAATGCCTTGGTAAGATTGAAGCCTACGGTAAGTGCGCCGTGGTTCTGAAGAAGGAATGCATCGTGATTCTGGATATAAGGCTCAAGGGAGTTCGGGATTTCCATAGTGGAGGGAGTTCCGTACTCACAGGTGGGAACTTCGCCGAGAGTAAGAACTGCCTCTGGAAGAATGTACTGGTCAAGGTTGATGCCTGCAACGGTGAATGCGGTAGCAATCGGAGGATGAGCGTGAACTACTGCCATAACGTCGGGACGCTCCTGATAAACGCGCATGTGCATCTTGATTTCGGAGGAGGGATTGAGCTTGCCCTCAAGCTTTTTACCATCTCTGTCTACCTTGATGATCATGTCGGGAGTAAGTGCGCCCTTGGATACACCGGTAGGGGTGCAGTAATACTCGTTGTCGCTTACCTTAACGGAGATGTTTCCGTCGTTAGCAGCAACGAAGCCAAGCTTGTAGATCGCATGACCGATCTCACAGATTTCCTTTTTGATTTCGTAGGGTGATTTCATTTTTTTGGTTTCCTTTCGGTTAATTTATTTTTATTTTTAAAATTTAATTTTTAAAATTTTCTTTTGATTTTCGGGTGCGCCTTATTCATATAATGGAAGAATGATGCGAACCGGTGACAAGTTTTGTTTGCTTTTTGACGTTTTTTGCCTTGATTTTTGCACTGACAGACTGTACTTTCGCTATGGATTTTTGAGATGACAGACTGCCTTTTTGTTTAGACTTTTGCTTTTTTGCGCGCCTTGCAATTCGATTTTTGCTGACAGGGCGCGTTTTGTTTTTTCTCAGCTTTATTCGATGATTCTCTTAGACTTTAGCTCCTCCTCGGTCTCCTCAATGTTGAATGCTCGCTCGGAGTTCTGGTATACTATCTTATAGCAGAGGGCGTCTATGACGATGAGCCTTGCTATGTGAGAGCTTAGTCCGAGAGTTGAGTGTCTGGTTTCCGCTGTATCCGTAAGGAGAACGACGTCACTCTGGCGCGCGATAGGGGATTTTTCACGAGAGGTTATCGAAACCGTAAACGCTCCGTGCGAGCGTGCGTTCTTCATAGCCTCGACGACGTCCTTTGACGAGCCGGACTGCGAGATGCCGATAAGACAATCGCCGCGTTTAAGCTGCGAGACGGCAATAGCTTGCATATGGGTGTCTGAATAGGCACTTGAGTTGCAGCCTGCGCGAAGCAGCTTGTTGCTTGCGTCCTCCGCAACCGAGGCAGACGTGCCAAGACCTATCAGCACTACTCGCCTTGCCGAGCCTATTGCTGCTGCCGCCCGTGTCATAGCCTCGGGTGAGAGCGTTTTTTTGGTGCGCTCGAGCGTCATATAAGCATCGTTACAGACCTTCTCGAAAATCGAATAACAGTCGTCCTGTCCTGTTATGGTAGGAACGATTACCTTCTTCTCGTGCTCCTTTGCCAAGGTGAGCTTGAGATCCTGATAGCCTCTGCAGCCAAGCCGCTTTGAGAAACGGACTATCGTAGCCTCACTGCTTTCACATTTGGAGGCGAGGTCTGTTATTGAATATGGTAGTATTTCTCCCGAGTGAGAGAATAGCCAATCGGCAATACGCTTTTCCGCATTGCCCATATCGTTGTACATCAGCTGAGCTTGCAGTAGCGTTCTGTTAATAACACCGCCTCCTTTCCTGTCTATGAAAATTTTTTTCATAAACATAGTGATAATCAGTGAAAAATTGTGAATTTATGAAAATATGTTTCAAAAATGGTGAAAATTACTTTCACGAATGACATTTTAACATAGAAAAAGTGATTTGTCAATACCCCAAAAGCCTTTTTTATATATAATAACCCTGCGTTTTTCTTCGGGTTTCGGAACAAAAAAGTGAAAATCTAAATATTTAAAATATTTTATATGTACGTTTTTAAGGCTTCACGAAAAAAATGAAAAAATTTTTCACAAAGTGCCGGAAAAGGCGTAAAAGCAGTTGATTATGAAAATAATTTTCATTTTTTTACGAAAATCGTGAAAATCGCTCAAAAATACGAAATTATTTTCATTCATAGATTATTCATAAATAAAGAGAAATTTTTCGGAGATGCAAGAAGACGCTGCTTTTCTATGAGTTACAACGCAAATTAGGGCGAATTTTTGAATATTTTAGCAAAAGTTTTGTTTCGTGAAAAGCCTTTTACGTATTTTTCAAAGGCTTCGGTGTTTTTTGAGAGGTTTGAGTGTTTAGAGAGCTTAGAGAGGTTTTGAGAGCTTTGAACGTTTTTGAAAGCTTTTGTCATATTTTGGATATCATCTTAGCGCCACGAATATAACATGCGTGCTTGAATTCGGGTTTTTCATATGATATAATGTAAATAGCAAATATTAAAAGAGGTTTTTGTCGGTTATATGAAAAATTTTGGATTTATGCGTGGGTGCGGAGTAATAATGTCGGTTAGCAGTCTGCCGTCGAAATACGGCATTGGCTCTTTTGGCAGGTCCGCTTATGATTTTGTAGATTTTCTTGCTGAGAGTGGGCAGAGATACTGGCAGGTGCTGCCTCTTAACCCAACAGCATACGGTGACAGCCCGTATCAGTCACCCGCATCTGTTGCGGGAAATCCGTATTTTATTGATTTGGACCTGTTACAGAGCGAGGGATTGCTTACTAAAGGAGAGCTTTTGGGGCACCGTATGACAGGCGATAGAGTAGATTACGGAAGACTTTTCGGTGAAAGATATGCTATTCTGCGTATTGCATACTCAAGGTTTAGCGGGAGCAGGGAATATAATAAATTTGTAAGAGAAAACCAATCCTGGCTTGATGATTACGCTTTGTTTATGGCATTGAAGGTGAAAAATGGATATGTTTCATTTGTAGAATGGTGCGAGAGCGAGCGCGATTATAAAAAGGCTGTTCTAAAAAAGTGTGATTACGAGAGCGAGATGTCGTTCTGGAAATTTCTGCAGTTTGAATTCTTCTCACAGTGGAAGCTTCTCAAGGCTTATGCAAAGAAAAAGAAGATAACCGTAATAGGCGATTTGCCGATATACGTAGCTCACGACAGTATGGACGTTTGGCGTTCGCCCGAGGAGTTTTGTCTTAACGAGTACTACAATCCGAAGGAGGTGGCGGGCTGCCCACCCGATGCGTTCAGTGAGGACGGTCAGCTATGGGGAAATCCTATATATAACTGGGATTATATGAAATCTCAAGGATTTTCGTGGTGGTGCGAGAGAATAGAGCGGGCATTAGAGCTTTACGACATAGTGAGAATAGACCACTTCAGAGGATTTGCGGGTTACTATTCGATACCCTACGGAGAATCTACGGCAAGGTGCGGCAGGTGGAACTCAGCACCGGGCAAGGAGCTGTTTTCTAAAATACTTGAAGCTGTGCCGGGGGCAAAAATTATTGCTGAGGACCTCGGCTACATAACTGATGACGTGAGAGAACTTCTTTCTTTCACGGGATTCGCCGGTATGAAGATGCTGCACTTTGCGTTTGACTGCGAGGAAAGCGAATATCTACCGAGAAAATACGTAACCGACAATACCGTGGTGTACGCTTCGTCGCACGATTCGGAATGTACTGCGAGCTGGGTTAAGTCGCTTTCGGCAGAGGTAAAGAGCCGATTTGACCGCGAGTGCCCGAGAGTAAAGGGACAGAGCAGGACGTACGATTTAATATTACTTGCACATCTCAGCCGCGCCAATCTTTCGATGGTCTTAATGCAGGATTATCTGGGGCTTACAAGCGACGAGGGCAGAATGAACACCCCCTCAAAGTCTGAGGGAAATTGGGCGTGGAGAATAAGTCCGCGGTACAGAACGTCCGCTCTCAAGAGAAAGATGCTTGCTTTAGCTAAGAGGGGCAAACGGGCGTAAGTAAAATAAAAGCCGCGTAAAGCGGCAAAGCAATTATGAAAATCAAAAGCTGTGTAAAGCGGCAAAAACAAGAAAAAAGCGCAAACAAGAAAATGAGCTTTGCAAAATCAAAATAAAAACAGAAGATAAGCTTTTGTGAAAATAAAAAAGCCAAGAAAAAAGCTTTCGAAACAATAAAAACCCCGAAAATGCATATAAAGGTTTGTATTTTCGGGGTTTTCTCTATTAAATTTGCTGTTTTTGGATTTTTAAAAAATCAAGATTTTATAATAAATGTTGGTGTAGATGCTAAGCGAAATAAAATACGCTTGAGATTAAGTAACGATATGTGAAGCAAAAACGGGAGCTTTCGTACTCTGAGTTTTGCTCTTTTACTTGTCTGCGGGACCTGCCGTATCGGCGCCGTCACCTACAAGTCCAAGCCGCTTTGCCGCATCCTCGCGCATTTTATATTTAAGGACTTTTCCTGCGGCGTTCATCGGGAAGCTATCGACAAATTCAATGTACTTTGGTACCTTGTGGCGAGCCATGCTTGCTTTGATATAGGCTGTCATCTCGTCAACTGTGATGCTGTCCTTTTCTTTAAGGATAATACAAGCCATAATTTCCTCGCCGTACTTCTTATCGGGAACACCGATAACCTGAACGTCGCGTACTGCATCATGGGTGTAGATGAACTCTTCAATTTCCTTCGGGTAAATGTTTTCACCGCCACGGATAATCATATCCTTTAAGCGTCCTGTAATCTTGTAGTTGCCAAGCTCGTCGCGGCATGCAAGGTCGCCTGAATGAAGCCAGCCGTCCTCGTCAATCGTGCCTTTGGTCGCATCGGGCATCTTGTAGTAGCCCTTCATCGTGTTGTAGCCTTTTGCACAGAACTCACCGTTCACGCCGGGGCCTACCTCTTCTCCTGTTTCCGGGTTGACAATCTTACATCTGACGTGGGGGAAGGCTGAGCCGACGGTTTCTGTACGAACCTCAAGGGTGTCGGTCCAGGAGCTCATAGTGTTGCCGGGAGCGCACTCGGTCTGTCCGTAAACGCTGACGATGCCAGTCATATTCATCTCATCGGGCTTTGCCGCGCGGCGCATAAGCTCAGGGGGACAGCCCGCACCTGCCATAATGCCTGTTCTCATATGAGAAAAGTCGGTTTTGCGGTAGTTCGGGTGGTTGAACATAGCTATAAACATCGTCGGTACACCGTTGAAGCAGGTTATCTTCTCCTGGTTTATGCAGGCAAGAGAGGATTTAGCCGAGAAGTAGGGCATAGGACACATAGTCGTG
>JAEIGA010017437.1_pt1 | contig 10940 bp, 7 predicted proteins | sample 9270691 | NCBI WGS metagenome assembly JAEIGA01 (sample SAMN17057246, study PRJNA624740) | gut metagenome | biome: biome; isolation source: fecal sample | host: Bos grunniens | place: China: Xizang | collected 2019 | reverse complement strand
CTATTACTACTGCGAAAATTTGGTTAAGAAGGAGGAAAAATCAGACCAAAACAACGCCGGTGTAAACTAATCGTCAATACAATATCCGAAAACCTACATTAATATATAACACGTGCATATGAAAATTCATCTTTTATTTGCTGCAGCACTTATCACCCTATTCACAGCTTGTGGGGTAAATGTAGAACGTCCGACCGACTTCACCAATGTGAACGAGGCAGCAAATATCTATCCTGACTATCGCAACATTACAATCCCCTGCAATATTGCTCCACTCAACGTCCAAGTGAAATCTGATGCCAAGGCGTACTTTGCAAGTATTGCTTGCGGCAATCAAGAAGTAACAGCAGGTGCAGGCGAAGATGGCAAATTATTCTTTGACGAAGCAGCATGGAAAGAGCTATTGACTGCGAGCAAAGGCAAACAACTCAAGGTAAATATCTACGCCGAAACAGAAGGCGGATGGGTAAAGCACCCAGAATATACCATCGACGTAGCCCAGGAAGAAATCGACCCCTACCTTACCTATCGTTTGATTGAACCCAGCTACGAGCTCTATCGCCAATTGGGTATCTATCAGCGTAACGTCACAAACTTTGACGAAAAGGTAGTCTACGAGAACAATCCCGAATACAACAGCGAAGACAATCACTGCATCAACTGCCACAACTTCCAAAACTATAGCACCGACAATATGCTCTTTCACGTTCGTGCAGGCCATGGCGGTACTGTGTTTATCCAAAACGGCAAGGCACGCAAGCTCAATATGAAGAGCGACTCAATCCTATCTTCAACCGTATATCCCACTTGGCACAGAGAAAAACCATGGGTTGTATTTTCAAGCAACCGTACCGGACAGGCCTTCCACATGATTCACGGACAAAAGATCGAAGTGATCGACTATGGTTCTGACTTGGTATTCTTTGATGTCGAAAAGGAAACACTCACCAATATCTTGAAGACAGACGACGTGATGGAGACTTTCCCCTGCTGGGCGCCTGATGGTTCAAGGGTATACTATTGTGCGGCGCAGACTCCATATCTAAAGGGACTGGATACCAAAGCAGCCAGCGATGCCATCCTGCCTCGCTACGACTCTATCCGCTACAATCTGATGAGCATCCCATTTGATGCACAAACCAAGACATTTGGACCCCCCGATGTCGAAGTAGATTGCAATGCCATGGGCAAGAGTGCCGCAGTACCCAAGGTTAGTCCTGATGGCCGCTTCGTATTGTTCACCATGGCCGACTATGGCCAATTCCACATTTGGCACCATTCAGCCGATCTCTACGTGAAGGATCTGCAAAGCGGCGAAGTACGTCCATTGGACAAAGCCAATAGTTTTGCAGCAGACAGTTATCACTCATGGAGCAGCAACGGCCGTTGGCTTGTCGTAGCATCACGCCGCGAAGATGGCAGTTATTCTCGCCCATACATTGCATATTTCGACAAAGAAGGCAAGGCACACAAAGCTTTCCTCCTGCCGCAAAAAGACCCCGAATTCAATTTGCTGCGCATGAAGAGTTACAATGTCCCAGAGTTCTCTAAGAACGCCATCACCGTAAGTTCAGAAACACTGAAAGAAGTGATTTACGATGACAAGAAAGCAAACACAGTAAAATATTCCAATAAAATCAAATAATAATACAAATACTATTCAAACATGAAAACTTTATCATTAGAACTTGGCAAGGCGCTCCCTTTCTTGGAAGCCAATGCAATTGAAAATCTCTATCCTCAAGCACAGGCTGCAAATGAAGCTCTCGAAGCTGGTACATGCGCTGGCAACGACTTCTTGGGCTGGTTGCACCTCCCCTCTTCTATTACAGAAGAACATTTGAACGACATCCTCGCTACAGCACAAGTATTGCGCGAGAACTGCGATACTATCGTCGTAGCTGGTATTGGTGGTAGTTACCTCGGTGCTCGTGCCGTAATCGAAGCACTCGGCAACAGTTTCGAGTGGCTTGCTAACGATGGCAAGAATCCCGTAATTCTTTTCGCAGGTAATAACATCGGCGAGGACTACCTCTATGAACTCTGCGAATACCTGAAAGGTCGCCGTTTCGGTGTCATCAACATTTCAAAGTCTGGTACAACCACCGAAACTGCTTTGGCATTCCGTCTGCTCAAGAAGCAATGCGAAGAGCAACGCGGTTTGGACGTAGCACGCAAGGTGATCGTGGCAGTAACCGACGCTAAGAAAGGCGCTGCACGTGTCACAGCAGACAAAGAAGGTTACAAGAGTTTCATCATCCCCGACAACGTGGGTGGTCGCTTCTCTGTCCTCACTCCCGTAGGTCTCCTTCCTATCGCTTGCGCAGGTTTTGACATCAAGGCTATGATTCAAGGTGCAGTGGATATGGAAAAGGCGACAAACACTGACGTACCTGTAGCAAACAATCTCGCTGCTACTTACGCTGCTGCAAGAAATGCGCTCTACGCTGCAGGCAAGAAGATCGAAATCCTCGCCAACTTCCAACCCAAACTCCACTCTATGAACGAATGGTGGAAGCAACTCTATGGCGAAAGTGAAGGTAAGGATGGCAAGGGCATCTTCCCCGCTGCAGTAGATTTGACTACAGACCTTCACTCTATGGGTCAATGGATTCAGGATGGTGAACGTACTATCTTTGAAACCGTAATTTCAGTAGAAAGTCCACGCCACACCGTACTCTTCCCCCACGATGAAGAAAACCTCGACGGCTTGAACTTCCTCGAAGGTCGCCGCGTAGACGAAGTCAACCGCATGGCAGAACTCGGTACTCAGTTGGCTCACGTAGACGGCGGTGTACCCTGTATGCGCATCGTGTTGCCCGAACTCAACGAATACTATTTGGGACAACTCATCTACTTCTTCGAGCGCGGTTGCGGTATCTCTGGTCTCGTGTTGGGTGTGAATCCATTCGACCAACCAGGTGTTGAAGCTTACAAGAAGAACATGTTTGCTCTCCTTGGCAAGCCCGGCTACGAAGCAGACACAGAAGCTATCAAGGCAAGACTCTAATCGCCACGATACCATTTAATACATATGGGGCTTAGGGAGAATGTCTCTAGGCCCCATTTTTACAATCTCCTATTTTTTCAACAAGTCAAAGATCATTGTCATTCCACTCTATCACTACACTTATATAGATAAGGTACCCGCGCACACGCGACAGGAAAGAATGACACTGCAAAGATAGCACTTGCCACAAAGCGTCTTCATCTTTAGCGTAGATAAGCGTTTGGGGAAATGCTAAGAAAATGTGCCAAAACACTAATAAAATTTAGGGGAGTCACCTTACTTTTTTGCATCTAAAAAGTACAACATATATGTTCACTTCAAAAATTCAAGAATACCTCGACACGCAGCAATTCACAACCTTTGCGCCCCGCGCCGTACTTTTCGACATGGACGGCGTATTGTTCGACTCGATGCCTCGCCATGCCGAATCATGGTCGCACGTTTGCACCGATTTCGGTTTGCCCCTATCTCGCGAAGAAGTCTTCATGCACGAAGGTCGCACTGGTGAGGCTACGATCAACCTACTGACACAAAAATACTGGGGCAGAGCCGCCACAGCAAAGGAAGTGCAAGACATCTACGAAGCGAAATGTGTTGCCTTCAATGCGCTGGACGAAGCGCCCAAGATGCCTGGTGCAGACGAAGTGCTGAAGTGTGTGAAGGAAGCCGGTCTGGACATCTACGTTGTCACAGGCAGTGGTCAGTTGTCCTTGCTCAATCGTTTGGAGACGCACTTCCCTGGCTACTTCTCGCCCGACCGTGTCATTTCCAGCAAAGATGTGAAGCACGGCAAGCCTCATCCTGAGCCCTACCTTATGGCACTTGAGAAAGCTGGCATTGCACCTTGGCAAGCCATCGTTGTGGAAAATGCCCCACTCGGCGTGCAGGCCGCCCATGCCGCCCAAATCTTCACCATCGCCGTCAACACAGGTCCCCTACCCGAAAGCGCATTGCTCGATAGCGGCGCCAATCTGCTCTATCCGTCAATGACAGCATTAGCGGAACAACTCCCACTATTTTTAAATGGGAATAAGTAGAAACTTTTTACTCGTTTTACAGACTGAGGTCACTAAAAAGATTGGCCCCAGCACACTTATTTCATCTCCAAATGAGATAATTTAGTATAAAACTCAACTGCACCCAAAAGTCATAAATCAGACCTTTGAGTGCAGTTAGCTTATTGTAATGCGCTATTCCTTCTGCGAAATTTCAGGCGCGTCTTGATATCTAAACGTATCCATTTATGAATGGCGCGATAGGTTGGTTCTATCACCCTCGAGGGGCGTATATCGCTATAGCGCAACATGAGAACAACAAGGCAGAATATGGCTACAAGCAACAACCAACCATAAATTTCCTTCATCGACTCGACTAGGGCTTGCACCTGCACCATGCCATACAATTCGCTCAAATTTGTATGCGAGGTGGACTGTTCTACACGGTCCAAACCTTCACTCAGCCACATAGCATTGCGAGCTGTCACCACTTTCAGCAGTCTTCCTACGATCGCATTCCCTATTGGGCCTGCCAATGCAGCACTAAACATATTTTGGAAGGACAATCCTTGCAGGAATGTATAGGGGAATGGCAATCTGGCATTGGCAGTCAGCATCAACACCGCAACTATCACATATCCTGCCGAACGGACTATTACTGGCAGATATAATGCTTCCTTTGGTAGATTATAATCTATCCAAAAATAGAAATAGCTCAGATAAAAAGCAAAACACGAAAATGCGATGACTAGCATGCGTTGGTAAGTCCACTTCCTACGGGCAAAGGTTTGCCAAGTAAACAATATGCCGATCACCACGCCTACGATAGACACCCAATTAAGCGTCAACGTATTTAGGTGATCATAACCCAACACGCCCTCCATCAAGGCGTGTTCGAATAGATGTGAAGGAGCAAGCAGGAGGTCCATCACCAAAATAATCGCTACACAAGTCAGCACAATAGGCATCTTGAAAATGGCAAAGGAGATATAGGGATGACGCAAATAAGTAGAGCGGTACCAATTCATAGCAAAAGTGACAATTGCCAAAGCCGTGGCAAGCCACACATGCTCCGAATTCCACCAATCATAGTGCTCGCCATATATACAAATGAAGAGTATAGACATAGCTGTAGCTCCCCAGAGCAACATGCCTACCCAATCGATACCATACAGAGGCAATCGCGGCATCACAGAGATACCTTTGTAGCAAACAATCACGATTAAGTAGATCACCAGCAAGGCCGCGATGATAAACCAATACATATAGTGCCACGAGGCCCAGACTGAAAACGACAGTGCCGCGATCCCAGTCAACTGAATCGTACCATTCACCATCAGGTAGATGTAACAAAACCATATCGACATATCTCTTTTGGGCGTAATCCAAAGCTGAATAGTAGAATTACACTCATAGATAGCCCACATCCTGAAGAACCCGGCAACAAGGCTTACCCCAATAAGCACAGGCACACTGCCAGTATGCATACAGATGAGGTTGGCAGCAACCAGCACCCAGATACAGCAACCCAGAGTAGTCTTTGGCCTTACTGCCCACTTCAAGCGAAACATGATAGCAAAGAACAGCGCCATACCCACCAGCGAAGCATAGCCAGCCATCATGATATCCTCTTGCAGGAGCTGCGTAGACCCCACCATGTCACTCACAGCAGCCAGATAGACTCCGCCCGTGCAATTGAACACGATGATAAAGAGAATCAGCAACCACGGTTTCAGAGGTTCGGGTATGAATCGTATCTGCGGGATAGAGAAGGGTTGGTTGGGATTGTGATGATGACTCATTAATACAACACTTTACATTCCACATTCATACCAGCGCTCACACGTTCCATCATTTTTGCATCATTTTCTTTAGCAAAATCAATACGAACCGGGATACGCTGCTCAATCTTCACGAAGTTGCCCGAAGAATTATCTTGTGGCATGAGCGAGAAGCTTGCTCCCGTAGCCTGCGAGATAGAGCGAACCACTCCTGTAAACTTATGTCCCGGCACAGCGTCTACCTCGATTTCCACTTTCTGCCCTACCTTTATATTTGCAGTTTGGGTTTCTTTATAATTGGCCACAATCCATTTCTCCTCGGCATCGACAATATCAACCAAGGTTTGGCCCGGTTGTACCAACTGTCCTTGCTGCAGTTCCTTTCTTCCTGTATAGCCATCACAGGGTGCCAGAATGACTGTATACGACAGATTCAAGCGTGCCAAGTCCAGTGCCGCTTCGGCCAACTGAATTCCTGCTTCGTTTTGTCCCAGACGTGTGTTTTGCTCACGACTTACTGCCTGCACACTTTCCCTTTGTCGCTTCAGCATTTCATATCTTGCCTTTGCCGCCAGGTACGACGTATTCACATCATCATATTCTTGGCGCGTCACAGCATTTTGCTCATATAGCGTAGAGAAGCGATTGAAGTTGCGTTCCGCATTTTCAAACAAAACACGTGCCTCTTCGATATTCGCATCCGTCACGGCTATATTTGTATTAGTCGTCGAGATAGCATCGTTCATCACAGCCTTACCCGTCTTGGCGTTTGACAGATTCGCCTGGGCCTGTGCTACCATGTAACGAAACTCTGTATCTTCGATAATCACGAGCGTATCTCCCTTTTTCACTTTGCTGTATTCGTCAAAGCGAATTTCCTTGACGAAACCTTGTACACGCGAGTTCACCGGCACGATGAGTTGTTTCACTTGCGCATTTTCTGTAAACTCCACATTGCCCAGGTGTACAAATTTCTGGCAGACCCACACGATCACGCCTAGTAATAAGAGACATGCCACAACGTTGTAAACTATTTTCTTGATTCTTCTTTTCATAATACCTTATTGTTATTTATAGATTACCAGATGTATTTTTCAGTTGATAATATTTGTATATCACATTGATTTGAGCATTGACCAATTGCAGTTCGGCGTCCAGCAATTGATTAGAAGCATCGATCATATCAGTGACCAGAGCGATGTCGTTACGATAACGTTTTTCAACGACTTCGTAGTTTTCGTTGGCCAGTTGCACATTCTTTTTCAGTGTCTCCACCTCGTCGTAGGCTTCATTGTATTTGGTGTAGTCAGCCTGCACAGCCAATTCTATTTGCTCCAGAGTTTCTTCCCTTCTGGTACGATTCATCAAGGTGTTATAATGCGCTTGTTTGATCGTACGCTTTGCCTTATAGAGCGAAGAGAGTTTGAATGATACCCCTACTCCAACGTACCAATAATTATAGTTTTTGTTGATCGTTGGCACCTCTATTGTGATTGGTCCATCGAAATGATTGGCAGCCACGAGCGCCACCTTAGGTAGACGTTCAGCACGCGCCAAAAGTTCACCACGCTCTCCCATCTTCACGGCCAATGCCGACTGTTTAACGGCAGGCGAATTCTGACGTGCCTCATCTTGCCAATAGGCCAGATCATGTTTGGGCAACGACTGCACGACCAATGTGCTGTCAGGCTCGATTTGTGCATCAGCTGGCAGTCCAAGCATAGTGACCAAATCGTAATTGAGAATTTCAATGGCATTGATAGTTCTGCGTTTGGCCAGTTCCAGATTTTTCAGTTGCAGTTCGTAGCGCGTCACATCATTTTTCAAAGCTACACCGGTACCATATCGCGTTTTTGTATCCTTAATAATAATTTGTGCTAATTCTATGCTCCGATCGTAGACCTTCAACAGATTTTTCAGTTTATATAAGTCTAAATAAAATCCCGTTAGCATAAACCTGACACGCGAACGCGAGGCTTCACGGTTGACACTGGCCATTTCCTGCTTCAGTTTTGCCATAGCCACACTATGCGTCACAGTCCCTCCGCCATAGATCAGCTGAGTGGCCTGAACCGAGAAATTATTACCCCAATGTGGAATCTTGATGCACTGCCCATTGGTAAAATTACGATCCATCAGATAGCCGTTGCCAAGGAAACTACCTGATAGCGAAACATCAATGTCTGGCAGGTAGGCATTCCGGGCTACTTCAACATTTTGCTGCGCCTCTACCACCGCAGCTTCTTCTACTTTTATCGTCTTGCTATTTTCATCCGCCAGCGCATATATTTGCTCTAACGTCAACACACGCGTGTCCTGGGCATAGCCACCCTGAACCCACAATGATGCACACAGCAACATCATGGGCAAATGTACTTTGCTCATGCAGTTATAAAATTAAGTTGGTGAATAAGAAAAAAAGAATTACATCAACACTCAGTCATCCCAATTCGTAGAAATATAATAATGATAAGGGATGTAAATGTAAGAAGCTGAAATGTAGTAATGTAAGTTTGTTATAATATTCATATAGGGGAAGAACTTTGTGCCCTTCAGTGTGCAAAATTATAAAAAAAATCGCATTATATCGCCTCATCTCCCTGTACTTTTTTTAAACAAGTAGAACTCGCAGGGCACCATTTCAGGGGTATTTAGATATATCTCCTTCACACTATTCACACCCTCTGATTGTCGATATGAATCCCCGCATTTCTAAGGCAAAATGCAGGTTAAAATTGCAATATCATCACCTCTCCTCAGAGCACGTCAAAAGGGCGCTAAAAAAAAACCTAGACCTTTTTTTAAAAAACCGCCGAGGAATTTAAAAAAGGTCTAGACTTTTTTGAAAAAGGTCTAGGGTTTTTGAATGGGGAAGATTAAAGGCAGAAAGAAAAACAAATTCGTTTAATGAGAAACCTTGATCGTTATACTTTATCTCATACTTTTTTACTACATTTCAGAAAAATCTCCAATATACTCTCGCTCGCTGTGAAAATTATCGAAGTAAACTTCATCATTCTCGCTCGCTTATTCGTATATTTGCATTACATCATAGCATTATTTAATAATTATGGCAAAAATAAAGATCAAAACGACAATGGGCGACATTATGGTGCGCCTGTACGACGAGACACCACTACATCGCGACAACTTCTTGAAACTGGCTGGCGAAGGTTTCTTTGACGGCACATTGTTTCACCGCGTGATTAAGGATTTCATGATACAAGGCGGCGACCCCGACAGCAAGGGCGCTCCTGCCGGCAAGAGCCTCGGCACAGGTGGTCCAGGCTATACCATTCCTGCAGAAATCAATGCCAAGGAATTGTTTCACAAACGTGGCGCTCTGAGTGCAGCACGTCTGGGCGACGAAGTAAATCCAATGAAAGAAAGTAGCGGTAGCCAATTCTATATCGTGTGGGGCAAGACCTACAAATCTGCCGAACTGAAGCAGATGGAGCGCCAAATGGAGATGCAACAGGAGCAAAGCATCTTCGGTGCATTGGCAGCCGAACACCGCGAAGAAATCATGACCCTGCGTCGCAACCGCGACCGTGCCGGTCTGATGGAACTGCAGGAAAAGTTGGGCAAAGAGGCCATGCAAAAGAGCAAAGAGATGGGACGTCCCTGCTTCACCCCCGAGCAAGTGGAAGCCTACACCACCCTGGGCGGCACACCCTTCCTTGACGGTGGCTACACCGTATTTGGTGAAGTCATCGAAGGCCTCGACATCGTCGAACAGATCCAAGCTACAGACACTCACCGCGACGACCGCCCCAAGACCGACATTACCATGCAGGTAGAGGTGGTGGAGGGTTGAATCATCCTATAAACAGCTTGATGCTCGTTAATTTATCAAATAAGGCACTCAGTCAGATTTTATAAGGAAGGCGTGTCAAAATGAAGTAAGTCCCAAAAGTTGGACAAAATATTACATTTTGCATATATGATTACTTTCACCATTGCACTCGTAGTACTCATTCTTGGATATTGGCTTTACGGCTCATATATAAACAGAGTATTTGGTCCCGATGACCGCCAGACACCTGCCTTAACCAAGGCTGATGGGGTGGATTATATCCCCTTACCAAATTGGAAAATCTTTATGATTCAGTTCCTGAATATAGCAGGACTCGGTCCTATCTTTGGGGCGATAATGGGTGCACAGTTTGGTACGGCTTCCTACCTTTGGATCGTGTTCGGAACTATCTTTGCAGGAGCTGTGCATGATTTCTTCTCGGGCGCCCTATCTATCAGAAATGGTGGCGAGAGTTTACCCGAAATTGTCGGGCGCTACCTGGGAGTGCGTACCAAGAAGGTGATGACCATCTTTACGATGATCCTGATGATTCTGGTCGGCGCAGTATTCGTAAGCGGTCCAGCAGAATTGATCGCAGGTATGACACCCGACTGGATGAATGCCTATTTCTGGATTGCCGTCATCTTCATTTACTATGTACTTGCCACGTTGTTGCCCGTCGACAAGATCATTGGCAAAGTTTACCCCCTCTTTGCTTTCGCACTGCTGTTTATGGCAGTAGGCGTACTGGTGATGCTCTATGTCAAGAGTCCCGACCTACCCGAGATGTGGAATGGATTTGGCACGAAGTACGAGGCAAATCCTATCTTCCCCATGATGTTTATCTCTATTGCCTGCGGAGCCATCAGCGGATTTCACGCCACACAATCCCCCCTTATGGCACGCTGCATGCGTTCGGAAAGACATTGCCGCCCGATCTTTTACGGCGCAATGGTAGCTGAAGGTGCCGTAGCACTAATCTGGGCAGCGGCGGCCACATACTTCTTCCACGAAAACGGTGTCATAGATGCTGAGACGGGCAAGGCATTTTCGGGAGCAGCTGTAGCAACTCGCATTTCAAATGAGTGGTTGGGCACGCTGGGAGGTATCTTGGCGATACTCGGTATAGTGGCTGCGCCCATCACGAGTGGAGACACCGCCTTGCGTTCAGCACGACTGATTGCAGCAGACTTCTTACACATCGACCAAAAGCCCATTAGTAAGCGCTTGCTGATTTGTATTCCATTATTCCTGCTCACCATCGCTGTACTCGTTTACAGCCTCAGCGATGCCGAAGGGTTTAAGATCATCTGGCGTTACTTTGCATGGTGCAACCAAACACTCTCCGTCTTCACCCT
>JAEIGA010017436.1_pt1 | contig 10940 bp, 8 predicted proteins | sample 9270691 | NCBI WGS metagenome assembly JAEIGA01 (sample SAMN17057246, study PRJNA624740) | gut metagenome | biome: biome; isolation source: fecal sample | host: Bos grunniens | place: China: Xizang | collected 2019 | reverse complement strand
GCCTCTTTCTGAGTGTTGTTCTGGAAGTTAGCGATACGCTTCTCCAAAGCCTGACCCTTCTGCTGGAAATCGGCAGTGGTCATAAGACCCTTCTGATACTTCTCCTGCAACTGAGTAGCCTCATACTGGAGGTTCTTCTCACGCTGTGCCCAAGCATTCTGTGCCTTAGTGGTCTTCTCCTGAAGAGCTACGCCCTCACTCTTGTAGATGTCGCTCTCGGCCAAAACATACTCTGCTCTAACGTAAGCGATATCGCCACCCTTTACCTCTGTGGTTGTAGCCTCTGTTGCCTCGCCGTCGGTAGCAGCTGCGTTGTTGTTAAAGCAACCCACGAGTGCAAAAGCGGCAACGAACAATGTCAAAAAAACTTTCTTCATAGTTTTTGCTATTTTTATTTTGATATTTTTTGAATTAATTTCCTCAATAATCGACAAAGGTAGAAAAAAATATTTATTTTTGCCATATTGACTGTTAAAATTAAATTTATGTACGAATATATTTCAGGAAAAATCGCAGAACTTGCTCCTACCTATGCTGTTGTGGATGCCGGCGGAGTGGGTTATTACTTAAATATCTCGCTACAAACATTTTCGGCTATCGAGGGTGCGGAGTCGGCTCGTCTGTATGTCCATTTTGCAGTGCGAGAGGATGCCCAGCTCTTTTATGGCTTCGCTACCAAACTCGAACGCGAGCTCTTCCGTATGCTTATCAGCGTGTCGGGCGTGGGTGGCAATACTGCCCGAATGATACTCTCGACATACTCTACGGCCGAGTTGCGTACCATTATCGCGACAGAGAATGCCGTATTGCTGAAGAATGTGAAGGGTCTTGGCCTTAAAACGGCACAGAAGATTATCGTGGAGCTGAGTGGCAAGATGCTCGAGGTGGGTATTGATGAGGAGGTTGCATTGCCTTCGGTATCGCAGGGTAATCCAATCCTGGACGAGGCCGTTTCGGCACTTGTTATGCTTGGTTTCCAGAAAGCTGCGTCGGAGAAGGCTGTAAAGGCTATATTGGCCGAGGAGCCTTCAACTTCGGTTGAGGATGCTGTGCGTCAGGCTCTGCGTCGTTTGTAGGCGTAATTTGTGGGAGAGAGATAAATCTTTCTGCAAGAATTGGTGATATTTGGAATTTTTACTAATTTTACACGATTATATACTTATGAAGTTGAGATTTGTCATATTGGCGTTGTTGGTCGGACTCTGTTCTGGCCTTGTTGGTTGTAGCGAAGAGGATACTACCCTCAAAAATCAGCGTACATCCATCGAACGCTATTTGACATCGGGTCATCAGCCTCGTTTGGTATCTCGCGAAACAGCCGAGCAGTCGGGCGACACCGAGTTCTACGATGTGTGGGGTCTCAATACATATCGCTACATAGCGACAATGTATGAGGAGGGTCGCGAAGATAAGCCCGTTGTGGAGATGGGTGACGAATTGGAGTTGGTGCTGACGGCATATATTTTTTCGGGTAGTGCACCTCGTGATGAGGCTATATATTTCACTAATAACCCCGTGAAGATTGCGGCTCTGGTAAAGAAGGGTTTGGATCCCGAATTCTGGTCGGAGGAGCCTCTCGTGGTAAAATTAGGAACGACTAATATAATAAAAGGTGTCGAGAAGGCGTTAATAGGTTGCCGTGAGGGTGACGAGGTTGAGATATATATGACATTCGTTGCCGGCTACGATGACCTTGCTGTCGGAATGGTACCCAAGGATTCGTCTGTGGCGTGGATGTTGACAATATCGTCTGTAAAGAAGGGTTGATAGAGTATCCGATTGTGAATTAGGAAAGAATTTGACTGAAATATGAGATTTTTGAATCGTTTGTTTTGGCTTGTTGCACTTGGCGTTGTTGCACTCTCGTCTTGCGTCGAGAGTGAGAGATTGTCTTACGACGACATCGAGCAGATAGCCTTGAAATCGTGGATTACAATCAATAAACCGGAGTTGCTGGACAACTATCAGGAGAGAGGCGGCTACTATGTCGAGATTCTCGAAGAGGGTGTCGCCGACAGTGTTGCCGTGCGTGATGCCGAGGGTAATCCCTGGGTGTGGTTTGACGTTACCTGCCGCGATTTGAAGGGTAATGTAGTACTCACACGCGAGTATGGTCAGGCGTTGCAGCAGGATAGCTACACATCGCATACACATTATGCTCCATATTTCCTCTATTGCGGAGCCGATGAGAATACATCTATGCCGGAGGGTACTTATATGGCTATGCGTAATAAGTTGAAGATAGGCAACGATACGGAGTTTACGGTGCGTTATGGTACCAAGATGCGTCTTTACCTGCCTTCTTCTATCGGAGCGGGCGATAAGACTCTCGGAGGAGAGGGCGGTTATGAGGGCCAGTATAAACTGGACGCCAATCGCCCTATGATTGTTGATATGACTGTATGGGGACATGTGGCAAACCCCGTGGCTTATGAAGATGGCTGGGTAAGCTCTTTTGCCGAGGCAAACGGAGGTCTTGCTCCTATCGAGGAGGAGAGCAAGGAGAAGGCTGTGTTGCGTCGTTCGTATATGCGTAGCGAGGATAAGCCGGAAGAGGTTGTCTATGATGATAAGTGGCATTTGGCGGTGGATTCGATTGCCAGCCTCTATATCAACTATTCGTACACTCCGAAGATGAATCTCGACTACAACTGTTTGCGTCAGGATACGCTGATGTATGCCGGTCAGATAGAGTATGACAAGGGTGATGTTTACAGCGTTGGTCTGGCCGAGGTTAATCGCCGCGTGGATGAGGCTTTGCTGAAACGCTTCGGCGAGGGCTTGCATCCGGCAGATGCCGAGCCGCTGGATTCGGTGAATGTTGCCAAGGTGTGGTATGTGACGCGTAAGTTGGATGGCTTCATTGTTGATACCAATATTCCCGAGGTGAAGGAGATCGTCTATGATGACTTTGACGCAGATGAGGAGGAGTCAGCTCTGGACTTTAGTACCGACCCGGAGTCAAAATCCAATTCGTATGTAGATGCCTGGAAATATGCCATTCCACAGTTGAAGTTGGGAGCATGGAACGTGATTCTGACATCCTCGTCAAATGCTTATGGAGCAACCGGTGTATCGGGATCATCAACTACATCATCGGCAAGCAACTATGCCGATTACTACAACTACTACAACTATTACAACAGCTACTACGGCAACGGCTATTACAATAATTATTATAACAACTATTACGGCAATGGCTACGGTTATGGTGGTATGGGCTATGGCGGCTATGGTGGTTACGGAGGCTATGGCGGTTATTACAATAACTACTACGATAGTTATTACTACAATAATCTCTACAACAATTCGTACTATACCAATAGCACGACAACCACAACAATCACTACCGAGATTCAGCCTTATACGCCTCTCTTGTGGCAGGTGTATATCGAGAAGGCCAAGAAGTAGCAGTTGCGATAGAAAAAGGTGCAAAGGAGGGTTATATTTCGATATAATCCTCTTTTTTTTGACTTTTTTGTTCGGAAATTTGGTGGAAAGAAAAATTCGTATTAACTTTATGTTGAAAATGAAGCAGAATGATTTTTTCGTCTTCGCACAAATAATAACAAACCTAAAAATAGAGTAATTATGATTATTACATTTAATGAATTGCGTCGCATTAAGGACAAGTTGCCCAGTGGTAGTTCACAGCGTATCGCTGATGAGTTGGGAATTGATGTAGAGACTGTACGTAACTATTTTGGCGGTCGTCACTTGGATGCCAAGGAGGGTGCCGGTATTCATATCGAGCAGGGCCCCGATGGTGGCGTTGTTACTTTGGATGACACAGCAATCCTTGATGCTGCAATGCGTATTCTCAACGAGAACAAATAGTATTTAGGGCTATCGCCCGAATACTTCTTATCTGACATCGAAGTTTCTTTTGGGGCTTCGATGTCTTTTTTTTATGCCGTTTGTGGCACAGTGGCACAGTTCGGTATTCGGCTTTTAGTGGCACGCCGATTGTCCGATTGTGACACTCTGTCAGTCAAAATGGCAGACAAATGGACTGTCCTGGCACTATTTATGTGCCATAATTGCGATTTTTCGGCATATTTTATGTTTGGTATAGCGTTTGTTTATAGTTATGCAACCGCAAGCAGGAAGTTTGTGGACAGGAAATTTTAGCGAAAAGAGAAAATAAGTATAAACAAATAAAACATTAAAGTATTATGGGAAAGATTATTGGTATTGACTTGGGTACAACCAACTCGTGTGTATCTGTTATGGAGGGTAATGAGCCCGTTGTAATTCCTAACTCAGAGGGACATCGTACAACTCCTTCTATCGTTGCATTTACCGACTCTTCGGAGCGTAAGGTGGGTGACCCTGCAAAGCGTCAGGCTATCACCAATCCTCGCCGTACAGTCTTCTCTATCAAGCGTTTTATGGGTGAGAAGTACGACAAGGTAACAAACGATATTCAGCGTGCTCCATACTCAATCGTTCAGGGTGACAACAACACTCCTCGTGTAGATATTGATGGTCGTCAATATACTCCGCAGGAGATTTCGGCTATCATCTTGCAGAAGATGAAGAAAACTGCCGAGGATTATCTCGGTCAGGAGGTTTCAGAGGCTGTTATCACCGTTCCTGCATACTTCTCTGACTCACAGCGTCAGGCAACAAAGGAGGCTGGTGAGATTGCCGGCTTGAAGGTGCGTCGTATCATCAACGAGCCTACGGCTGCTGCATTGGCTTATGGCTTGGATAAGAAGGACGCCGATATGAAGGTTGCTGTTTATGACCTTGGTGGTGGTACTTTCGATATCTCTATCCTTGAGTTGGGTGACGGCGTGTTTGAGGTAAAATCTACAAATGGTGATACTCACCTCGGCGGTGATGACTTCGACCACGTTCTGATTGATTATATGGCCGAGGCATTCAAGGCCGAGCACGGTATCGATCTTCGTCAGGATGCAATGGCTTTGCAGCGTTTGAAGGAGGCTGCCGAGAAGGCAAAGATTGAGTTGTCATCTACAACAACTACCGAGATAAATCTTCCTTACATTATGCCCGTAAACGGTATCCCACAGCACTTGGTGATGCCCTTGACACGTGCGAAGTTCGAGCAGCTGGCAGACCACCTCATCCAGAAGACTATTGAACCCTGTAAGATTGCGTTGCGTGATGCAGGTCTTTCAGCAAGCGATATTGACGAGGTTATCCTCGTGGGTGGTTCTACCCGTATCCCCGCTATTCAGGCAATCGTGGAGCAGTTCTTCGGTAAGGCTCCCAACAAGTCGGTAAACCCCGACGAGGTTGTGGCTATCGGTGCTGCTATTCAGGGCGGTGTCCTCACAGGTGAGGTTAAGGATGTGCTTTTGCTCGATGTTACTCCTCTGTCACTCGGTATTGAGACTTTGGGTGGCGTATTTACAAAGCTCATTGAGGCGAATACCACAATTCCTACCCGCAAGAGTGAGGTATTCTCTACGGCTGCCGACAATCAGCCATCTGTTGAGATTAACGTATGTCAGGGCGAACGTCCTATGGCACGCGACAACAAGTCTATTGGTCGCTTCCACCTTGACGGCATCCCAGCCGCTCCTCGTGGCGTGCCACAGATTGAGGTTACATTCGATATCGATGCCAACGGTATTCTGAACGTGTCGGCAAAGGATAAGGGTACAGGCAAGGAGCAGAAGATTCGTATCGAGGCTTCGTCTGGTCTTACCGAGCAGGAGATTCAGCGTATGCGTGACGAGGCAAAGGCTAATGAGGAGAAGGATAAGCAGGAGAAGGAGCGTATCGACAAGATTAACGCTGCCGACTCAAATATCTTCGCTACCGAGAAGCAGTTGAAGGAGTATGGCGACAAGATTCCTGCTGACAAGAAGTCTGCTATCGAGGGTGCTTTGGCAAAGTTGAAGGAGGCTCATAAGAATCAGGATGTTGCGGCTATCGATGCAGCTATCGCAGAGTTGAACAACGCTTGGCAGGCAGCTTCGCAGGATCTGTACGCAGCACAGCAGGCACAGCAGTCTCAGGGCGGTCAGCAGCAGAGTACCGGTGGTGAGCAGCAGGGCGGTGCCCAGCAGCAGCCGGAGGATGTAGAGTTTGAGGAGGTTAAGTAGTCCAAATCAGATTTATAGATAGACGAGAGGAGTGGAGTTTTCCACTCCTTTTTTGTTTAATAAATCAATCAGAAAGGCGTTAAAATCAGTGCGATAAAACCTATTGTAAAGGTTGGTTGGGCGGAAAAACGAAAAATATTCCCCGAAAAATCTTAAAAACTGACGTAATGATTCTATTTTCAGACATTTTTTATTATCTTTGTACGCTAATACCGAATTATACCCGCGTTGTCGTCGCCGAGAGGTGTTGTAGCAGGCGGATTTAAGTGCGGACAAATTAAAATTAAATTAAATACAAACAAAAACATTAACAACAATGCAAAGTAAAGGCGTAGTTAAATTGATCGCAGTACTTCTGGTACTTGCGTGCATTTATCAGCTGTCGTTCTCTTTCCTCACACGCGGTGTAGAGAAGGATGCTGTAGAGTATGCAGCTGCTTTCGATGAGTCGGAGCAGGCATCACGTGAGGCTTACTACCTGGATTCAATCCAGAATAAGCCCGTTTTCAATTTCTTGGGTAAATCATTCACCTACAAGGAGTGCAAGGAGAAGGAGGTAAACCTCGGTCTTGACTTGAAGGGTGGTATGAACGTAATGCTCGAAATCGAGGTTCAGGATTTGGTTAAGTCGCTTGCGGGCGAGAGCCAGAATGACCCCGCTTTCGTTGCGGCTATCGAGCAGGCGAATGCTGCTTTGAAGGCCGGTACCAACGATTATATCGGTGAGTTTGCAAAGGCTTATGCCGAGACATCAAATGGTGCTCCTTTGGCAGCTATCTTCGTTAGCCCCGACCGTCACGACATCAACCCCAACTCAACTGATGAGGAGGTTATTAAGGTTTTGAAGGCCGAGACTGATGCTGCTATCGCTGCGTCATTCAACATTCTGCGTAGCCGTATCGACCACTTCGGTGTAACACAGCCCAACATTCAGCGTATGCCTAACTCTAACCGTATTATGGTTGAGTTGCCGGGTGTTAAGGAGCCGGAGCGTGTTCGTAAGCTTTTGCAGGGTTCTGCTTCATTGGAGTTCTGGGAGGCATATGCTTCACAGGAGATTCTTCCTATCCTCGCCGAGGCTGATGCTCTCTTGAAGCAGACAGCAGAGGAGGCAGCTCCCGCAGAGGAGGCTGCTGTAGCAGAGGAGGCAACAGAGGAGAAGGCTAACGACCTTGTAGCAGAGGTTGCTGCAAATGCAACTGAGGAGGAGGTAGCAGAGACTCGTATCTCTCGCGATGAGCACCCCTTGTTCGCACTTTTGGATCCCTCTTATGCTGGCGGTTGCATCGTAGGTTTCGCTACTGCTGCCGATATGCCTTTGATTAATGACTATCTGGCTCGTCCCGAGATTCAGAATCTGCTTCCTTCAGATTTGAACCTTAGCTGGGGCGTTAAGGGTGAGCCTTATGCCGACGGTCGTTTCGCTTTGTATGCACTTCGTGCTATCGATGGCAAGCCTGCAATGGATGGTTCAGCAGTATCTACTGCACAGGCTAACTATTCACAGAATGGCTCTGCTGCCGAGGTAAACCTTATGATGAACTCTAATGGTGCTTCACAGTGGGCACAGCTTACAGGTCAGAATATTGGTAAGCCTATCGCTATCGTATTGGATGGCCTGGTATATTCAGCTCCTAATGTTCAGAATAAGATCGAGGGTGGTAGCTCTGTAATTACAGGTAACTTCACTATCCAGGAGGCTGAGGACTTGGCTAACGTATTGAAGTCAGGTAAGGTTCCTGCTCCTGCACGCATCATTCAGGACCAGGTAGTAGGTCCTTCACTCGGTCAGGAGTCTATCAACGCAGGTATGCTGTCATTCGTATTGGCATTCTTCCTCGTTCTCCTCTATATGGGCTTGTTCTATAAGACCGCAGGTTGGATGGCCGACTTGGCACTCTTGCTCAACATCTTCCTGTTGATGGGTGTACTGGTGTCGTTCGGTGCTGTTTTGACATTGCCCGGTATCGCCGGTATCGTCTTGACAATGGGTATGGCGGTGGATGCCAACGTCATCATCTACGAGCGTATCAAGGAGGAGTTGCGTGCCGGTAAGGGTATTGCATTGGCTATCAAGGATGGTTTCTCAAATGCTTACTCTGCAATCATCGACGGTCAGCTCACTACAATCATCACAGGTGTCGTGTTGTTCGTGTTTGGTAACGGTCCCGTTCAGGGCTTCGCTACTACACTCGTTATCGGTATCATCACTTCACTCTTCTGTGCAATCTTCATTACTCGTATGTTGATCGAGTGGGTTGTTGAGAAGTGGGGTACAATCTCATTCTCTCGCTCTTGGTCAGAGAACTGGTTGGCAAACGTATCATTCGACTTTATCGCAAAGCGTAATATCTCTTACATCATCTCTGGTGCATTTGTAGTATTGTCAATCATCTCATTGGCAGTTCTCGGCTTGAACACAGGCGTTGAGTTTACAGGTGGTCGTACATATGTTGTACGCTTCGACCAGAACGTATCAGTTGAGGATGTTCGTACATCTTTGGAGCAGGCTTTGACAAGCGACGATGCTACCAAGTCATCATTGGAGGTTAAGCAGTTCGGTGGCGAGAATCAGGTTCGTATCATCACACAGTACAAGTATGACGATACATCAGAGGAGACCACAGCACAGGTAGATGCATTGCTCTACGATGCTTTGAAGGGCTTCTACTCTTATGAGATTTCATTGGATGGCTTCACCAGCACACAGGAGGATGCTAACGGTATCATCTCTTCTGAGAAGATTGGTCCTGCTATCGCAAAGGATATGCTTTACAGTGCGTTCTATGCTGTATTGTTCTCGCTTATCGCTATCGGTCTTTACATCACATTGCGATTCAAGCGTTGGCAGTGGGCGTTGGGTGCTACAACAGCTTTGGCACACAATGCATTCCTTGTTATCGGTATCTTCTCAATGTTGTACCACGTTATGCCATTCGCATTGGAGGTTAACCAGGCATTTATCGCTGCTATCCTGACTATCATCGGTTACTCTATCAACGATACCGTGGTTATCTTCGACCGTATCCGTGAGTTCATTACACTCTATCCGAAGCGTGATATGAAGGAGAATATCAATAAGGCTATCTGCTCAACATTGTCTCGTACTTTGAATACATCAGGTACTACAATTGTAACATTGCTCGCAATGTTTATCCTTGGTGGTGAGAACTTGCGTGGTTTCATCTTCGCATTGCTCTTGGGTGTTATCATCGGTACTTATTCATCAGTATTCGTTGCAACGCCTATCGCTTACGATATCTTGCGTCGCAAGGAGTCAAAGTAGTAGTCTTTGTCTATAAAACTGAAAAGGGTTGCATCCGTCGCAGGTTGCAGCCCTTTTTGTTTGTGCTATGAGGAATTTATGATGTGTTAAATCGCCGAAAATGTAAAAAACTCTCTCGGAAATGGTTGCAAAGCAACGATTTTTTATAACTTTGTAATCGTTATGGGTAAGATAGTAGAAAGATTCAAGGTTTTCAGACGATGGATACACCGATACATCTCTCCGGTGTTCATCGCATTGTTCTGTGCATCGTTTATTTTGTGGTATATTCTCAAGTTGGGAAATGTATATACGACAGACCATTCGGTGTATGTCAATATCGATGGACAGACACTGCGTGTGCCGTGTGTCGTTGAGGGTGTGGGAACAAATCTCTTTGGCTATCGCGTCTATATGAACAAGGAGTTGAAGATACCTTTGACCGACTTGAAGTATAAGATTATAAAGACCTATGACGACGAGACGGGCGAGCCTACGGGCCGAGAGTATGTCTTTGACCATCAATCTATGCAGAGTGCTATCTCGGTACGTTTCAGTGATATCAAGGTCGTGTCGGTAGGCGATATTCCCAATCTCCCCGTGCCCGTAAAGGAGGAGACATCAAAGCGTAAATAATATATAATGTATAAGGTCGGTATCACAGGCGGTATAGGTAGTGGCAAGAGTACCGTATGCGGACTTTTGTCGGCCTATGGCGTGGCTGTCTATGACTCGGATGCAAGGGCGAAGGCTCTTATGGAGCAGAGTGCCGCATTGCGTGAGAGTCTGTGTGTCGCGTTTGGTAGTGAGTGCTACAATGAGTATGGCCTGAACCGACAATATCTCGCGTCAAAGGTCTTTGGCGACGAGCAATCATTGATGAAATTAAACTCTATCGTACACCCCGCTGTGCGTGCTGATTTCAGATCGTGGGCCGAGCAGCAGAGTGGCGAATACGTGGTGCTGGAGAGTGCTATACTCTTTGAGGCCGCCTTTGAAACGGAGGTTGATACCACGCTGGCTGTGCTTGCTCCCGTCGAGGAGAGAGTGCGTCGTGCAATGGGGCGTGACGGAGCCGACAGGGAGGCTATATTAAACCGTATTCAGCATCAGATGGGTGATGAAGAGCTGCACGCCCGGGCTGACAGATGCCTGGTGAATATGCGTATGGACTATCTGGAAAGTGATGTTGAACAACTCCATAAAATCTATCTGTATGAGGCTCGGCGATAAGACGTTGGATTTGTCGCGGCCGCAGGTGATGGCCATTGTGAATGTTACCGATGATTCGTTCTATAAGGAGAGTCGTTGCTCGGCCGATGTGGCCATAGCCACTGCGGTAGAGAGGGCTGTGGAGAATGGAGCCTCTATAATAGACATAGGCGGATATTCATCCCGACCTATGGCCTGCGAAGTGCCGGTTGAGGAGGAGTGGCGAAGAGTGGAGCAGGGTCTGCGTGTGGCAAGAGGCATTTCGGCGGATGTTGCTCTGTCGGTTGATACCTTCCGTGCGGAGGTGGCACGACGAGCTTTGGAGGGGTTTGGTCCGCTGATTATTAACGATATCTCGGCGGGTGAGGCCGATGCGGCGATGG
>JAEIGA010017435.1_pt1 | contig 10940 bp, 8 predicted proteins | sample 9270691 | NCBI WGS metagenome assembly JAEIGA01 (sample SAMN17057246, study PRJNA624740) | gut metagenome | biome: biome; isolation source: fecal sample | host: Bos grunniens | place: China: Xizang | collected 2019 | reverse complement strand
TTCGAAAGAATCGTGAAATAGCGCAGGGCGTACAGTCCGTTTGCTGCTTTCCATTCTCCGTCCTTGTGAAAGTTCAGAATAAAACAGACCGTCGTGAACAGGAAAATGAGAAGATTTGTGATGCGAATCTGCAGCATATTCAGCTCTTCTCCGCCTGTGAACGCTGCTCCCCGAGCTCTTCATGGAGTTGCTCCAGTGCCTTCCTGGTCAGCGGATAGCCAAACTGCAGCAGCAGGAACATGCAAAGGTACATGACGAAGGGGACCAGTGTCGCGATGGAATAGATGCCCTCGTTGACACTCTGCGTCTGGGTGACCGTTCCCTGCGCGGTGCTGTAGCCCACCGCCGCCAGCGCCATCGATGCGCCGATGCCCGCCAGTGTCTGGCCCAGCTTGCGGAAAAACGAGAAGCAGGCATAGGTCGTTCCCTCGTCGCGGCGCTGATGCAGCTTTTCGTGATAGTCGATGACGTCTGTCACCATGGCCCAGACCTCCAGCGTGAAAAAGCACAGGCCGAAACCGCTGAATACCACAACGCCGAGAAACAGCATCGCGTTGTCGGTGCGGATGAAATACAGCGCCAGAAAGGCCAGCGCTGCCGCGAGGCTGCCAAGTGCACAGATGCCTTTCTTGCTGTAGCGCCGGACAAGCTTTCCGACAAAGGGCATCAGGATCAGCATCGGCAGATACGTCGCCAGGGTTACCAGCGCGAACAGACCCGGTTTTTCAAAATAGTTTTTGAACAGATAGTTGAACACCGTCTGGGTATACATGGACCCTGCGATCAGCAGCATCGAAGCCAGGCACAGCGCGACAAATGGCCTGTTTTTCATCAGCTTTCCGAAGGTCTTCAGAAAGCTCTCGTTTTCCTGGTTCTTCACCGGCGCGATATACTCCTTCGTCAGCCGGAAGAAGAGATAATAGATGACGACACTCAGCACGGCCAGAATCACGACGCCGCGAAACAGCTTGTTCTGGTCCAGAATCTTGGCGCCGCCGGCGACCGTGGAATAGACGAACAGCGGCAGCACCATCTGGCTCAGAGCTGTCCCGATGCCTGCGCCGAGCGAGCGGATCACGGACAGTGTCGAGCGCTCGGTCTGGTCGGCCGTCATCACCGATGCCATCGAGCCGTAGGGAATGTTGACCGCGGTGTACATCATGCCGTAGAGAATATAGGTGATGTACGCGTAGATGAGATAGCCCTTTTCCGAAAGCCCGGGCACCTTGTAGAATGTGGCAATGAAGGCCAGTGCCAGCGGCACGGAAAAATACAGCACGTAAGGCCGGAAGCGTCCGTACTTTGTCGGCTTGCGCGAGTCGATCAGCGCGCCGCACATGGGGTCGTTGACCGCGTCCCAGATGCGCGCCACCATCATCAGCACCGTGATGCTGGCCAGGGAAATATGCAGGATGTCCGTATAGAACATCTGCAGAAAGGCCCCGATGGTTCCGAAGGTCAGGACGCCCGCCATGTCGCCCATGGCATAACCCACATAGTTTCGAACCGGAAGTTTGCTTTCACTTTTCATCTGTATATTCTCCAGGCTTCTAAATGATTATAGGATTATAGAAAACTGACAAAAACCGGGGAAGCAGGACGGCTCTCCGGTTTTCGTCTTGTGCTGTCAACCGTAATAAGATGCAACATGTTCTTTTATCTCCCCGATTCTGTTCAAGTGATCAGCAGGGAGGAGACGGATTCTTTCATGCGTCTGCCCGACTTGGAACAGAAGCAAGTGCCTTCTCGGGGTTCTTTCTGAGCATGCGGTCAATCTCGTCCCCGGTGATGCCGCGTTTTTCCAGCATGGGGATGAACGATTCGAACAGGTAGGCATAACCATAGCCGCCGGCAGACCGGAGGTCGTCTTTCCTGCAGATATCCATAGACAGAAGCAGCTGGTCAAGACAGCCCCATCTCTTGATCTTGCGGACCGTATCCGCGCGGTATTCATCACCCCAGCCGGATTTCTTGCCTATCATATCGAGACCGAGGTATAGCCCCATGCCGAGAAGCTTTTTCAAAGAAGGGTCGCTCAGGTAGAATTCAATATGCCCGATCACGATTCTTTCGGGCGCGATGCCGTGCAGAAGAAGATATTCCGCCTGCGGGATCTGCTGTTCCCCGTGGCTTGGATGGGTAGATACAGTGGCACCGGTCCTGCGTGCCGCGATACACATCCCTTCCCAGGATTTCAGTTCCTTTTCGCGCGGCCCCGGATAGGACCAGGCGATCTCGCCGATGACGCCGGCCTTCATGCCGCTGCCGTCAATGCCGACTGTCAGATCGCGTATCGGCCCTTCGGCAATGGCCTCCGGCGTCTGATGCAGGACGGCCGGATCGATGAAGTCCTCAAGATAGTGTCCGGTCGACAGAATGATGTTGATCCCGGTCTCTTCTGTCAGTCTTCTTGCATACTCCGGCGCCCTGCCCATGGACTGGTTGGTCATGTCCACAATATTGCGGACCCCGTACCGGTATGCATCCATAAGATCCGCACACAGCAGATCAAACGACTCTGTTCCCATGTCGCCGGGCGAAAGGCCGAGCGACATGTGCTCATGCATCAGGGTATAGCCGCTGCTCAAAGCCATTTAACGAACCTCAGCTCATCCACATAGCTGCCGTCGTCGTTCTTCCGCTTGTGAGGGATCATGCCGTACTCCTGAAACCCCATACTGCGAAGATTGGCAGATGATACCTCGTTGTCCGTTGCGGTGGCGGCCTCGAGCTGCTCATAACCAATCTCTTTTGCGGCAGCCGCAATGGCCAGCGTCAGTTTCTTCCCGAGCCCTCTTCCCTGCGCTTCTTTCAGCAGACCGCCGCCGACCGCAGAGCGGTGACGCATGCTCTTCCCCCATTCGCCCATGTCCGAAAGCTCATTGAGGCCAAGAAGTCTGCCGTCCCGGAAAGCGCCAAGGAGAAGTCTGCGCCTGTCGTTTTCAAAATTCAGAATGTATTCCGCGGCGTTTTCTGCGGTCAGTTCGGTCTCACCGGGGGCCCAAGGAAAATAGGGGGATTCCTGCGTACCCTGTTCGACGAATCTGATCAGCGCATCCGCGTCTTCCGGCTTCAGACTTCTGAAAACGCAGGATTCACCCTTTTTGTCTGTTATTTCTTCCGGTTTGTAGATCATCTGCATCCCTCACTTCTTCTATGGTATCAAGGGCGAGCGGATCCCTGCCGCTGAGCCTCACGGTTTTGCGAAGCTCATGGAGGATGATGTCCCGGCCCGTTCGATCCTCAAACCAATTCTCCGGATGCGTATGCGGCCCATAGGCCGGAAGCCAGCGCAGATCCTCCCCGGCAAGAGCTGCTGTTTTCGCTGCCAGCAGCTTTGCTCTTGGGATATGAAATCCGCCGGTCAGGATGCCGATTCCGGAAAGCGCCTTTCCGGTCTCCGCTCTCAGCGTGCGGATGATCAGCGCAGAGAATTCCAGATTCTGTCCCGTGAACGTCGCTCTGTTTTCGAGGCTGATGTCCGATGGGCTGACGCCGTGCTCCTTGAGCCAGGACGCCATGAATTCCGCTTCCGTCATGCCGCCGTAAGCACTGGGGTTGCCGCCGCTTACGATATACTGGACACCCGGATGCTGCTGACCGATCTCCCACGCGCGCCGGATCTTGTACTCGCAGAGGCGGCTGCCCAGTACCACGATAATGTCCAGCGGCTCGTCACGGTCATCATATTCACCGAAGACAAGCCGGTTGACGGCGGGCAGATTCTCTGCCTTTTCCTCGGGATGCTGCTCAAAACGGGCCAGCGTTCGTTCTACCTCGCGCGAGACATCATAGGCGATAAAGTCCAGCTTTTCCTCTTTCGTCGTGCCTGTTGACAGGGACAGAATGCAGTCCATTTTGGCCTCGTGCAGGCGGCTGACACAGGCAAAATACCCCGGGATATGCTTTGAGGACATGGAGCCGGCGCTGCGCTGGATATAATGGAACATGATCAGCGAGGAGGTCAGAATGCGCCCGCGGCAGCAGGAGAGATAACGGAAGTTGAACATCCGGTCCTCGCCGAAAGCCATCCCCTCGTCAAAGCGAAGATGCTTTTCCTCGAGCACGCTTCTCCGGTAAAATTTGTTGCAGCTGGAATAAACCAGAAGCTGACGGATGCGCACATACTCGTCGGCGAAGGCAGACACATCGGGATAGACCCTGTCACGCACGGACCAGAGCTCCCGCACACCGGAGAGCGGGACCCGCTCGATCCCAAAGATGTACAGGTCCGTCCCTTTATCGAGCAGCGGCAGGCTGTCGGGGAGGAAGCCGTCCCGCATACAGTCGTCGCAGTCCATAAAGGTCACATATTCGCCTGCGGCGGCATCGAGCCCGGCATTTCGCGCTGCGGAGGCCCCTTTATGCTCCCGGTACAGGATATGAACATGATCCTGCATGCCCTCATACCGTGCCAGAAGCTCTGCCGTACCGTCGTCTGAGCCGTCGTCCGCCACAATCAGCTCACAGTCTGAAGGCAGCTGGGGCAGGATCGACTGCAGGCATTCGTCCAGGTATGCCCTGCAGTTGAAGGTGGGGATGATGATCGACAGCCGTATGCTGTCCGTGGTTTGTAAGGAATGATTTGTTTTCATACTCAAAATCCGGCAAAACCGCACACTACGGTTTTCTCTCTAATCATGATCTGACTTCCGGCAAAGAGCCTTCTGCGTCCTTTGTCTCTGGCCGGTGGTTCTTCCCGCGCAGACGCTGTTACAGTATCAGAATACCCTGCATGTGGTTTTTCTCAAGGCTGCGCCCCCTGAAAAAATCGTCAATCACCTGTTCCGTCATATCCCCGAAAATCGGTGTGCAGCACGTCGTCTGGGACTCGTAATATCCCGGCGCAAAGTTGCACTCGATAAACACGGCCTTCCCGGCTTCGTCCACCATGAAATCCCAGCCGATCCACCGGAAATGCGGCAGCCTCGGGTGCATCCGCTTTACCTGCTCGCGGATGTCGTCCATGCCCGGCAGCGACGCTTCGGCTTCCCTGAGCAGAGCAGGCATATCCTCCCACCGCGGGGGAAGAATGAAGGCTCCGTTTTCCTTCAGATAGTCGCGCAGGACTCTCCGGGCGGGCCTGTTGTCGTCACCGATGGCAGCATAGTAGCCCTGCCTGCCGTAATGCACGATCTGGTCGCTCGCAGGGCTGACCCTGAGAAGCATGTAGGGGATATAGGTTCCTTCCTCCGTCAGCATGGACAGCGCTCTCACGGTCGTGGGGCCGCCTTCCGCGATTTTTCTGTATACAGGATGTTCGTTTACTTTCTCCTGCACAATAAAGTTCGCTCCGGCATCGTCAAGAATCTTCTCCACCTGCTTCCGCGTCAGCGCAGCGGGTGCAAGGGCTTTCACATCTTCTCCGCCGCAGGTGTAGATCGACGGTTTGATCACAAGCCCGCCCGATTCGCGCAGGATGAGATCAACCGCTCTGTCCCGGCTGATCCTGTTCATGCTGCCGTCATAGTGCAGACCGGACATGCAGCGGCAGATGCTGCGCGGCCTGTGAATATCCGGAAACAGGAGATCATAATAGCACTTATCCTGCGTTCCGTGCCGGAACTGCATGTTGTTGAGATAGGGGATCAGGTCGCAGAAATAGAAGTCACTCGGCACAAACAAGGGGTTGACCGCGTGATCACGCGAGCCCGCCATCTCAAACCAGTACTTTTCCGGCGCCATCCCGTATTGCTTCCAGAAAGGCAGCAGTTCGCTTTCATACTGCGCATCATCGATGTGGAAGTCACGCGTAAGGGACTCGTAATGGAACAGATTATCCTCCCTCAGCGCCTTTCGCATATATTCTCTTTTGGCTTCCACCGCCCTGCTGATTGCCTGGCTGCTCTGGGTCTCATCGATCATGGTACCATATCCCTCTTTCCCGGTTCTCTGTCGGCTCGCCCTTTGATACGGTTCCGCCGGAAAATCCGTACACTTATTATGCGCAAAGCCGAACACAAAGTCAATGGGTGTTTTCAGCTCGAAAACACCCATGCACTGCAGGTTTTCGCCCTTCCGGAGCGGAAGATCATCTCCAGCCGCTGCCTTCAATGCCGGCGTCCTCCGGCATGCCCGGCAGAATCAGGCCGCCGTCGACGCGAAGCGTGATGCCGGTGATATATTCTGCCTTATCCGAACAGAGAAAGACGACGGCATTTCCGATATCTGACGGCAGCCCGCTTCTTCCCAGCGGGATCTTGGGTCCGAGGGCATCCCAGAAATCCACTTCCACCGCCTGCGGAGATTCAATGTACTCCTCTTTCCAGAAATAATCGGTCGGCTTGCCTTCCCGGATATCCAGCAGTTCCTGTTTCCCTCTGACGCGGACAGCGCCGGGCGCCACATTGTTCACGCGGATTCCGTAACCGCTGAGATCGAGGGCAAATGCTTCCGTCATTTTATTCAGCCCGGCCTTGATCCCGCAGTAAAGCCCGGCATTGGCATAGGCACGTTCCCCACGGGAAGAGGTGATGTTGATGATGTTTCCGCGGATCCCGTTGTCGATCATGTATCTGGAGGCGTAATGCATCATCATCACATAGGCACGGAAATCCAGCCCGACCAGATAATCGAAATTGTCTTCGGTGATGTCCTGGATCGGACGCGGAATATTGACGCCCGCATTGTTGACCAGCAGATCAAGGCCCTTCAGGTCTGCGATGGCATTGTCAAACAGCCACTTCGGCGCTTCCCGCTTGGAAAGATCAGCCGGGTAGCACCAAACCTCTGCCCCTTTTTCCCGAAGGATCGCCTCGGATGTTTCCACCGCCTTCAGCGGATCGTTCATTCCGGGATAATAGGAAAAGGCAATATCATAACCGGCTTCGGCAAGGCAGGCGGCGATCCCCCTGCCCATTCCGTATTCACCGCCGGTAATCAGGGCTTTTTTTCTGCTCACAGGCTCAGCTCCTTATGATCAGCATTCCCGTTTACGGCATTGCTGACAGATTCTTGTCTATTATACTTATTATATGGCGGGAAAACAAAGTTGTCAACGCCGGATTGGCCCTGCCCCATACCGCATGACACAAACGCGGACAGGCCGCCGGTATTGAAGAAGAAACAGGAGTATGCTATAATAAATCCCGTTCTGAACCTGAAAACGGACGATCATGACAGAGAGGACGGAACAGGCGCAGCGGAAACGGAGGGCGGGCCGATGGATGAGAAAATCGAATGCAGAGAGAAAGCGGTGTGCTGTCATTCTTTGGAGGAGCTGAAGACACCCTGCTTTATCATTGATACCAAAAAGCTTTGCGATCGGATAGAAGAATTCCGCGAATCGCTGCAATCCTGTTTTCGATCCCATATTCTTGCCTATTCCGTAAAGACGAATTCGCTTCCGTATCTTCTGAGTCTTGCCCGTGCACAGGGCCTGTATGCAGAAGTCGTATCGGATGACGAGTATGGCCTTGCCAGAAAGATCGGCTTTCCGATCAACAGGATCATCTATAACGGGCCCATGAAAAGCAGAGAAACCTTCGTTGAGGCTGTCAGAGGCGGGGCCTGCGTAAACATTGAGACAAAAAGAGAACTTGACTGGCTTGACGATCTGAACGGGACACAGGACTGCAGCATCGGGATCCGGCTGAATATCGATCTGTGGAAACTCTGCCCAGGCAGCGCTTACGTGGGGAAAAACAGCCGGTTCGGCTTTGATGCGGAAAACGGGGAACTGCAGGATGCGCTGTCTGTCATACGCAGGAAAGGAATGCAGCTCAAAGGCATCCACCTGCACCGCACCTCGACGACAAGAAGCATCGAGGTCTATGAAGCCATCTGCAGATATGCGGATAAAGTCATCAGGGATAACCGGCTGGATCTGTCTTATGTGGATATCGGCGGGGGTTTCTGCGGAAAAATGCCCGGGAAACCGGAATACCATGATTATGCCGATGCAATCAGAAACAGCATGGACTGCGAAAATGTCACTGTCATCTTTGAGCCGGGGTATGCCCTGCTGCAGGAACCGATCGATTATTTGATGCGCATCATCGACAGGAAAACGGTCGGCGACGCGCGAATTCTCACATGCGACGGTACCCGCATGGATATCGATCCCTTTTACAGAAAAGAAAACTACAGGTACGAGATCCTTGGTGCTGCCGACAGAAAAAAAGAACCCGTTCAGGAACTGTGCGGCTGTACCTGCATGGAAGGCGACAGGATTTTTACTGTCAGGGATGAATCTGAGCTGTGTGTCGGTGATAGGATAAGACTGTACGGAGAAGGTGCCTATACGATGGCGCTGACGCCCAATTTCATCCGTTTCCAGCCTGCCGTATATGCCTGTGACGGAACGCGCTATGATCTGGTGAGGGAAAAATGGGAAGCTTCAGAGATCCTGCAGAACTGCGTTTCTGTTTTCCCGCAGACGGGAGAATAATAAAAAAGAAGCCCGGTGCATAAGCACGCGGGAAGCATCGGTCAGATGATAAAAGGACGGAGGGGGAAGATGAACAGATTAACAAAATGGCTCTGCTTTGTGCTGATTCTGTGCCTGATGAGCAGCCTGCTGCCAACCGCCCTGGCTGATCAGGGCGCGGCGGAAGAGGCGGACGTGCCCGTGGCGGCCGAAGTGATAGCACCGGCAAAAGAAGCGGCAGAGCAGCCTGAACCGGCGGGAACGGCAGCAGAGTTGCCTGAGCCGGCGGAAACGGCGGCAGAGATGCCCGAACCGGCAGATGAAGTCAGGGAAGCGGAAGCCGAAACGCCCGGGCAGGCGGCTGAAGAAGTGACAGAGGCAGAGAAGCCGGCACAGTGGACGGTGATGATCTATCTCTGCGGCACGGATTTGGAGAGCATGAACGGCATGGCCACAACGAACCTTGAGATGATCGCCGGGACGGTGCCCGTCGACGGGGTCAACGTGCTGATTCAGACCGGCGGCACGAAGAGCTGGCAGGCGGAGGACGTCATAGGCATTGACATTGCCGTGGACAGACTCCAGCGCTGGAGCTGGGACGAAAACGGCTTTACCCTCGTGGACGAGCAGGAGCTTGCCAGCATGGCAAAGCATACGACACTCTCGGATTTTATCCGCTGGAGCGCAGAAAACTATCCGGCTGAGCATTACATGCTGGATCTCTGGGATCACGGCGGCGGCAGCGCGAGCGGCCTGATCGTGGACGAACTGCACGATGATGCGATGATGAGTCTGGAGGGGCTGCAGCGCGCGCTGAAAAACGGAGGGGTCCATTTCAGCCTGGTGATGATGGATGCCTGCCTGATGGCATGCCTGGAAACCGCCCAGGCAGTTGCACCGTATGCAGACTATCTGGTGGCCTCGGAGGAAGCCCTGCCGGGATTGGGGAGCAACTATGAGGAATGGCTGCAGTGCCTGTATGATGAACCGGGCTGCGGTCCTGTCCGCCTTGGGAAAAACGTCTGCAACGCGACCCAGATCATGTATGCCGAGGGGGATGATGAAAGCTCCAACAAGGGTCTGACTTTTTCGCTGATCGATCTGAGCAAAACCGACAGCGTGGCGGATGCCTTCAACGATTACATGCAGGAGGTCGTCGGCCTGATTTCGGATCCTGCGGCTTTCGGAGACTATCTTTTTGCCGTCAGCACAACCGATCGCTATATGTTCCCCGAGATGTGGGATTTGTATGACATGGCCCGCAGAGGGATGAAAGGCGGCATTTCCAAAGAGACAGCACTGAAGCTGGAGAATGCCGTGGATGACGCCGTCGTCTACAGTGTGCGCCAGGCCTATCACCCCTATTCCCACGGCCTTTCCGCCTATCTGCGCTACAGCGATGACGGCAGAGGCTGGCTGAACCGCCTGGCCCGCTGCTGCAGCAATCCGTGGCAGCTGGCCTTTCTGGATGCTGTCAACCTGAATTGGGACGCACCGGAATGGGTCTGCGACATCGTAGGCGAAATCCCGCAGCTGAGGCCTGAACTGTACACGGTTGACTTTGACACCGAAACCGCGGAGGATCAGAGCCGGGCAATCCTGAACATCTATTCCGGCATAGACAGCGGCGGGTATATCCGCTACGAGCTTCAGCGCTATAACGAGCAGGATCAGTCCTGGTACACCCTCGGTGAGAACGAGGATGTTGACCTGATTGACGCTGCCGATGAGAAGACCAGCTTTGCGGCCCATTTTACCGGCAGGTGGCCGGCAATTGAGGGCGAATTCCTGAGCATCAGCAGCAAGGACATTGTAGGCAACAAGGTGCTGCTGCAGGCTCCCGTCAGAGTGTTCGGCGAGGAGAGCAAGCTGCGGATTCTTGCGGAGTATCCGGAAGATATGACCTTTCAGATGCCTGACGGTGCAGCACAGGATGACGAAGCTGCGGAAGACACGGAGAACGAATATGCCGTGACCTACGAGCTGGAAGGCGTCTGGGACGGATATGATTCTTCCACGGGCCTTGTAGACCGCAACACCTGGTCCCTGGCTTCCCTGGTTGGTCTGGATTTTGAGGTCTGCAGGCCGGTATACAGTGATTATCTGGATCAGGTCGGCGACATGAAGTACAGCGACCCGCTGGTCTTCGACCTGAATCTTGCCATAGAAGATTCGGTGCTTCCGGAAGGACAGTACAGACTGCGGTATACGATCAGCGATATGCTGGACAGGACCTATCATTCCGACTTCTTCTATCTGACCTGGGACGGCACACAGGCGGTCTTTGAAGACTTGGATCCCGTGTCTGCTGAGGAAGCCGGAGAGGCTGCCTGAAAAGAAGAAAGAACAGAGATTTCCATATGCATAAGAAAACAGCCCGGAAAGAAGAACTTTCCGAGCTGTTTTTCATGGTGCGAGAGATGAGACTTGAACTCACACGTCGGTTGACACACGCACCTCAAACGTGCCTGTCTACCTATTCCAGCACTCTCGCATCTGCCCCTCAAGGCAAAAGCAATTATACACAGCCCTGCTCCGCTTGTCAAGCAGGAATTTTATCCTGTCACGAAGC
>JAEIGA010017434.1_pt1 | contig 10940 bp, 12 predicted proteins | sample 9270691 | NCBI WGS metagenome assembly JAEIGA01 (sample SAMN17057246, study PRJNA624740) | gut metagenome | biome: biome; isolation source: fecal sample | host: Bos grunniens | place: China: Xizang | collected 2019 | reverse complement strand
GATGTCCGGACTCGATTTCCGCGAAAGTTCGCGCGCATTAGCGAAAGTTGAATGAAAAACGATGGAATAAACTGGATTTACACATACTATCAGGGAATTAACGATGGGACTTACCATGTTGGCAAATGGATAAGGCTTTTGTATGAGTATCTTGTCAATGGTCTGCACGAAAAGCTATTTTTCTACGATGCCAAAAAGGCAAATGCTGCTATCGAATGGAAGGAAACCCATTGCTTTCACACAGAAGGCCCACTCGCACCTCAACCCATGAAACTGGAGGTGTGGCAGAAGGCTAAAACCGCTGCCATCTATGGAATTGTTGACGAAGACGGTCACAGGCATTTCAGAGAGGTGTTTGAGGTCATTGGCAGAAAGAATGGCAAGTCACTTGAGGCAAGTGCTGATGCTAATTACTGTTTTCGACAGGATGGAGGGTACGGAGCAAGAGTATTCTGCGTGGCTCCTAAATTCGACCAGGCTGACATCATCTATGGATGTGTCTGGCAGATGATTCAGCTTGATCCGGAGTGGCAAGAACTAAAAAGACTCTCAACGGAGAAGGATACTCAACACAGGAAAATCCATGATGACTCCATGCTAGCAAGGCACAGGCAGACAGATCTGTTCATTCCCGGAATCAACTCATCTGTTAAGAAAATTGCCTTTAATGCAAAATCCAGTGATGGTTTCAATCCGTCTTTGACCATCTGCGATGAGGTTGCAGCATGGGCAGGCGATAAAGGTTTGAAGCAATACGAAGTCATGAAATCCGCGATGGGTGCAAGACCTGACGGATTGATAATGTCATGCACCACATCAGGATATGTCAATGATGGAATCTATGACGAACTGGTAAAACGTTCAACACGTTTCCTCCTTGGGGAATCAAAGGAAAAGAGACTCCTTCCGCTCCTCTACATGATTGACGATGTGGAGAAATGGAATGATATAAACGAACTCCGGAAGAGCAATCCAAATTTGGGAGTAAGTATCTCTGTTGATTACCTCCTTGAAGAGATTGCTATCGCGGAAGGGTCACTGTCCAAGAAGGCAGAATTTTTGACCAAATATTGTTGCATCAAGCAGAATTCCTCTTTGGCATGGTTGCCCGCGCAAGTTGTGGAGAAGGCTTGCGGGGAACACATGGAACTTGAGAACTTCAAAGGATGTTACTGTGTGGGAGGAATCGACCTTTCCCAGACTCGTGACCTTACTGCCTGTGTTGCGGTGATCGAGAAAAAGGGTGAGTTATATGTCTTCGCTCATTTCTTCCTTCCAACAGAAAAGATTGATGAGGCAACACAGAGAGATGGAATCCCTTACATGGCATATGTGCAGAGAGGGATTCTCACATTATCCGGGGATAACTTTGTAGACTACCACGATTGTTTCAGATGGTTCACTGACCTTGTGGAAAAATACAAGATTCTCCCTCTAAAGGTTGGGTATGACCGTTACTCCGCTCAGTATTTAATCCAAGATATGCAGACATATGGGTTTCACTGTGACGATGTATTCCAAGGCGAAAACCTATACGGGGTGATGATGGAGACTCAGGGAATCCTTGAGGATGGTCACATCCATATTGGTGACAATGATCTGTTAAAGGTGCATCTCTTGAACTCTGCTATCAAGATGTCAGCCGAAAGAGGGAGAGGAAAACTGGTTAAGTTATCACCGTCCGTACACATCGATGGTGTGGCTGCACTTTTGTGTGCTATGACTGTCAGACAGAAATGGTGGAGTGAGGTAGGCACTCAGTTGAGGAATTAAAGACATGGGATTATTTGACTGGATTTTTGGGAATCGTCCCAAACCAAAGGGAAAGAATCAGGGTGATTTTAAGATGCTCACCGGGTACGCGCCTCCTTTCACGCAGTGGGGAGGAGATGTATACGAAAATGAGATCGTCCGGGCAGCAATCGGTATCAGAGCCACACATATATCTAAGTTGAAGGTAGAAACACATGGATCAGCGAGAAGGGCATTGCAGCTAAAGCTAAAGCATGGCCCGAATCAGTTCCAAACGTGGTCACAGTTTTTATACAGACTCTCGACAATCCTGGATCTCCACAACACTGCTTTTATTGTCCCTGTGTGGGACGAATTCGGAGAACCCAGTGGGATATATGCTCCTCTTCCCGACCGGGCGAAGATTATCCAATATGGTGGAGTCCCTTATCTGAGATATGAATTCTCATGGGGAGAACACGCAGCAGTTGAGTTGGAATACTGCGGAATCATGACCAAATACCAATATCGGAATGATTTCTTTGGCGAAAACAACAATGCTCTGTATCCCACGATGGATTTGATTCATATACAGAATCAAGGCATCCAAGAAGGCGTAAAGTCCGCTGCCACATATAGATTCATGGCACAGCTGGCAAACTTCTCAAGCGCGGAGGATTTGGCAAAAGAGAGAAAGAGATTCACATCTGAGAACTTCGCGAAGGATGCGGAGGGTGGTGGACTTCTGTTGTTCCCTAACACTTACAAGGACATCAAACAGATCGATGTCAAACCGTGGGTGATTGATGCCGACCAAATGAAGGCTATTAAGGACAGTGTTTACGAATACTTCAACGTGAACGAGGACATTATGACCAATAAAGCCTATGGTGATGCATGGGCAGCCTTCTACGAGGGCGCGGTGGAACCTTTCGCAATCCAGTTTTCCGAGGTCATGACGAAGATGCTTTTCACATTGAGAGAGCAGTCACAGGGGAACATGGTGACCGCAACTGCCAACCGCATCCAGTACATGACAAATCAGGAGAAGCTGAATGTCACGAACGGATTTGCTGACCGTGGCATGGCAACCATTAACGAATTGAGAGAGATATGGAATCTTCCTCCTCTTCCTGACGGAAAAGGAGAGGCAATCCCTATCAGGGGAGAATATTACGACCTCAGAAATGGAGACAGAATCCAAAGCATGGAGGAACCCGATGGACAGAGAATACAGATCGATGACTCTGACCCTTCCGACCAAAACTGAAGACAATCAGTACATGGTCGAGGGTTATGCAGCAACATTTGACCCATATGTCTTACTTACCATAGACGGAGTTGACTACTCCGAGAGAATCGAACCTACGGCATTTGACGGAGCAGATTTGTCAGATGTCGTTTTGCGTGTTGACCACAAAGGAAGTGTTTATGCGAGATCTTCCGCGAACACTGTAGAAGTGTGGACAGATGAACATGGACTGGCAACGCGCGCTAACTTGGGCAAAACGCAGAAGGCAAGGGAGTTGTACGCTGACATTGAAGCGGGCAACTATCCTCAGATGTCTTTTGCTTTTGTGGTTGCGGAGGACGGTGATTATTACGACCGCGCAACTCATACAAGGGTTATCACAAGGATCAGGAAGGTATTTGATGTATCTCCCGTATCTTTCCCGGCTAACCCTAACACAGAAATTAGCGTTTCAACTCGTGACTATTTCAACGGAGTGATTGAGATGGAAAAAGCGGAGAGACTTGAGCGGGAGAAGCGCGAACGTAAGAGACAGTTAATCAAGATTTTAAGTGAGGTTTAATCATGGATTTCACAACTATGTCAGTTGAGGATCTTGAGGCAAGACGCGCACAGATCGCAGTCGAATGCGAGAACGAGGACGCAGACCTTGATGCGCTTACCGAAGAGGTCAGAGGCATTAACGCAGAACTTGACACACGCAAGGAACAGGCAGCGCAGAGGGCAGAGATCCGCAGCGCAGTCGCATCAGGAGCGGGAATCGTAGTCACGGAAGTTCCCGAAACCAAGACGGAGGAAAAAAGAATGTTTAACAGAGATTCCATCGAGTATAGAGACGCATGGACAAAAAAGATCATCGGCAGAGAACTGAATGAAGAGGAGAGAGCTGCGCTGACTTCAGCGGGAGCAGTGATCCCTACAATGACAGTTAATGCAGTATGGGACAAGCTGACGGCAGATGCTGACCTGATCGGCAAGGTGGATGTTTCCCAGTTCCCTACATACGTTAGATTCCCTAAAGCAACCACAAAGAATGCTGCAACCGGACAGGCAGTAGGCGCGACCATCACAGAATCCAGTGATGTTATCGGTTATGTTGACCTGATCCCGAATGAGTATGTGAAGCTGCTCACAGTCGGAGCGGACATCGATCACATGGCAGTTTCTGCCGTCCATGACTGGATCGTCAACAATCTCGTTGACTCCATCCGCGCAGAGATCAATAAGGACATCGTAGTCGGCACAGGCACGAACGAACTCAAGGGCATCCTGACCTCCGTTTCTGCTAACGCAACCGCGATCCCGGCAACAGTCACAAAGGCATCCCTCCTCAAGATCATGGGATCCCTTGGCTCCAAGTATCAGGGCGGCGCGGTATGGATCATGACTCCCGCGATGTTCTATGAGAATGTCATGACCATCACTGCTCTGAACGACTACATCATCAATGACGGTTTCTCCTTCCGGCTCTTTGGTCATGATGTCATCCTGATGAGCGAGCTGCTTGTTTCCACAAAGGAAACAATCCTCTACGGAGATCCCAAGGCATACAAACTCAATGTATTCAAGCCCATTGAGGTTAAGCCTTTCGAAACTGCGACAACCACTAGCATCCAGTTCCGTGGTGCCACAATGGCAGACGGTGAACTGATCGACACTGCTGCATTCGTCAGATTCGCACAGGCATGATAAGCTATGGCAGATGCTAGTTTAATCTTCAAAGCGAAAATGGCAAAGAGAATCACCACAGATTATTATGACATGGAAGTCGAAAGACTCCTTGATACGGCAATGCTAGACCTTGGTGTTGCCGGGGTGGTTCTCCCGGATGAGATTGACAGATTGGTCGAGCAAGCTGCCATAACATATTTCCTGATGAATTTTGGGCAGCCGGACAACTACGACCAGTTAAAGAGATCATATGATGAGCAGAAGGCTCAATTAGCAACAAAAACGGGGTATACACAATGGACGATGTGATGAAACTCATCTCCACAACAACAGAAAAAGATGAGAACGGAATTCCACACACTGTTTACGGTGAACCTCGTGAAGTGATGTGTCAGGTCGATAGCATCACGCGCGCAGAATTCTTCGAAGCGGGCAGAAACGGTTTAAATCCTGAGTTTAAATTCAGAATGTTCTTCGGAGATTATCACGGTGAAAGGGTAGTGGAGTATCACGGTCTAAGGCACTCCATTTACCGCACCTATCACGGGCGTGGTGATGTTATCGAGTTATATGCCGAAAGACGGGGCGGGACGAATGGTAATTAATTCTTCAAAGTTCAATACCAAAGAAAGTTTGGAGTGGGCAGTACAGAAATACATGGAAGATTACCGAGCCGAAGTCATTGAAGCAGTGACGGAGGTGGTTCCCGAAGTCGCAAAAGAGGCAGTAAAGAAACTCAAGAAGGCATCTCCACGAAGACCGGGTGGTGGTAAATACGCTAAAGGATGGACTTATCAGGTTGATAAGGGAAGGCTAACCGTTGGTGCAACGATCTACGGTAAATCGGGTACTTATCAGCTTGCGCATCTTTTGGAATTCGGTCACGCAAGACGGGGAGGAGGGAGAGATGTTCCTCCTTCGCCTCCCGGTGGACACATCAAGCCAATCGAGGAATGGACGAATGACGAGATTGTCAATCGTACCATTGAGAGATTGGAGGCAATACCATGACAACACAAAATGTTAATGCGTTGATCGAATCATTCGGTCTTCCCTACGCATATCATCAATTCGCAGATGGGACGGGGCAAGAGCCTCCGTTCATCTGCTTTTTTTATGGCGATCGTTCCGATCTGATTGCCGACAATGTCAACTATTCCAAATTCGTCCGACTGTACATTGAATTGTACACAGACGAAAAGGATTTTGACCTTGAATCAGTGGTAGAGTCCAAACTCAACGAAAACGACATTGTTTATGCGATGAGTGAGGACTATATCGACTCAGAACGAATGCACATTACTGTATACGAAACAACTATTAATTTGGAGGATTCCAATGAGTAATAAGGTAAAATTCGGACTTAAGTCACTGCATTATGCTATCGGCACTCCGACGGCAAACGGCAGTTACACCTATGGAACTCCCAAGCCCATCAAAGGATCTGTGAATATGTCCCTTGAGGCGCAGGGAGAGTCTACTCCTTTCTATGCGGATGATGTTGTATATTACATATCCAATTCCAACAGTGGTTATCAGGGTGACATCGAAATGGCACTGGTTCCCAAGGATTTCCGCATTGATGTCCTTGGCGAAAAAGAGGACGGCAACGGCATTGTGTATGAGGATGCCAATGCACCCGTGGTACACTTCGCGCTCCTGTTTGAGTTTGACGGAGATGTCGATGCGACAAGATACGCACTCTATGACTGCACCGCATCCCGTCCGGCAGTGGCATCTGCTACCAAGACGGATACCACAGAACCGCAGACCGAGAGCATTACTGTTACTGCGAGGCCCGCATATGTCGCAGCAGTTGATGCTTATGTGTCAAAGGCATACTGCGATGACAAGACTGCCGATCAGTATGAAGACTGGTACGAGACGGTCTATACTCCCGTAGCGGGAACGTAAGGAGAAAAATGGGACAGACAAAGGTGATTAAAATTGGAGGCAGAGATGTCCCTATGAAATCGAGTGGGGCAACACTTGTGATCTACAGAAGTGTTTACGGGGAGGACTTCCTTGTTGCAACTCAGGGTAAGGAGGTTGACCCACTGATTCCGCAGAAGTTGGGTTTTGTTATGGCAAAACAGGCAGAGGGAGAGAAGCCGGAGAAACTGAAAAACGAACTCAATGAGTCCGATTATTTTGATTGGATTGACGAATTCACAACTCAGGAACTCCTCGATGCTGCTCCCGCAATCATGACCGTTTTCTACGATCAGACGATGTCTAAGTCAAAAAAAAATCGATAAAGACGGATCGCGAATTTAACACCGCACTGTTTGTATTGAGATGTATCGAGGTCGGTTTACGGATAGCTGACCTCGATTTTTTTACGTATGGGGAATTGTTGGATTTGATTATCGAAAAAGGCAATGACTCTGCAAAATACGACCGTCTTGCGACACAGGAAGATTTTAAGAAATTTAAGAGGATGTAAAACCAATGGCGGGAGCAAAAGTAAAAGGCATCACCATCGACATTGGTGCAGATACAAGCCAATTCACAAAAGAACTGGCAAAAGTTAATAAAGCCACACGAGAGACATCCAACAAACTCAAGGATATAAACAAGTTATTAAAACTTGATCCTAAGAACGTGAATCTGTTGGAGCAGAAGCAGAGGACTCTGAATGATGCCATAAATCAGACCAAACAACGTTTGGGATTGGCAAAAGATGCTCTTAGGCAACTCAAGGATCAGAATCCCGACAAAGTCACTGATGAGATGGATGCTCTCCAGAGGCAGATTGCTGAAGACGAAGCTAAACTCAAATCCCTTAACAAGGAATTCAAGGAGTTTGGATCAGTCGGAAAGGAACAGGCCATTGCAGTCGGGAAAGAGATGCAAGAAGCCGGGAAGAAGGTCACGGAGGTAGGCTCCAAGATAAAGGGAGTCGGTGATACCCTTACCACTCATGTGACTGCTCCCATTGTTGCCTTGGGCGGGGCATCGATTGCTGCGTTTAATGAGGTTGATAAGGCATACGATACCGTCATTAAGAAGACGGGTGCAACAGGCGAAGCTGCACAAGGGTTATATGACATCATAGATTCCCTTGCCACATCCATCCCTACAGACTTTGAAACTGCTGCCAATGCCGTGGGCGAAGTCAACACGCGCTTTGGAGTGACAGGGGACGAACTGGAAGAACTGTCCGAACAGTTTATAAAATTTGCCAAACTCAATGATACGGATGTTTCTTCCTCCGTGGATTCTGTTCAGAAAGCGTTATCAGCTTTTGGTTTGGGCGCGGATGACGCGGGGGCATTGCTCGATAGGCTCAACAAGGTAGGACAGGATACGGGTGTTTCTGTCGATACACTGACTGCCGGACTTGTTCAGAATGGTACTGCCTTTCAAGAGTTGGGACTCGACATAGATCAGTCAACTCAGCTTATGGGACAGTTGGAGAAATCGGGAGCCAATGGCGAAACGGTCATGCAAGGACTTCGCAAAGCATTAAAGAGCGCAGCGAAAGACGGCAAACCACTCAACACCGCACTGGAGGAACTCCAAGACTCCATTGAGAACGGGACTGATGGAATGGACGGTCTGACTGCTGCCTACGAGTTGTTTGGCAAGTCAGGTGACCAGATCTATGGTGCTATCAAAAACGGCACTCTCGATTTTCGCGAACTTGGCAAAGATGCAGAGTCTGCTGCCGGGTCAGTATCAGGGACATTTGAGGAAACTCTCAGCCCGCTCGACCAGTGGCAGATGACTCTCAATGAGTTAAAGCTTACTGGGGCAGAGTTAGGGTCAACACTTGGAGAAATCCTCCTTCCCATCCTCAAGGATGTGGGTGACATCGTCCAAACCCTGAGAGAAAAGTGGGAATCACTCACTCCCGAACAACAGAAGATGATTGAAACGATAGCAATCATTGCTGCCGTGGTCGGGCCTGTCATCTCCATGTTGGGTACTCTGATAATGACCATTGGAGGATTGATTACCTCAGTCGGAGTGATTACCGCAACACTTGGGATCTCAACCGCTGCGTTTGGCGGGATTATAGCAGTCATTGCTGCCGTAATAGCAATCATAGTTTTGTGCATCACCCATTGGGATGAGATTAAGGCAGCAGTAAAGCAGTTTGCCGAAGATGCGGTGGCATACATCACGAAATTCAAGGAAGATGTAGCTACAAAGTTTGAGGAAATCAAAAACAAGATCTCCGAGAAACTCTCAGAGATAAAGGCAAAATTTACTGAAAAGTTTGATGAGATCAAAACGAAGGTAAAAGGAGTCATAGAGGACATCAAGGGATTCTTTAGCAATCTCAAATTGAAACTGCCTAAGATTGAACTGCCAAGTCTTCCTAAATTCAAGATTGTGGGAGAGTTTTCTTTGAACCCTCCTTCCGCTCCTCATATTGAAGTTGAGTGGAATGCAAAGGCAATGAATAACCCTTATCTGTTTACCACTCCTACATTGTTTGGCGCGGGGGAAGCGGGTGCGGAAGTAATGTATGGCAAGAACAATCTTATGAAAGACATTGCTGCTGCCACATCTGCGAACAATGAACAGTTAATAGACGGTTTTTACAATGCGATGGTTGAAGCATTGAAGGACACAAATCTCACTGTCCAGATAGGACGGAGAGAATTTGGCAGAATAGTCAGGGAGGTGGGATGATGATTTATACTGCATCTTCTGGGAATTCATATTCCCTAATCTCTGACAAACCCGTCAGAGTTGCAAATATGCGCAACTGGAAATTTGACCCGAAGACAGTTTCGAAGAAACTGGGGGAAAGGGTTTCCTATTTTGCGCGCGGAGGGTTAAAGTATTCCATCACCATCACAGTGATTGGGAGTATCGCTCATAGAAAAGCTATCCTTGATGCACTCCATGATGATTTTGAACGAGATGTCAGAATGATGGCTCCCGGAAAGATCATGGTGGGGGAGTGGTATGCGAACGGGTTTGTAATCGAATCAGATACGAATCCTGACGATGTGAACAGTTGGACAAACAACAAAATCACTTTTTATATTCCCGGTGGTTTCTGGTACAGAGATGAGGAAAGGTCTTTTGAGTCAACAGTGGTTGATGAGGAATATGAATATCTAGATTATCCTTATGATTATCCATACGATTTCAAACCGTCACCATCAAGCACATCCCAGTGGACAACGGAATCACCGTTTGACTCAGACTTTGTTTTAAGTATTCACGGGCCCGCAGTGAATCCACGGGTCACTGTCAACGGTTATCCATATGTGGTTTACACAACTATAGGAGCCGGGGAGACATTAGTCATCGACTCAGCAAACAAAACCGTGATGTGTGGGGAAAGAAATCTCTTCGATGCAAGAAACAAGGCAAGAAGTGTTTTCGAAAAGATTCCTCCCGGTCAGCTGACATTGGCATATGGGAATTTTAGTTTCAACCTCCTCCTGCATGAAGAAAGGAGTGAACCCAAATGGTCATAGTGGCAGACTCCACAGGAATGGAGATACGATACCTCAAATATACAGAATATGATTACGACATAGGGGAAGAAACATCTGACTTCTCCATTTCGATTTCTATCCCTGAGTGGGTTGAGATCCCACAGGATGCAAGGATATACATCCCTGACACGGAGTACGGAGGGATTTTTAAGAGACTTGTCTCTGACACACGCACTTCCACCATTTCCGTGGAAGGATATACATGGAGAGGGATGATGAGAAACAAGATCATCCAACCTCCTCCCGGGCAGAATTATGCTTCTGATGTTGGGGACATAAACACCATCGTCAAATCAAGGGTAGAAGATGCTTTCGGTGGTCTGTTCACAGGGTCCGAACCTATCGGAGTGATAGCAAGCTATCAGTACAACAGATACTGCACTTTGTATGATGGACTGACCTCGATGCTTCAATCCGTAGGGTATAAATTAAGGCTCAGATATGACCAGGTTCTCAAACGCGTCATAGCTGATGCGGTTCCAATCATCGACTACTCCAAGCAGATAGAGTTTTCCAGTGATATGGACGCGAATTACCACGTTTCTCAAGACCGATGTGGAGTGAATCACCTCATCTGTTTGGGGAGTGGGGAGTTAGCACAAAGAACCGTGATACACCTCTACTCCGATGGCAAAGGAAACATCTCGCAGAATCAGACCTTTTTCGGCTCTGACGAGATAGCACAAGTCTATGACTATGCGGGAGCTGATGCCGCGCAACTACTGCAAAGCGGCACTCAGCAACTCAAGTCACTACAGAGTGGTGATGATTTCTCCCTTGATGTTGAGGGTGCGAAATTTGAAATCGGTGACATTGTGGGT
>JAEIGA010017433.1_pt1 | contig 10941 bp, 9 predicted proteins | sample 9270691 | NCBI WGS metagenome assembly JAEIGA01 (sample SAMN17057246, study PRJNA624740) | gut metagenome | biome: biome; isolation source: fecal sample | host: Bos grunniens | place: China: Xizang | collected 2019 | reverse complement strand
TAGACGGTTGGATAGTGCTGTTTGATTTGATGAAATCCAAAAAATTAATTGATGGTGATTGCGATTCAAGGCAATTGGCAGAGTCATTCTACAAATTCGGGCTGTTTCTGTTATATGAGCATTATATCATCAATTATCCGGAAGATGACGGGAAATTCGTTGAAGAGTTATCTATTAAATCGCAAAATCACATCAAATTGCTTTTCAATTCAGTGAAAATTTAAAGGGAGGTTTTAGCATTAAAATAAGATTGGAGCAGGAAAAGGATTATTTTGAAGTTGAATGCATGGTTCGAAACTCCTTTTGGAATGTATATCGCCCAGGTGCATTTGAACATTATATCGTGCATAATCTAAGGGATGATGAAAGCTTTCTTAAGAATCTTTCATATGTAATCGAAAGCGATGATAGGATTATAGGCCACATTAATTATTCTGTAGGTTTCATAGATTATGGCAGCGAAAGGATTGATGCCGTCATATTGGGTCCTGTATCGATTCATGAGGATTTTCAAAATCAGGGCTTGGGTTCAAAATTAATAGATTATACTCTAAATCTGGTCAAAAATGAGGATATTCCATTTGTCCTTGTTGTTGGTGATGAGAATTATTATCATAGATTCGGCTTTGTAAGCGCATCGAAATACGGTTTGTATCTTGAAGGAACTGATACAGGTGATGAATGCCCGTTTTTCATGATTAAGTTATTTGATGAATTCGAATCAGGAAATACTATTGGAATATTCCACAATCCGGACGTATTTGATGTTAATCCGGAAGATGTTGATGAGTTTGACAAGAAATTTGAATATAGGAAAAAGGAAGTTTTAGATGGACAGCTTGAGGAGTTATAATATGAATTATGTAATTATAAACGGATCTCCAAGAAAGAAGAACACTTGGAAAATGGTAAAACAGGCAAAATCAAATTTGAAGGGTAATTTTGAAGAAGTTCAGCTGATGAAGGAAAACATTCCATTATGCAACGGATGTTTTAAGTGCATAATGGAAGGCGAGGAGAAATGCCCTCACTTTGATAAGATCAAACCGATTATCGATAAGATCAGGAATGCTGATGCAATCATAATCGCCAGTCCGGTATATGCAATGAATGTCACTGCACTTTTGAAGAATTTCCTTGACCATACCGCTTACCTGTATCACAGACCTGAATTTTTCACCAAAAAGGCATTGGTTGTAGTATCCACTGCCGGTGCGGGCCAAAAGGACGTTGCAAAATATATTGATGAAACCTTAAGGCATTGGGGTGTAAATAAGGTTTATAAAATCACTTATGCATGTGGTGGAAAGGATTCGATTGATGTGGAAAACATCAATAAGGTCTCCAAGAAATTCGGCAGTGATGTTGAGTCAGGAAAACTGCACAGTCCCAAATTTGGGGATGTCCTATTCTATAATGTCTGGAAAGCCATGGCATTATCGAAAGACCCTATTGAGGCGGACAGGGATTTTTGGATTGAGAGGGATTTGGTGAATCATGATTTTGCGCCGGAAGTCAGATTGAATACTGTAAAGAAATTATTTTCAAAAGTGATGTTTTTCATTTTCAGAAAAGTAATGAAATAATTGGATGTCTCTTTAGAAAAACATTATTAGTAATGAACAACAATTAAGTAGTAGGTAGATAATATGGCTAATTTCAACTCATTAGAAGAAGCAAGAGAATTTTTTTACAAGGACAAGTTTGCAGTGGATACCGGAATCACATTGGATGAATTGACAGAGGATACGGCAATCTGTTCTTTGGTGTTAAATGACGATCATAAAAATGCCTATGGTGGCGTAATGGGTGGAGTGATATTCACATTAGCCGATTTTGCCTTTGCAGTTTTATCTAATCAAATCCATCAATTGACAGTCGCTCAACAGGTAAGCATCAATTATCTGTCTGCTCCAAAAGGCGATAAATTGATTGCCGAGGCAACCTGCCGCAAAAGCGGGAGAACATCATCCATAGTCATTGTAAACGTTTCGGATGATATTGGCCGTGATGTTGCCCAATTTGTCGGAACAGGCTTTAAGTTATGAATTTTTATAATATTTCACTTATATCTTTCTTTTTTTCAATGATTTTTTTAAGGGTCAGTTTGCACAACCCATTAATTTATATTATAGAAAAGTAATAATTATTAAATGACTGATTAACAAGTCGTGAAAAATGAGAGTTCGAAGTTGCACTGCCGTAGCTTCGAATTTTTTTATACATCACATGATTGTTGCGAGTGTAAACATTTTTTTTGTTTCGCATATGATTTTCATGTGAAAATATTTTTTGGAAAAGAAGTTTTAGACGGGCACTATTTGAACTTATAAAATTCTTAATTTTATGATTGATTAAATTGACACTAATCTCATTTTTTATCATTTATTTTTTACTTGTTTTTTAAAATTTTAAATTTAATTTCAAGACGGATTAGTTTCACCAGCACGGTGTGTATCAAAAAGTAATTATTTGCTAAGCAGGTTGAAAACCTTCTCGCCAACTTCCCAGTCAACAAAAATAAGAATCTCGGTTTTGGCAACATTGATCAGTTCCGCATCAATACCATTTTTGGACAGGATTTTGCTGATTGCAAACTCGTCACGCTCAGGGTCGATAATGCTGATCATTGCGGTATCCTGGCCCTGTGAGATTGAACTTAAAAACTCATTTTCAATAACGTATTCATGGAATAATTTGTAAGTCTTGTCCCCGTCGGTTTTATTGATGAAAGTTGTGATTGAATTGTGGTGGGGATTCAATTTATAAAGATGGATGCCGTTATCGTATAGCATATTGGTCAAATCAGCTATTATTCCGCTTTTATGAAGCAAATCCTTTCCGACAACAGTTATTGAAGTAACGGGTTCCTTCAGCAATTCCATTGGCTTATAATCATATGGACCTGTAATGTGGGTTCCTTCGGTTGTCAAGTCCCCATATTTGAAATTGATGATTTTTGCATCAATGTCAGGATGCTTGTAGTCAAGAGCGTTCGGATGCAATACCTGCGCTCCGTGTGTCGCAAGGGTTTTCATCTCTCCAACGGTGATGCTTTCCAGAAGTTCCGCTTCATTGATTTTTCTAGGGTCTGTTGACAGGACTCCGTCAACATCAGTTACAATGATGACTTCATCGGCATTAAGGCATTCCCCAATCAGGAATGCTGTGATGTCGCTTCCACCACGGCCTAAAGTGGTGATTTGGTCTCGGCATTTTCCCAAAAATCCGCAGATGACCGGAACTATTCCCTGATTTAAAAGGGTTTTCAATTCCTTGATTTTTTTGTCGGTTGCCTCAACGTCAATTTTAGCTTCCATATAGTTTGAATCGGTAATGATTGGCCATAAATCAGAGTAAGGGTCGATGAATTGGGATTTGACTCCCAATGATTCCAAGGTAGCTGAGAATAATCTGACGCTGGTTCTCTCGCCCATGCCGACAATCTCGGCATGGTGCTTGGCTGTGAGATTGTTTGTAATTGCATCATTTTCAAGGCTTATCAAGTCATCTGTAGTCTTGTTGACAGCTGAGACTACAACAACAATCTGATTTCCTTTCATATATTCCTTTGCGATTGATTCGGCGGCCTTTCTTATTCTTTTCCCGTTTCCGACTGAAGTTCCGCCAAACTTTGCTACCAATAATTCCATTAAAATTCACCTAATGAATAAATATATGTTGGGTATTTCTATTAAAGTTTGTTCTAAAAAAAGTTAATGACATGAAAAGCTATTTACTTTTCATGTTTTCTGAATGTTAATATTGGTGCAATCAGACAAATCAGCAATAATGCTAAGGGGTTTCCGGTTTGTGAATAGTCATTCTGCGCTGATGTATCGTTTGAAACGTTATTGCTGCCTTGAGTGACGCCATTGTCGATGAGGTAGGGGGCATTTATGCCTTCGCCGATGTCATAGCTTTCCGGATAGATGTCATTGCCTGCCTGCGAAGCACTATTGTTTTTGAATGTGCAATCCTCAATTTCAGTGTCAATGCTGTAAAGGGCTCCGCCACGGGTTGCTGAGTTGTTTGTAAATGTATTGTGGGTTAACGTGTTGTAGAAACTGTATATTGCTCCGCCTTCCTCATTTGCGGAGTTTGAGTCAAATATGGAATCTGATATTTTTGAGTAGAATGCGGAAACCGCTCCGCCGAAATCAGCATGGTTTGAAGCGAATTTCGAATCCTTGATTGTGCTTGAGTCGGAATATACTGCACCGCCATGACCGTCAGCATCATTGCCGGTAAATGTTGATTCGCTTATGCTGCCTTTGATAATGAATACAGCTCCGCCGGTGTTTGCAGTATTGCCGGTGAATGTTGAATCCGTAATCTTGACTTTGTTTCCATGAACCGCTCCGCCGTAGTCCGCCTTGTTGTTTTCGAAGGTGCAGTCATTGATTTTTGTATTTTCTGCAAATATCGCTCCGCCGTGGCCATTGCCGTTATACTCGACCATATTATTTGTAAATGTGCAGCCGTTGACTGTGGTGTCTTCAGCTTTTAGGGCTCCGCCATATTTGGATTTTCCGTTGGTAAAGACAATATTGTTCAGGATGACATTGTCTGATGTCTGCATTATTTGGGTTTGCCCTTTTCCATCAAGAACATGATTGTTTCCGTTGATTGTCAGGGCTTTGTGAACATGGATTTCACTGTCGCCATCATCATAGGAATAATCGCTGTCAAGCTCGATTACTGAGCCTTCATCGGCATTGTCGATGATTACCTGCAGGTCAGCGAATGCATGTGATGTTGCATTGTCTTCGGCGAAGGCAACCCCCATTGTGATTAGTAAAATTACTGAAAAAAGTAAAATCTTTTTACCAGACATGCTTAAATGTTTGTTAAAGGTCCTATATAAATCAGTTAACTTATTTACAGTCAGGGGTTTTGTTTTAAATTGGATCTGTTCAAAGGATTTTCAATATAATGAATATCAGTAGTAGTAATATTCATCATATTCGTCATATATCAAGCCTGTAGTGTTGACTTTTGAAATGACCGGACCGAGCTCTTTTGAAACGGTTGTGACATTCAAGTCCACATCAGGATTTCCCCAGCTGATGAGGTAGATGTTCTTATCTGTGTTGTTTCTGGCCAGATCGGTAATGTTTTGCTTGTCAACTGTCTTGAAGTCGAATATTTCATGAATTCTGTTGATATTCTCCCCATAGATGTAGTCCTGATTGACGCAGTACATGTCAGTGCTGCCGTTAAAATCCAAGAAGTACATTGCAAGGCCGGGATCTGTTATTATGGTAATGGAATTGTTGTCTTTCAATATCTCATCCAATGCTTCATTCTGTTTTAATCCGGATTGGTAGATGTCATTTCCTGTCACGATCATTGTTCCGATTCCGCTTACGAGAACAAGGCATATCAGGGCAAGTGAAATCAGGAATGTCCTTCTGCTTTTTATCTTGCCCATCATAATTGAGATGATAAGCCATAAAATTGCTGAAGCCAAAACAAGACCTGTTGTAACTAGGATAGGTTTTAAAATGATTGAAATTAAAAATACCACTGCAATTGTTGCAAAGTAAGCTATTGTGCCATATATAACGAATCTTGTATCATTGTCCTTTTCTTTCAAGTAAACGGCAAGGATTGCTATAAAGACTATGAGAGTAATGACGCTTAAAAGTGTATCTCCGTTATATGCAAAATGTGCCAGGGACTGGACAATTGAACCGCTTGTTAGTTTGCCCATCGGGTTCATGGATCCTAAAAGCTTGATTAATGTTGGAATCCATGGTGCATAAAGGACAATTGCCGCAACGATGGAAATTCCCCAATATTTGATTTTATCCTTATCATAAGTCAGGATATGGAACAGCAAAATAAGATAAAGAACGATTGTTGCGATTAATCCATAATAATGGGTGTATGATGCTAAAATAGAAAATGCAGTAAACAGGACAAATGATTTTTTATCGGCATTGGCTATAATGTCCTTGAAGAATATGAACGCCAATAAAGTAAACAGCATCGCCCAGCTGTAAGGCCTTAGAAGTGAGTATGTTATTAAAAATTCGCTCATCACTGCTAATGCGAAGGCGAATAGTCCTGCTGTAAGCCAGCCGTAATCCCTTCTGAGTTTAAGGGTGGATAAAATTAGAATGATTGCATATGGAATAGCTGAAAACACTTTTAAAATGGCAAAATCGCTTGTCAGTTTAGACATTGCCTTTAAAAGCAGGAAATATAATGGAGGGTTTGTTTCTCCACCGAGAATATGCAATAAATCACTCATTGGAAAATTAATCAGTGTCAATGTGAAGAATTCACTGATATTGCTCAGCACCTGATTCAAGGGGCTTATGAGCATATAGATTAACATCAAAATACTTAGTGCAAAAAATACCTGTCCTATCGTGTTTTTATTAGCTTCCATAGTAATAGTTTAGCAATACATTATATTAATGTTTTTAAAAAGATAGATTATGAAATCTATCTTTTAATGATGATTGTGCTTTTAGCCGAAATCTGATAGTTCGCATTTCCGGAATAAATAACGACCTTATGCTTTCCGACCTTAAGCTTTTTAGTGTTGAGCTTTGCTAGACCCTTGCTGTTGGTCTTGATGTTGTAGGTCTTGTATTTCTTGCCTGTGTATACCTTGACCTTGAGCTTGAGGCTTTTCACGACCTTTTTGGTTGACTTGTGCTTTACTGTAACCTTGAAGTATTTCGATTTCTTGTACTTGTTGGTTACTTTCGGCGCCTTTACGATAGTTGGTGCCTTTTTAATGGTTATTTTAAAGGATATCTCTTTTGGTTTAATATATGACTGAAAATATTTAATCACGACAGTATAGGTTCCAACTTTCCATGTTGAAACAGGAAATGTGAGGGATTCATAAAACCATTCCTGATAATATCGTTTTCCATTTCTGTAAATCTTATGGTCTGCATACAAATCATCCAATATAGCCCCGGTTTTCATGTTGACCAAATCAACCGTAATTACTTTGCCTGAATTATAATAGGCTTTCACGAGTTTGTTTCTGATTTTCGGTTTATATAAATATGTTTGATTTATCGAATCATCATATAAAATGTCATTTGAAAGAATTGCCGCATCATTGTTGTTTTCAAATCTGCAATCCTTGAGGTCATATGATGTGAATTTCAGGATTGCCGAATTGATGTTCGAATTGTTTTTGAATGTGGTGTTTGTGATATTGGCATAATCCAATTCAATGATATGGTTATCATCCACATTCTGGGTGTTGTTTTCAAAAAGACAATCCTTAATTGTTGCATTCACGCCTATAATGAGTCTGTTTACATTATTCGTGAAATTGCAGCCATTGATTTCAAGGTTTTCACAGTGTATTTCCGGATATGTCAGGTCATAGGTGGGATTTCTCGGCTCAGAACCGCAATTGCTAAAGCTTGAATTGGTTATTGTGGCCTTTGATTCCTCTCCAACAGTTAGGGTTGATGACTGCTCTTTGAAGATGCAGTCCAATATCTCTGCATTGCCATATGAAACGATTGCTGATGCGCTATTGTTGGCGAATGTACTTTTTTCAAGATGTAGTTTGCCTTTTGTGAGTATTGCACCGCCATTTCCTTCATTTGATGTGAAATACCAGTCCATTTCTCTAAACTGTTCAATGTAAATCGCAGAATTGCCGATGAAGTTGGAGTTTATGATGGTCAAATCGCTGTTTGAATATACCGCTCCGCCTTTACCTAAATCGTCAGTTGTGACTGGCTCTTGAGTCTTGCCATACCATTTGTAATCGGCATTCACGCTATTGTCTGTGAAATTGCAGTTTATGAGGGTCAATTCCGAATTGGCAAAAATTGCTCCTCCATTGGTTTTTGATTGTGCATTGATGAAGTTGATATCTTTCAATATGACATTGCCTGAAGATATGTGAATTATCTTTGATTTGTGGTTGGCATCAAGTGTAGCGCCATTTCCTTCAATGGTAATGTCTTTTGCAATTTCGATTTCTTTTAATCCAGTGTAGGTTCCATTCAGTTCCACTATTGATCCGGCTTCAGCTTCATTGATTGTGTTTTGAATATCATCGAATGTGGCCCCGCTCACGTTTAGGGGATTATCGCCGATGATGATTGTCTCATTGTCTTCTGCACTGACTGCAGTCAGCGAAATTAAAGCTATTAAAATTGTAATTAGCAATATCCTTTTCATTTAAAGCCCTTCATTTTCTAATTTTAACTGTCTTTTTAACGGTGTTTTTAAGGTATGTTGCTTGGTATGTGACTTTTTTGCCTACTTTGAGCTTTTTGAGGACTGACTTTTTGATGGTTACCTTTGCAATTCCCTTCTTGTTTGTCTTTGTCTTGTAGGTTTTTCCGTTGAACTTGAAGGTTACTTTTGCGTTTTTGATTGCCTTTTTGCCTTTTTTAAGGGTTGCTGTTAAGGTTAGCTTCTTGGCCGATTTTTTGACTTTGACGGCTTTAAGGGTTAATACCTGTTTTACATTTAGCTTGCCTATAACATAGATGTCGCTGTATCCGGCATGCACTGCATATGTTCCGGGGGTCACTGTATTCGGTATTTTGAGCTTGGCAACTCCTTTGGAGTTGGTTTTTACTTTGAAGGCTTTTTTACCGATTTTGATTTCCACCATCTTGTTTGCAGCAACTTTGCCGTTGGCGCCGCTGATTTTATATGTATAGTATGAAGTATCCCCATAGTTCATTGTTTTTGGCCCGCTCAGTTTCATTATCGGACGCACTGTCAGCCAGTATCCCCATATTTCATGTCTGTAGTCACCATAAACGTATTCTATGGAAGTGCCGTCATAATAGTCGCCCATCGGGAGATTTGCAAGTGAAATCCTTGCGCTTCCGTTTACGACATTCGCTTTTTTGTAAAGCTTGCCGTATTTGTAGAAGCATAGTGTTCCTCCCGCTTTGCTGTCTGCCTGAAGGGTCACGTACTTGTTTTCTCCCCAGGTCATTTTGGAAGGGTATTTTATGATCGGATTCACGCTGAATATTTCCTCAGTGATGTTTTCGACTTCATAGTTGCCGTCATAGGTTACCTTAAGATGGTATTCGCCGACATGCTCCCCAATGATTTCAATGATTGCGGTTCCGTTGACCATTTCCTGTGTTTTGTATAATTCGTAGCTTTCGTTGTTTTTGCCGATATATGCTGTCAGATTGCCTGTGGCGTCATTCGGCAGCCTCAACTTAATTGAACCTTTTGAATTGAATGTAACTTCATCCGGGATTTTTATTTCGCTGAATATCTTGAGTGTGGTATTGAATGTTTTTGCAGGGTATTTTTCGTCGCCTGAATAGGTTAATGTGATGTTGTGAAGTCCCACTTTCAGGATAGGCAATTGCGCTATATATGTAAATGGTCTGTAATCTTCATCATTTCCAAAATATTCAAAATCAATGCTCTCATTGTCAACATAGACATGCAGATTCTCTTTTAGAATGTCTTTTGGTGTTATGATGTCCACTTCTGTCCTGATTCCATACTCTTCCGGGGAAAATATATTGCCCTCCAATGGATAGGTTACTGATGTGATTCTACCGCTTTTGGTTGCGCTCAATGCTTTTCCATGGCATTTTCCGCTGTATGTCACTGTGACATTATAGGTTTCATTAAATTTCAAATATTCGTCCAATTCGATAGAAAGTATATTTGAACCTCCCATTAATTCAACTTCATCATCTGCTGGTGTCACTTTTACCGCTTTCTTTTTTTCACCGTTTATGTATATGGTTGCTGTTCCTGTTGCCTTTGCCGGCAAATCAACAATGATTGCGTCATTTTCAAGACAGTATTCCTCATTCATCATGATTATTGCAACTTCCTGAACAGTGAAATTATGGATTTTTGTAAGGCTGGCATAAATGTCATTGCCGGAATATTCGACTTTGAGGGTATGGTTTCCTAATTTGTAATATGATTCGGGAATTTCCGCCCATGGATCTTGAAAATCGCCCACGTCTCCGAATCCGCATTTGTTGCCATCCACAAAAATTGTGAAGTTTCCGGTCATGTTTTCAACTTTCGGATATATGAAAAGAAACGGTCCGTCAGGATGTGGCCTGCGGTCAACATAGGTGTCGTCAAAGCCTATGTCAAAATCGGGAGTTTGCTTGTCGGTTGGCGCTGATTCATTAACGGCCAATTCCTCATGGTTTTCAGACTGTTGAGGTTCATTAATTTCAACATCTTCATTAATTGGGGGTAGCTCGACGCTTTCAGTTGCGTTTTCTTCGGCTGAAACTCCCCCTAGACAAATCAGTAAAATCAGCAATATTAATGAAGATGCGATTATCTTTTTCCTAAACATGCTTTGATGTATATTTTTTATTACATATAAAACCATATTAAAAAAAATAAGAATATGAGTTAATTCTAATATGTTTCATTCGAATTTGGATTTGTGGTGTCGGCTTCGGTAATGATGAGATTTCCTTCTCTTTTTTCTTAAAAATAAGTAAAATAAGGAATTGATCCTTATTTTTTTACTTTTGCGGTTTTTTTGACTGTTGCCTTCAGGTAGGTAGCTTGATAAGTTACTTTTTTACCTACTTTAAGTTTTTTGAGAACTGATTTTTTTATTGTTACTTTTGCTATTCCGTATTTGTTGGTTTTTGCCTTGTAAGTTTTTCCGTTGAACTTGAAGGTTACTTTTGTGTTTTTGATTGCTTTTTTGCCTTTTTTAAGGGTTGCTGTCAATACCAGTTTTTTGGCTGACTTTTTGACCTTGACGGCTTTAAGGGTCAGTACCTGCTTTACTGTCAGTTTCTTTTTAAAGGTCATTCCTTTGTAAATGACCCTTATTGTATATTTGTTTGGAGTTTGAGTTATTTTTATTTTGACTATTCCGTTCTTGTCGGTTGCTAGCTTGTATGTCTTTGATCCTATTTTTACAGTTATCTTTTCTCCTTTTCCAACTACCTTCCCGTTTCTGTAAATTTTGGC
>JAEIGA010017432.1_pt1 | contig 10941 bp, 13 predicted proteins | sample 9270691 | NCBI WGS metagenome assembly JAEIGA01 (sample SAMN17057246, study PRJNA624740) | gut metagenome | biome: biome; isolation source: fecal sample | host: Bos grunniens | place: China: Xizang | collected 2019 | reverse complement strand
TTGCCACACCGGAAGGTGTCGGCGGTATTTCTATTATTCGCTTGTCCGGAAAGGGCAGTTGGGAAATGGCGCAAAAAGTGGCAAACAAAGAAAAAACCGACCCTAATAAGCTTATAATTAAAGCAACAATGGAATATTGTAATAAGAGAGAAGAAAATGGTAAATAACAATATAGACTATTACAAGATAATCAAAAAAAGTGCCGAAGCTATAAGCAAATTGATAGGCAAGACGAAAGAATGGCGAGATGACCAATCTATAATAGACAAATATGAGTTTCTATATAATCTATGCTATAAGCAAATACACTTAATATTAGTGCCACAAAAGAAGCAAAGTGCGGAAATGCAAATAAGAGAAATCATAGCAAAGTATGTTATCGGCTACACGGACACAAAACAAGGTGTAACATACATAGGTGCTTTACAACCGCTTGAAACGAAAGCCAAGCAAATGGCTAAAAATAAGGCTTTGGGTAGGGAATTTCTTGCAAGATATATCGAGCTTCACGATAAGTTTATGGCATTGGCATCGTTTAGGTCGCTTGAACACTTTGCGCTTTATATAGAGAGTTGTTCGGTGCGAGAAACGGCAATACAAGACGATATAGGTGTGAATGGTGGAGATAACCGAATAATCGCAAATACAAAGGATATATTTAGTGGTTGGTACTATTTTGCAAATAAAATGGTACTTGACGGCTCGGTAAAGTTTATAGAAAAGCAATTACCCACATCTTATGGTAAATCATATAGTGATGTTATACTAATAGCCTTTATATTCGGTCAAGATATAAATAATGATGTATTAAAGGTGTTTGGAAACCCTGCGAACTGTGCATTGTGTCTGAAATCCGTAATGGAAATAATGTGCCGAAAGTCTTATGCCGATGTTTTCCCTTATTATGCGCAATTTGAGGGCAACGAAAACCTTATATTTGCGAGTAGGGCGATAGCACAAGGCGAGTTCAAGATAAACGGAAGTTCAAAACCACGAAATTTGCTTTGTGTGGGCAAGGACACATCTATTGACGGAGTTCGTGCGAAATTCATTTTCCTTGACGATATAACGCAAGCAAAGGACAAAGGCTCGCTTACGGAGCATACCAAAGATATAAATAGATATAGAAACACTTGGAGAAAGAGAAGTTATGGTAAACATAATCAATTTATAATAGCAAGTGGAACTACATATAGTATTTATGACCTATTATCTTATTTGAAGTCTAAATTCGGTGGAGATTTTGCGAGTGATTGGGCGAGAAACAAATACACAAAGGTTGCCAAGAGTAATGAAATCATTGAAGGTGGACTTTCGGTGTTTGTTTGTGTGCCAAAACTCGACTATGACACGGACGAAAGCACCTACCCTGCCCAATTTGACACCGAAACGGCAAGGAAAGACCGAGAGGAAGATTACCCAACCTTTATGGCTATGGAGCAACAACAACCTCTTGCGCCCGAAGAAAATCCATTTTACTATACTAAATTAAGGCAATATGACGGAGTGCCGAGCATTGGCGATTGTGGTAGAAGTGAATGTTGCGTAGCTTCGCTTGACCCTAAAAGACGAGGAAAAGATAATGTGTCAATGCCGATATTTTTTGAGGCAAACGACCCCGATAGACCAACCGAAAAGGTATATTTCCTTGTAGATTGGCTCTATGACAACCGACCAATGAAAGATTGCATACCTCTAATAGTTTCAAAAATAATTCAGCACAAAATCACTCGTTTATATGCCGAGCGCAACACAGAGGAGTGTATTGGTATGATTATCGAGGACAAATTAAAGGAATGTGGATATTATGGTTGTGTGATTGACGAGGTTTATTCCACGGAGAACAAGGAAAGCCGAATAATGAACGCAGAGGGCGAGATAAAATCGAAAATGATTTTTCCAAGAATGGGTCTTTACGCAAACTCAAACGATATAGGAAAAGCACTTATGAATGTGTATGGATATTCTTATGTGAAAAAAGTTGCGTTTGACGATGCGCCCGATAGCCTTGCACTATTTGCACAAAAATTCATAGGAAATAGCAAGAAAAAATGGGCAAAAGTAACAAGTTTTAGTAGAAGATAAAAAAATTTTGAAAAAAGTGTTGACAAATTTTTAATCGTGTGCTATGTTAAAATTAGATAATTGTAAAAATCAAAGTCGGAGAACTGTAATGATTAAAGAGATTGATTGCCCTCTTTGTAATGGGGGAAAACTAAAAATTAACATATCTAACGGTTATGATATTGTAACAAGTGGCAAATTGAGTGAACTACCATATATTTGCGTTTGTAAGAATTGCAAGCGCAAAGTGAAATATGATGTAGTAAAGCAAGCCAAAAATTAAATCGCCGTTCAGAGAACATTAGTGCGAAATTTAGTACGGAGTACACTTACCTTTGGGGATAGTGTACTTTTTATTTTGATAAGGAGTAGAGATGTCGGCACAAGGAATTGAAAAAATCAAAATCCCTGTAAGAGCAAACGAGTTGACTTTTGGGGTTATTGAGAAGTATTTGCCCACGATTTTTGAGAAATTCAAGAATATAAGTGCAAAAATACGACAAGATTATGACTTTTATCGTCTTAACCACCCAATTCTCAATAAAACAAGATACTTTAACGAGTTAAGTGATATTAACAACAAAATATTAGTGCCAAGTGTAAAGGCTATGGTCGATTGGAAGGTTGGCTATATAATGGGAAACCCCATAAGCTATGCACAAAGCAAGGTTGAAAGCACGGACGACATAGAGTATCTTAACAAATATGATAGAGATGTAAACAAGTCAACGGTTGACGAGGAAGTTTACATTTGGGTATGCTCGACAGGAGTAGGCTACTACTTTATAGAGCCAAAGAGTATCTCTTATAATAGTGATAGCGAAGCACCATACAATCTTTACTCAATAGAAGCCGATAGATGTGCAAAAATTTACTCGTCCTATTTAGGAAACGAGGAATTGTTTGACATTATATACACTACTCATAAGAGAGTGGACGAAGATAGGGAATATGTATTTGATGTTTTAGATGTATATTTGAAAGACCAAGTAATTACCTATGAAAGACCAAGCGACAATATACACCAATTCAAGCATAAATACACTCAATCAAGAGGAATGTCGAAGCCACTTCCACTTGTTGAAAAGCGAGGAGATTATGCAGGAATAGGCATCGCTTCTCTTTGTAAGAGTATGCAACAAGCCATAGACCAAGTTTTGAGTAATGGTCTTGACAATGTTGAGGAAGTTGTAAACCAAATATTTGTATATACCAATGTTGACTTGGGCGAAACGGCTAACGAAATGGCTGACAACCATAGAAATATGATTAGTAATGGCGCACTCGTTATCAAGGACGGCTCTCCCGATGCGAAAGCAAAGGTAGATACCATTAAGCCTGAAATCAAGCTTACCGAGTTTGCGGAGATATACAATATTCTTAATAAGGCATTACACGATAGCGCAGGAGTGCCAATGGAGCAAAGCAACACTAATAGTGGTGGAACTACAAAGAGTGGAAGCGAGATAGCCAATGGTTACGAAAATGCTTACAATCGTGCTATGAGCGAAAAGAACATTTTGGTTAAAGCCGACTATGAACTCTTGAAAAAAATCCTTTGGATTTGCAAGAATAGCACGGAAAACAAGATTGACAATGTTTCGGCAAGCGACATTAACATTAAGTACAACTTCAATGTAACCGATAACATATTGATTAAGAGCCAAGCATTTGGAACACTTATTCAATATATGCCTGCCGATATGGCATTGAGAGCAACAAGACTTTCTAACGACCCCGAAAAAGAGGGCGCAAGAATTGATAAAAAGTTGGCAGAGGAAAAGGCTATGGCTACTGTCAATGCACAAAACACAAATATTACCGAGTAATACTCGCTAATATAAATCAAATTTTGTCGAGCATAGGACATTTAACATATGCGACCCACATTCGTAGAACTGACTACGGCTTTATAAATCAAAGGTATGGGTTAAGGAGTAATAATGGCAACATTAAAGGAACTTTTGGGCGATGCCTACAAGGACGGAATTACCGTTGAAGAAATCGAAAATGCGATTGCTAATAAAAAGCTCGCTGACATTTCAACAGGTGCTTATGTATCCGTATCAAAATACCAAGCACTTGAAAACGAAAGAAACGATTTCAAAGCAAAGTATGATAGCAAACTTACCGAAGCGGAGAGAGCAGAGCAAGAGGCTCTCGAAAGACAAAAGAAGTACGATGCTATTGAAAAAGAAAACACTCTTTACAAGTACAAGCAAAAGTTGAGCAAGACAATCAAGGACGAAACAACCCTTGACGAGATTGCAAGCCTTTATGCGAACGGAGATGTAGAGGGCGCATTTGAAAAGCAAAACTTGTATTTTGAAAAGTCGAGAGAAGAAGTTAAGCAGGAAGTTAAAGCCGAACTTATGAAACAAAATCCACAGGGCAACCCACAGGGCGACAATGGTGGCACTATTACAAAAGAGCAATTTTCCGCTATGGGTGTTGCGGAAAGAACAAAACTCTATAAAGAAAACCCCGACCTTTATAACGAATTGAAAACTTAATTTAAAAGGAGAATTTTATTATGCCAGCAAGTGCAAACGCAACAAAAATCGCAGACCTCATTAACCCCGAAGTTCTTGCAGATATGATTTCAGCAGAACTCCCTAACGCAATCGCTTTCGCTCCTCTTGCCGTTGTAGGCACAAGACTTCAAGGTAGAGCAGGAAACACAATCACAATGCCAAAGTTCGGTTACATTGGCGATGCAGTAGATGTAGCAGAGGGCGAGGACATTCCAATTTCCAAGATGGAAACAAGCGAAACCGAAGTAATTGTTAAGAAGGCAGGAAAGGGTGTTGAACTCACAGACGAAGCCGTTCTTAATGGCTATGGCGACAATGTAGGAGAGGCAAAGTCGCAGATTGTTATGGCTCTTGGTAACAAGATTGATAACGATATGCTTGCTTCACTCAAAACATCAACTCTTACTGCAACAGGTGCTATGTCCGTAAGTGGACTTATTACCGCAAGAGCAAAGTTTGGCGAAAAGGTAAATCAGCCTGCCGTTGTTCTTATGAACTCAACTAACTATGTTAAGATTGTAAACGAAATCGTTTCTCTCGAAAACTCTGACAAGGCACTTCTTGACGGTGTTGTTGGTAAGGTTGGTGGCTTGCAGGTTGCTATTAGCGACAAACTCACAGATAGCGAAGCATACATCGTAGCAGTTGGCGCACTCGGTCTTGAATACAAGAGAGGAGTACAGGTTGAAACCGATAGAGATATTATTGCAAAGGTAAATGTAATCACAGGTGATGTTCACTACGCAACATATCTCCGTGATGAGAGCAAGGCTATCAAGGTTACAATCGCTTAACGAGGTAAAATAATATGGGAATGATGTTACGCAGAAATGGTCGCAAACCCGATTATGCACCACAGGTAAATGGGAAACCCGTTGTTCCCCAACCAAAGAAGAAGAAGTTGACCGAGAACAAGAACGGACAAGGTGCAACTTACGACCCTTTCAAAAATCTTAAATAAGGAGAACTACAATGGAACTTTGTGTGGAGATTAAAACTCGATACCCCCATATAGAAGATAACGATGTGGAGAGAATATTAGACAAAGCCAAGTATATCTATTACAAAAGCAAATTTCCACACGAAGCCACTCCCGAAATAAGCCACCCCATCTCGTCTTATATGGCAATTCAAGATGTTTTGCAAATATCTGACGAGTTGGTGGAAAGGCTCGGCTTCAATACGGCAACAGGCTATCACGAAAACGGTATTACTTGGAGTTTTGACGATGCTTGGATTAGTAGATTTACACAAAAATTGCTAACACCAAGAGTAAAGACTATTTCAAGGAGATAACAAATGGAGATAGGAGCAAGCATTTGGCATTGTTCTCGAATAGAGAATGACGATGCAGAGATTGCCGAATTTGAAAAGCCTGTCGAGATTAAGACAAGGGCAAATTACATAACTTGTATGCCAATGGTCGCAAGAGGTGGCTTGCAAGTTCTCAACTATGGCGAAAATGTATCAAAATATTGGACTGTGATTGCTAATGCAAGATATTTTAGCGGAAAGATAAAAGAGGGCGACTTGATGTGGGTTGACGGAGAGAAGCCAATTGAGAGTGTAGAGGAATTATATGGAAATGGCACGAGTGCAAATGCGCTTGTAAAGTCCGTTTCCCAAGTTCGTGCGACTATTAGCATTGTCCTCGTACGCAATCAAAACCAAGAGATAAAATGAAAAAAATAAATATCGAATTGAGCGAAAAATCAATCCAAAACGCGATACAAGAATTGAAGCGATTAGAAAGCACAATCAAAAAGGTCAATAAGGATTTTTTGAAGTATGTTTGTGAATGGATAATCAATAAAGCGAACAAATACATACAATTGTCCGACTTGGGTAGCATTGTGAAAGAAACCATCATAAGAGCTTGGAGTTACAAGATTTCAAATAATGGTGCTAAAATAATAAATAATGCTATTGCAAGCAGGAGAATAGGTGGAAAAATCGAAACCGTACCTCTTGCCGTGTTGGTAGAGTTTGGTGTTGGTATAGAAGGATTTTTAAACCCGCACCCTCTTGCCGAATTGGAAGGATACGAATATGATGTTCCAAGCACGGGCAAAAGAGCAGATGGTTCTTGGGGTTTTTACACAAACGAAGAAGAACTTGACATTCCAAAGTCAGAATTGCTATCTCAACACACTTTTGATAGCGACCATAAAAGAGGTCAAGGTGGAAAAAGTGGTTATCGTTTATATGTAAAAACAATGGGAACAGAGGGTGTTATGTACGCATACAATGCTATCGTTGATGCAAAAGCCTCTTTAATAAACGGAGAATTGGCAAAAAAGTGGAACGAAATATTGGAAAGGTATATAGGATAATATGGATATTTTAACATATGAATATTTATTGCAAGGGTTAAAAGACCATAATGCGAGGGCAACGCAAAACTATGGAAACACCGTTTTGAGATTGCCACCAAAAGAGCCTAAATACCCTATTTCCATTTTAAGAGAAATAAGAAACAGTTCAACGAGTTATAACACTTGTTTTGAGCGAGTTTCGAGTGTGGGTTATCGCATAGACATATATGCAAAGACGAAGGGAAAAGTAACCCACGATATAATTGCGAGAACAATCGCAAAACAACTTGACGAATATATGAGTTTTGTTGGTCTTGAAAGAATTTCCAAAAACGAGAACGAATTGATAGACGAGCAAGGTGCATTTTACCACATAATTCTCACATATTCGGGAAACCTTCAAGAAAACAAATTAAGATTTATATAAGGAGAACAAAATGGGAGTAAATAGCAATTCTTTCTTTCAGTACAAAGAAACAAGAGCTTTGAGTGGCTACAAGTCTGCTTGGCTTTACAAAGACCTCGACTTGGGTAAGTATTGCCTTATTGGTGCTACCGAGAGTGTTCCATATGTATTTGGAGATAAGGAAACATTTGAGTTTGATATTCTTCAAGCACCAACAAAGGGTCAGGTTGAGGGTAAGCCATCACTTGAAGCACAGGACATTGAGGTACTACACCACAGAGATAACGCATATCGCTTTGAGAAGTTGAAGGGCAAGACAATTGACTTTATGACAATCAATGGCGAGTATGTAGGCTACAAGTTTAGTGGTACAGTAGATTATAGACCAAACAACGCAGAGGCTGATGTAAATAGAGCAACTGTTACAATCACACCTATGTCGGCAGAGGCAACACCTGTGTTCAATGCAAGAAACGAAATCGCAGAAACACTTTGCTTTGCAAGTGCAATTCCTGCCACAGTAAAGGTTAATGAGGAGTTTGACCTTTCCGTTATTCAAACTATCACTCCATCTTACAAAATGGTTAAGATTGGCGATAATAACGCAGAAACAGATGCAATTGCAAGTCTTGTTACTACCGATGCTAAAAAGTCCACAATTTCAGCAGAAGGACTTTACGCAATCACAGTTTACGATAGCGCAAAAACCTACGCACCGTGGACTACTACTGTATATGTAGAAGAATAAATTAAATCATAAAATACCCATAGAGGAGAATAATTATGAAACTTACACCATTTTTTGAACTTGACGGACAAAGATACGAAATAAGAAAGACAAGATACCTTCTTGCCGAATATAACAAACTCGCAAATGAGAGCGAATTATCAAACGCAGACAAGGCAAATGCAATTAAATCACAGGCTCTTATTGGAGATGTTCAGAAATACGCAGAAAAGACATTGGAACTCGAACAAAAGTATTTTGAAACTTTTGACGATGAAGATGAGAGAAAATACTTAAAGGCAAAGGCACTTTATGACAAGGCTCTTGCCGAACTTACCGTGTTTGAAACCGAAACACAAAGCACGGCTTTGCTCGAAAAGGCAGGATTTGATTTGCTCGAAAAAATAGCAATCAAAGGACTTGCAGAGCAATATTTTGACGGAAACGAAGTTAAGGGTACTGAACTTTGGGAGAAGTTCGCTAACACCCTTAAAAATCAAAACCAAATTAAAGAATGGCTTTCATATATGAGCGATTGCCTATTTAATGAGGAAAGCAACGAGGTTGACGAAAACTCTTTTTTATCTCAAATGCGACAGAAGGCAGAGGAGAAAGCCAAAAATCGCAACAAGATAAAAATGAGAAGATAGACCTTTACGATTACTTTTGGGAAGAAGTATTTCCGTTGGCAAGACAGTATGGAATGACATATGACGAGTTTTGGCACGGAGATATGAGGTTGTTGGAAGTTGCACAAAAAGCATATTATAGAGATAGGTCTTATACGGCTTGGGTGCAAGGACAATACAACCATATTGCTCACGCAGTAGTAATGGCTAATGCTTTTGCCAAGAAAGGTCAACAAAAGGCGGAATATCCCGAATGGAAAGACCCTATGGAAAAGTATTTGAAACCGAAAATCACAAAAGATAATCTCGAAGAAGAATTTAGAAAACAACAAGCCGAGCAAAATGCTTGGCTATTCAATAAATGATATGGGAGTGAATTATGAGTTATACGGCAGGAAGTCTTGAATTAAATTTGCTTGGTTATAGCACCAAAGCAGTTGCATCAATTAGAGATACTGTGAAGGCTCTTAATTCACTCTCTAATGCTTTAAATAAGATAAATAATACTCAATTTGTACTTTCGGGGCAAAAGATAAGTTACATATTTGAGCAAATAAGCAAATCCACAAGGTCTATTGACCCTTCAAGCATAGAAAAACTTGCATCGAGCGCAAAGGCATTGAGTTCCATTTCAAGAATATCAAATCTTGGTAAAATCGATTTCACGAAGATTGGAAAAGGATTTGAAAATCTTGCTATCTCCATAACCCCTTTTGTTGAAAAAGTGCAATCGGCAGAGGCAAGCCTTACTGCCTTGTATGGAGTTATGTCAAAAGCAAGTGGGAAGAAAATACAAGGATTGTTAGGAGAAACCACGGCAACAACCACAAAATCAAGTCGTGGACTTTCTTTCTTAAACCTTTCCAAAATGGTTGGTGCTTACTATATTGGTCGTAGGCTTGGTAGAGTTGTAGCAAATATCGCCCAAGAGGGTGCGAATTATAGCGAAACCCTTAACCTTTGGGAAACCGCTATGGGAAGCAACCTTGATGTCGCAACCGAGTTCGTAAACAAAATGAACGAGGCATACGGAATAAGTGAAAAGACACTTATGAACGCACAAGCGATTTTCAAGAATATGCTTGGCTCGCTCGGTCAAATAAGCGACACAATGGCATATCAATTGAGCGAGGGAATTACCCAAATGGCTCTTGACTATGCTTCACTTTACAATGTAACATTTGAACAAGCATTTACAAAATTCCAAGCTGCCCTCGCAGGACAGGTTAGACCAATTCGTTCGGTGGCAGGTTACGATATTACCGAAACCACACTTTTCCAACTTTATCAATCGCTTGGTGGCACAAAGACAATGCGCCAATTGACGAGAACTGAAAAACAATTGCTCTCGATTTATGCGATATTCCAACAAATGGATAAGAGTGGCGCAATAGGCGACTTGGATAAAACAATGGAAAGTTTTGCCAACCAAAGCAGAGTAATGGCAGAGGCTTGGCAACAAATAAAATCGTACGCAGGTATTCTCTTGACATATTCCATTAGACAAAGTGGAATAATGGTTAAGATAAACGGAACATTGATATTCATTGGCGACACATTGAAGGCTCTTGCCGAAAGTATGGGCGCAATTGAACACTTTGGCGGAGATGTTTTCGAAAGCACCACAGAAAGTGCTTTGGGAGCAAGTGATGCCATAGATGAGGTTAAGGGCAAACTCCTTGACTTTGATAAAGTCCGTGCGTTGAGTTCTGTCGAAGAAGAAAACGCACTTGGACTTGACGAAAAATTGCTCAATGCTCTTTCCAATTTCGATACAATTCTTGGCGATGCAAGTATGAAAGCAAGAGAGTTTGCGGATTACCTAAAAGTCGCAAGCGGATTGTTTGACAAAGATGGAGTGTTTAACCCTGATAGGTGGAAAGAAATTGCAACACAAATCAAAATAATATTAAAGTTGATATTGGCAATATTGGTATTGTCTTTGGCTAACAAATTAGTTATTTTTGGTAAATCAGTTTATATGAATGTTATACAACCATTGACCTCGTTAGCCAAAAATTTACCAACATTAGTTGGCAAAATGTCAACAACAATAAAAACATTTGGAGTAATGAAATCGGCTATGTTGGGAATTGGAGTAGCCGTTCTATCAATAGGATTAACACAATTTATATCAAACCTTGATAAAATGGGTAGCACGGCAAAAGCTCTCATTCCAACATTGTCGGTGTTGGTAGGTGTAATTACGGCACTTGTAGCAGGACTTACATTTATGAAAGGAAATTGGGTTGGCGCACTTTCTCTT
>JAEIGA010017431.1_pt1 | contig 10942 bp, 6 predicted proteins | sample 9270691 | NCBI WGS metagenome assembly JAEIGA01 (sample SAMN17057246, study PRJNA624740) | gut metagenome | biome: biome; isolation source: fecal sample | host: Bos grunniens | place: China: Xizang | collected 2019 | reverse complement strand
TGAAAGCAGTAAAGTTTGAGATTCCGGCCTTTGCTGCAGCATATCCTGCAACTCGAGTAAGAGGACGGAAGGCTGCCATAGAAGAGAAGTTGATGATCGAGCCCTTTCCCTGACGGACCATAGGCTCAAGGAATACCTGAGTAGGGATTACAGTACCGGTGAGATTCAGATTAAGAACGGTCTGGAACTGATCGACCTGAAGGTCGAAGAAGTTCTTGTCCGGCGGAATGGTCGCTCCAGGCATATTGCCGCCGGCTGCATTCAAAAGCGTATCAATACGGCCGTACTTTGCAAGAATATCTTCACAATTTTTCTTCACCACCTCTGTATTCATTACATCGGTCTTCATAAATTCGCACTCACCGCCTTCGGCGCAGATCTCTGCAGCAAGCTGATTTCCAACATCTTCCTTACGACCGAGGATGATGACTCTGGCTCCGTTAAGAGCCAGATACTTTGCTATCGCGCGTCCTAGGACACCTGTGCCACCGGTGATGACGGTGACATTTCCCTTTATGTCAAACAAATTATTCATAGAATCCTGTGATTTTATATTTAAGTCCAAGTTCCTTATCTACTGCAGCCATGACACCCTGTACCTGTCCCATCGCGAACATTCTGCCAAGGAATGCATATCCTGCATTATAGCCTCTCGCGTCATCGCCGAGCATCGTCATACCATGGTCCACACGCATCGGAAGTTCCGGATTCTGCTGTTCGAAGATCCTCACAAGCTCAACTATATCAGCACGGCCTCCAAGGTGGCTTGCCTCAGTAAAGTCTCCATTATCGAAGATATGGCACGAGCGAAGGTGCACGAAATGTGTACGTGGGGCAAACTTGCGGGCCATCTCCACGACATTGTTCTGTGCTCCTGCAGAAAGCGATCCTGCACAGAATGTAAGACCATTATGAGGATTGTCCACCGCACCCAGGAACCACTCGATATCAGCCTCCGAGGTCACAATACGAGGAAGGCCGAGCACAGGGAACGGAGGATCGTCAGGATGAACGCACATATTCATTCCGCATTCCTCGCAGACAGGCATGATCGCCGAAAGGAAGTAGCGCATATTCTCGCGGAGCTGGTCCTTGGTAATGCCGTCATACAGAGAAAGCAGCTGCTTGAACAGCTCGACCGGCTTCTCGTCGTCCTCGCGGATATTGCCGCTTACGAAGCCCTGGGTCTTGACAATAATGTTCTCCACAAGCTTATGCTCCATCTCTGGAGTCATCTTCTCCTTAAGTGCCTCAACCTCAGCGAGGATATCACGTTCGACATCGAGTCCAGGAACCTTGAATGCAGCCCATTCCTCGCGAGCCCCTTCGCGTCCTACGATATAGATATCGAAATATGCGAACTCCGAATATGAGAAATAAAGGTTGGTGGTGCCGTTTGGATTCGGATGATCCAGATCGGTACGCGCCCAATCAAGAACAGGCATGAAGTTATAGCAGATCGTGTGGATGCCTTCAGCAGAAAGATTGCGCAGGCTCTCCTTGTAGTTCTCGATCAGCTGGTCACGGTCTGCTCCGCCATATTTTATGCTCTCGCATACCGGAAGGCTCTCCACCACCGACCAGCGCATGCCGTAGCTTTCGATATACTCGCGCAGATCACGGATAGCCTCGCGTGTCCACACCTGTCCGTTAGGCACATCATGAAGGGCAGTCACAATGCCCTCAACACCGATCTGTCTCAACATGGAAAGAGTGATCTTATCCTTCTTTCCAAACCATCTCCAGGTCTTTTCCATTATAATTTGATTTTAATTGATTTTCCTTCATATATAACCTTCTGCTGCACTCTCCTGCCCTTTGACACAGGTATCACATTGAATATGCGTTTCTCGAGCATACCTGGGAAAGTGCCCGCACGGTCGGCAATAGTCAAAGTCCTGTCTGCCTGCGAATATGCAAACTCGATCATCGAATAAGCCCCCTTCTCATAATTATAGTTCACATTCTCATCTTCATAAAGAGTGAATGTGCCGTCTGCTCCCTGGTATACATACAGATTAATAACGTCAGCCGGCTTTTCATCTGACCATTGCATATCCGGTCCCATCGGCAGGATAGAACCTGCACGCACATAGAGAGGCATTCTGCCGTATGGAGCTGAAACCGTCCTGTAGGCTCCTCCTTCAAGGAAACGCCCTGTGTAGAAATCATACCACCCCTCGCATTCAGGGAAATACACCTCGCGCTGACGGGCTCCGTATTCATAGACAGGAGCCACAAGCAAAGATGGTCCGAACATATAGGCATCGCCGATATCGGTCACTGAAACATCCTTCATAAAGTCCATTACCAGAGGGCGCATAATCGTATAGTCCTTGAAATGCGTCATTCCGGCAAGAGAATATATATATGGCATCAGGCGGTAGCGCAGCTTGGTATAATACACTATGGACTCGTATGCAGGATGACCTTCAGGGGCGATTTCCCAAGGTTCGCGGAAAGGGAACTGTCCGTGCGCACGGAAAAGCGGGCAGAAGGCTCCGAACTGGAACCAGCGTGCATTCAATTCGCGCCACTCCTTCATATCTGCATTTTCCTTACCGGTAGCATTATATAAATTCTGGGCATCCATATATCGGTTCTCGACGCAGAAGCCTCCTATATCCATAGTCCAATATGGAATGCCGCTGACGGCGAAATTCAATCCGGCGGAAATCTGCGCCTTCATATCTTCCCAACGCGTTGCAATGTCGCCGCTCCATGTAGCGGTCGAATATCTCTGAAGACCAGCAAAACCGCTTCGGGTGAGCAGGAAGACACGTTTGTGGGGATCTGTTCTGCGCTGACCATTATAAATCGCATCTGCATTAACCAGAGAATATGCATTGAAGAACTCCGTCGAAGAGCCGAGCGCAGTCGGGCCACACAGAGCCTTTCTGTAATCCATATCAGTGCAGTCACGTATATTAGGCTCCGAGGCATCCATCCACCACGCATCGATGCCCAAAGGATAATAATGGTCCTGCATCTGCTGCCAGAAAAGTTCACGCGCCTGCGGGGCATAAGCATCGTAGAATCCGTATAGATATCCTTTGCCTATCCAGTCGCGGATGCCGTCCTCATAAGCCTTCGTGTACATCCATCCCCTCCTGTCGAACTCCTTATAATGCTCTGTATCAACATAGAACTTCGGCCATACCGAAATCATCATACGGCCGTTCATCGCATGAATGGAATCCACCATCGCCTTAGGATCAGGGAAACGAGCCGGATCGAATTCATGACTTCCCCACTCATCTTCTTCCCAATGACTCCAGTCCATCACGATATTATCTATCGGTATATTTCTCTTTCTGAATCCTTCAAGGGCCTCAATCATCTCAGTGGAAGTTTTGTAACGCTCGCGGCTCTGCCAATATCCCATGGCCCATTTTGGCATCACCTGAGCCTTTCCGGTAAGGGTGCGGTAGCCGCCTATGACCTCGTCCATATCTTCTCCCTCAATGAAATACCAGTCCATCTGCTTCGACATCTCGCTCCACCACTGATGCTTGGCCTGCTGCTCAGGTACAGTAGCATCATAAGCACGGAGACCGCAGTAAGAGACTCCTCCATCAGGCTTCCATTCCACCTTGAGTCCTGTCTTGCGACCAGCCTCGAGATGGACATTGAATTTGTAGGCATTCGGATTCCATGAAGTACGCCAACGCTCCGGAACCACAGTCTTTCCGTCAATGGACACAGTCGTGTAACCGGCATAATAAAGGATGAACTGATAATCCCCCGTCACAGGAGCCTCGAGAGAACCTTCGTAAGTGACCTCGGATCCATATAACTGGAAATCCTCCGGCAGATTTACCACACGGGCCATTTCCGGGGCAACCAGATACTCGAAATAAAGACTCTGCTCCTCGCGGACAAGATTCTCACCTTCAGCGGGAACATAAGTACCTGTCAGGCATCCCTCGTTACCATTAGCATCATAAAGGCTGAAGACATCTCCAAGCTGCTTATAGTCCTCAGGATTGCCGAAGCGCATCATCGAATAACTGTCCATGAGGATGCCGTAGCCTTTATTCGAAACGATGAAAGGCACAGACACCTTCGTGTTGTACTGGAAAAGCTGCTCGTTCTTTCCTTTGTAATTGAACTCATCAGCCTGATGCTGTCCAAGGCCGTAGAAAGCCTCATCTTCAGGGGATTCGAAGACCTGACGGTAGGACCAGCCGCGCGTACCCTCCGCTTCAACCGGCTCGAAATGCTTTCCGCCTCCCTTCTCTTCACACAGAAGGACATTCCCTTCGGAATCCGTAAACCATATTTCTCCTGTCGATGCAAGTACATTTGCCTTGAGGGCAGCTGTTGCGACCGTGACTGTGTCGCCGCGACTGAGCACTTCAAACTCAGGAACATCTTTCTGAGGGAGAACCACAAGGCTCTGAGGATCCGCAAAACGTCTCTCGGGAGTTGCCGAGACATGAATCAGCTTTTCGCCCAACACCTCAAGACGCACCTTACGGGGACCGCCGGTTTCCACCTGCCGGACATTTACCGTCACTTGATTTCCATCAATATGGCATACTCCAAGATTACAGGCGCATATAAATACATTTGCCGCCAGAAGATATAAGAATCTTTTGAACATCATAGTACTTATGATTTAACAAAACATACAAATATAAACAAAAGAATCTTCACTTCTGACGGTGGTCTGCATATATATCCGATTCAAATATACTTTTGCAGTAAAATGGGATTATTATCTGACATTGTTCTTGATTTGCATATAGTAATCATGGATCAAGTACCATGCTTTCTTACGATATCCCTGATCAGAAACAAGTCCCTTCCGGTTCCATCCCTCCTGATTCACAGGATGGTACCGATAAGGAGAACGAAAGTCAAAGAGAATCCATGGGGAGATACCGGCAAGATTTGGAATATGTTTGAACATTTCCAGATTATCCCTATAAAGCTTTGCCTGATAATCTTCACTCCAGGATGATGCAACGTTTTCATCGCCGGACTGACCATATAAAGCCTCTCCTCCAAATTCAGAAAATATAAGAGGTTTTGTCGGGCACACATTCCATGCAACCTCGGAAGGATCCACAGGCCAAGGATGATACCATCCCAAATATTTATTGATTGCTACAACGTCAAGCTGCTCCGGAAAATCATCCTTCATCTCGAAAGCCCCACTATTCTTCTCATACCTGGCCATATAAAATGCTGCAGTATATAGCCTCGTCGTATCCAATGACTTACCGACTTCCAACAAAGATGAGAGAAAACTGTTTCTTGCTTCAGACGGCAAGGTTTCGTTCGCGATACTCCAGAAGCCTACAGCGCATCTGTTCCTGTCACGGAATATCATATCCGCAAGCATCCTCTGTGCCTTAAGACGAGTATCCTTATCTTCAAAATCTATATCCTGCCATACAGGTATCTCCTGCCACAACAGAATCCCCTTCTTTTCGGCAAGACGTACTATATATTCATTCTGCGGATAGTGGGCCAGGCGCACCATATTGGCCCCTAGCGCTTCTGCCTCCGAGAGAAGCATAACAGCATCCGCTTGAGAAAAAGCACGTCCCTGACGCTGTGGAATTTCCTCATGGAATGAAATGCAACGCATGAATACAGGTTTGCCGTTTACAAGTATCTTCGTTCCTTCAACTTCTATGTTCCTGAATCCTATCTCATCAGTTACCCTATCCTTACCGGAAGTCAATATAACCTTATAAAGTTTAGGATCATCCGGAGACCACCTTACAATTTTCCTGGCACGGAAAGATATCTTAGCAAATCCATTATCGTCAGTTGTAACATTATGTAAAATCTTCAATTCGGGAATTTCTATACATACCTGTTCCGACACCTTTTCCGAAAGTGATATTTCAGCATGAATCATATCCGGCTGATGTTTATCAAGCTGAATGAAATAGTCTTTTATGAACACCTCAGGAGTCTCCACCAACATAACATCTCTTGTAATACCGCCATAGTTCCACCAATCAAAGACAAGAGCGGGTACTGCATCTTCAGTGCGCCTGTTATTGACTTCTACAACGATGAAATTATCTCCTTTGAGAAGTTTGCCAGTCACTTCAATTTGAAAGGGAGTAAAACCGCCTTCATGACTTCCTGCCTTAGTGCCATTCAGATATACATTGCACCTGTAACTCACAGCACCGAAATAGAGGAACTGGCGTCTGTTTTCAATGGAATCCACTTGAAAATGACGGGCATACCATACTGTACCCTCAAAATACTTAAGCTCAGGCAACTGAGAATTCCAGTCCCCCGGCACATTCAGTCTAAGTCCCCCTTCAAACGAGTATTCATAAAATTGCTCATTGGACTGTGGCTTCCTGTTTTTATAAATAGATCTTGTCTTTCCATGCTCATACTGATCGATGATCACATTCCATTTTCCGTTAAGAAATCTGTATTCACGTCCATAGACATTCGACATAAACGAAGGTTCATGAGCATGAAGTAACGGAGATACGAAAAGCAACATCATCAGGAATATATATTTTCCCTTCATAGAGCAAAGTCATTCATTATAATAAAGATGAGCTATCATTGTCAAGATAAAGGGTAGTGCCTTCCGACATACGTAATATTGATGCAGGACAAACTTCGGAAACAACTCCATTTATTGTATTATATACGGCATGAGCCTTAGTCGAAGCCGGCACGACACAAAAACGTCTCTTGGCAGCCATCAAAGTCGGAACCGTAAGCGTAAAAGCATGAGTAGGCACCTCATCAAGACATGCGAAGCATCCATCATTCACCTGCTGCATACGGCATTTCTCGTCAAGGTCCACAACCTTTATCACTTCCGGATCATTGAAATCCGCAACATGAGGATCATTGAATGCTATATGACCGTTTTCGCCAATGCCCATAAACACGACATCCACAGGATTCTCCTCCAATAACTTCTTATACTGCTTCAATGTCTCTTCCGGAACATTCTGTCCGTTGATATAGTTTACACTATTAAAGGGGACCTTATCAAATATCGCCCTTCGGAGAAAGTTTCCGAATCCTTGGGAAGCATCTGACGAAAGGCCTATATACTCATCCATATGGAACGCATTAACTCTACTCCAATCAACATCAGATTCAGCCATGGCAGCCAGAAATTCATTCTGGGACGGGGCTGCGGCAAAGATTATGTTCACAAACTCCTGCTCGGCCATCAGGTTCTTCAGATATTCCACAGCATCAGAAGCAGCACCAAGTCCCATTTCTGCGCGTGATGTGAATATCTTTACATGCAACTGGTCTTTTACAAATTCTTTATTCATATCGGTAAACTATTTTTCCGTCAATTATCGTATTCCTGACATTTATGTCCTCATCGAAAATCACAACATCAGCATCCATTCCTGCCTTGAGAGAGCCCTTCCTGTCGGAGATTCCCATTATCCTGGCAGGATTTTCAGTGATCATACGCACTGCATCAGTTATTGAGCATCCTGCAATCTGCACCATCGTACGCACAAGACGGTCGGCAGTAGCCACACTTCCGGCAAAAGCTGACTTATCCATCAGTTTTGCAACACCGTCTTCCACGATGACCTCCTGACCATCCGAAAGAGGCCCGAGAATGCTCGGTCCTTCAGGCATTCCGGCAGCTCTCATGGAGTCTGTCACAAGAGCGATCCTTTCCACCCCCTTAATCTTCAGGAGAAGATGCAGAAGGTCCTGAGGCACATGTATTCCGTCTGCAATAATCTCCAGATGCATTCCATCCTGAATGTATCCGTATTCGATAGTACCTGCATAACGGAAGGCATTGCGCCTGCTGACGGTACTCATACATGAATAGAAATGAGTCATGAGGTCGGCCCCTGACTTATATGCAGCATCGCACTCCTGAAATGTGGCATTAGTGTGGCCAATAGATGCTACAATCCCTCTTTTCTTCAATTCTGCCGCAAATTCCTCAGCACCTTCGAGCTCAGGAGCGAAACTCCAGCGAGCAAGGGCGGGACATCTGTCAAGAATCTCCAGATATTCCTCAGGGCGGGGATTACGGAGATAGCGTGGGTCCTGAGCTCCGGCATACATAGGGCTGAAATACGGCCCCTCCAGATGCATACCACCGAACCTGGCTCCATCTGTGTTCATCTCTTCCGCCTTCCTATAGGTTTCAAAGGAAGCAAAAAGAGCTTCATTCGTACTGGTAAGTGTCGTTGGATATAGAAGAGTTGTTCCATGAACGGCATGCATCCTCGCGGCAGTCAGATAGGCATCCACAGTTCCGTCCATGAAGTCCGCACCGCCTGCGCCATGAGTATGCATATCGATGAATCCTGGAGCCACATAAAGTCCTTTAGCATCTATGATCTGAGCACCATCTGCCGAGATATCTTCTGTTCCGAGATAATCGATGACCCGGTCCTTAAGCACGACATTACCGATGAGAGATTCTCCACCGGTGATTATTGTTCCGTTAATTATCTTTATCAAGTTCATAACCGTCTATGGTATCATGTTTTTTAACATTTGTGCAGTTCTTCCGGCCTGGCGCAGACGTAATGCATTGAGATACTCTATTTCCTGCGGTTTCAAATAGCCTTTGAATGTTTCCGCAAACCGCTTGTTAAGTTTCACATTGACAGAAAGGACCTTATCATTGAGTCTGGCAAGCATTTTAGAAGCCTTGGCACGGGAAAAATCAGGGCTGTTGATTTCAGCTTCTATGGTTTTGTACTCAAGAAACTGCACACGGATATCCCACATCAGAAGAAACATATTGAACTCCGCCTTGTTAGTCTTCACCTTCATGGCATAAAGGATATCACGGTCAGAAACAGCTTTGTCGCGAATTACGCTTACTGCATCACCTTTCCCCTGCTCAGCCTTACCGTGCATGATAATTGTCTGAGGAGTATTGAAAACCTCCCATAACTTTTCAGCATCCGAATCGGAAATTCCGAACCTATCCTTTGCATAATGCAGGACAAAATCATGAGGATTTATAGATGCCTCTTTCTTGAGTGCTTCACCGTACATTGCAATAAGCATGCGGAAAGCCTTCATCGGAAAGACCTGCCTTACCGGATCCATTTCTGTAATAACATTATGCTGGTCCCAGAAAAATCCATATCCTCCGGAAGTGGACCAGGACGTCATGATCATTCCATCATATCCTGCCTGACGTGCATATGGAATGAAATCCTTCTGATTATTGAAATGTTTCGTCCAGTCAATAGAGTAGTAGTTATCCGGATGACTTCGGATTGCAGGAGCACCCCAAATCTCCAGCCCGGAAGCAATCACCTTGTCTATATCTCCAAAATGACGGATATTCCACCCGTAGTTCCAGTCCACAAGTATCGCATTTTTGGGGAGCAAATCGATTGCTTCCGGATACTTGGTGATGATATCTGCCCATAGGACAGGACGTTTCCCCAAGGATGTGACTGCCTCACACATCTTGACCACATAATCAACAAACAACCTGCTCTTTCCGTGTTTCTCAGCATACTTACGACAATGTGGGCATTTACCGAGAAGCCATGTCTCATCACCTCCTATATGAAAATATTCTGAAGGATGCAAAGAGGCAACCTCAGCGAATATATCTGCAAACAGTTCGGCTGCAGCTGGTTTGAGAGGACATATCTGAGATATTTCCTGTTGCCAGGTTTCCTTAAGCTTATTGTAGCGGTCATGGCGCAGAATGTACTCGACATGCCCGAAACACTGCTGCAGCGGTATTACATCTATACCAAGACCTGCACAATGGGTAATAAATTCTGTAACATCTTCCTTGCTGAAAGAAAGTGGATTGCATATCACAGCATGTCTATCGAAAGGGAAAGTAGCTTCCCATTCCATTACAATTGTATTGATGCCGAAACCTGAAAGTTCTGTTGCAAAATCTTTCATTGCATCCAATGTCATGACCTGAGTTCGGAAATCTATATGAAATCCACGAACTGGAAATTCATGAGCCTTGGCTTGAATAAGAGAGAATACAAGCAACATGACGGCAGCTATTCTTTTCATACTCTGGAAATTTTAAAATATTGTCACCTGATGCAACGAGGCCGGCACATGAAAATCCGGTTCAGGAGTTTCCGGATTCTTCCAACTATACCATCGTTCTATGATTTTTCCGTCTTCCTTATAGAAATCACCTCGATATAATCCAAGGTATAGGCTTCCATCGGAAAGGAATTTATCTACGTAATCCATCGGGATGGAAACATCCACACGGTACCCGCAATCGGTCATTTCTGCTTTTGCGATAAAATCCTTCGGAGGCTCCCATGAGAAGTCAAACTGTCTGTAATAGGATGCCCTGTATGACAGAACATGCCCCATAGGGTCGATTTCAAAACACTCGTAATCATTCATATCCGGATCCTTTGAAAAGAAAATCTCCACGCGGTCGCCGACCTCAAGATCCCTTTCATAAGCAAAGTTTTCTGCATACACAAGGTCCATATCCGTAACATCAAAACTAAAATGGAGAAATTCTCCGGACGACGATACTGAAATTTCCGTAGGTGCACACGTCTCGCCCCAAGGATTCATCAGAGGACCGACCTGAGCCTTTCCAAGCCCTTCGCCATACTCTCGAAGAAAACTTAAGTCAGGGTGGTTCCTGACATATTCATCGTCAATATAAGCGGCAAACGAGGTTATATTACGAAGTCCTAATGCAGCATATGATTCCAGGTCAGTGAGGAAAACATCCCTATTCCAAGGTAGCTTAACAGCAGGCTTCTTCCAATTGCTGAACAACGACACATCAAGCCAGTATTCCAACACCACAGCTGTCTCGAGGGGAAAAACCTCAAGATTTTCCTTGAGATACTGAAGGTTTGTCAGACTGCCAGGATTCTTTTCAATAGCCTTGTCTCCTAGCTGTTCGTCCTTAAGCGGTTTTTCATAAGAACGATAGATAGGAGCAAATTCAAGGAAAATTCCTTCTTCCGGCTTTATC
>JAEIGA010017430.1_pt1 | contig 10942 bp, 9 predicted proteins | sample 9270691 | NCBI WGS metagenome assembly JAEIGA01 (sample SAMN17057246, study PRJNA624740) | gut metagenome | biome: biome; isolation source: fecal sample | host: Bos grunniens | place: China: Xizang | collected 2019 | reverse complement strand
TAAACACCTACTTGATACTCACGACCTTCCTCAACTACGAACTGAATGTTACGATCACCGTTATCAGTCATACTATGATCAAGGAATACAGCAGTATAAGAAGTCAATGGAAGACCATTATACATACGACCTGCTTGACGATCACGCTTAGCACGAATACCATGATCAAACAAATCTACGCACTTAACAGTAAGAACCTTACCATTAAACATCTTATAACGATTAAAGTACTTACCATAAGCAAGCATACCATCTTGCTCTTGAACTTCTTTCTCACCAAGTGCTACGAAATAACCCTTAAGACGAGCATCACGATAGATAGCATCATTGAACATACGAGCAAAACCCTGACCGCAATAGAGAATCAACTCATCAACTGTAGAATCAATACGATTGTCAAAGAGTCGAGTAATGATACGATCAAAACGATTTACTGTAAGCATAGAATAAGTTTCATAGTTACCTACAGCCTTAAGAATATCACGAACACCAGCACCACGAGGAACAACCTCACCTGTCTTCTCATCAGTCAAGTGAATAACACCATTAGTATCTCGGTTGTACTCAGAGAACCACAAGTCCTCCTCCAACATCTCACGGCGCATGATCTCCCACATCTTCATTTCGTATGGCATCCAAAGATTGCGAGTACCACCACCTTCAGTATCGAAAGCAATATCAACAACCTTATTACCCATATTACCAGCAATCTGCTTAGAGAAACGATAATATCCATACTGATTGGTTGCCTTGCTGAATGACTGATTGTTCGAGCGGTTACCATCAGACTTAGAAGCAGGAATTGAAGAAGCACCAAGAGCCCAAACTGCACCAGCTGCAAACTCCTTAGCTACAACAGCTGCATCTACATCATGTCCACTCATTAAAGCAAAGCGATACTTATAACCACCATTAGCAGCAACACCTTCGCTCTGAATACGGAATTGAAGACCACTTGGAGAAATAGCAGTGTGCTGATAAATAAACCAGTTATCTTCCATAGTTACCTCAACACTACCCCAAGCAGGAATAGTAGCTGCTGGACCACTCTTAACACGAGAAGTAACTCGCATAGGCATAGCAATATCCCAAGTGTACTGAGTATCACCACCATTAACAGCTACCTTACTTGCAATAGCACCCTGACCTTCAGTTAAAGTGAGAAGAGGGAATTTATCACTATCCTTACCCCAAAGATAAGTAAGATTACGATTCAAACGAATAGGATCAATTAAATCAAATTTAAGCAACATATTAGCATCACTAAACTGATTTGAATCAAAACGGACTGTACCAATTTCACGCATTGTAATTAAATTTTTAAGTTAATAAATATTTTATTGTTTAGCAAGAACTGTCTATCGTATAGGTAAAACAACTTTACCACCATTTCCATCAGTAGTCTTAGTCTTAATACCGGTTGTCTTACTACCAGCATACTTTAAACTACGAATTTGTTTAACTTTTGCATCGTTAATAGATTTCTTAACGAGTTGATCAACACCACCTGTAAGATTCATAATATAACGAAGTGCCATTTCATTAGGATTAGCCATTCGTTGCATTTCATCTATTTGAGCTTGAGTATAAAGATAACCATTAACCTCAGTTACAGGTCGAGCGAAATAATCATAAATCTCTTCACGAGAAATAAGTTTCTCACCTTTTTGAGTTTTAACAACTAAGCCATTTTTAGGAAGAGCATAATCACCAATTGCACCTTTAGTTACAATCATATCATATAAACTTCCCTCAATATTATGAACAACTACATTTCCTTTCTCATCATAAGAAGCACCATAGAATTGCATTTCTTTCTGAACTGCTTCTTCATATGCAGCCTTTTGTTGAGCTTGAATAGCATCTACTTCAGCTTGTTGAGTTTTCTTCAACCAATTAAGACTTTCAGTAGCATCCTCTTTTAAAGTATTATTTGCCTTAGCAAACTCTACAAGTCGCTTAGCTCGCTCTGGTGTAGTACCTTTTTGAATTTCTGCTTTATAAATGAGATCTTCTAAGAAACCATTATCATCTTTAATTTCAATCTTAGAATAATCAACATGTTGAGCATAACCCTCGATAGTACCATATCGATTTTTATATTCAATAATTGAAGCAATATCAGGATTCTCTTGCATAAATTTAGTAAAACCTTTACCAAATCCCTCAGCTTCACCAAGAGCCTTAACATCAGCTTCACGCTGTGCAAAACCCTCAATAGTTTGCTCATACTTCTTAACTTGACCAGCTTCATCTTTAATGACAATACCTGATGCTTTAGAAATAGATTCAAAATAATCATCAGTTGGTTCATTATCATTCTCAGACATCTTATCAATATCTTCCTTAGTAAATTTAACTTTACCTTCAGAATCTACTGCATCACCATTGTCATCAATAGTATATTCAACATCATCGATAATGATTTTAGAAGCATCTTCAAGTTCTTTCTTACGAGCCTCTTCTTCAGCTTTCTTACGAGCTTCCTCAGCTTCTTTAGCTTTACGCTCTTCTTCTTCCTTAGCTCTTAATGCAGCTTCTTCAGCTTCTTTCTTTGCAGCCTCTTCAGCTTCTTTAGCCAAACGAGCAGCTTTCTCTTCTTCAGTTTCCTGATCAGGAACTTTAATTGGATCTAATGCCATATTAGTAAGTTATTTATTATTAGATTTTTTGTAACACAAATATATATATTTATAGTAGTAAAAGCAATGTTTATATTAACATTTTGAGGTCGGTAGGCGTATCCTATACATATATTTCGTAATTATTTATTTGTTTAACTCTTTTTCCATTTTTACTCTATTTATATCGGCTTGAGTGTAACCACCTTGTCTAGCAATAGCTTCTTCCTTATCGATATGTCCATTACCATTAACATCGACTTGTAAACGAGCTTCCCAAATGCGTTCATTACTATCAATCTTCATTTGCTCAACAGTAGCTTCATGTTCACGATCAAGAGCTTTCTGTTCTGCCTCAAATTGTTGTTTAGCAGCTTCTCGCTGACTAATAATTTGTTCAGTTTGTTGTTGAGCCTGTTGTTGAGCTTGTTGTAATTGCATTTCGTATTCTCGTTTAGCTTCAAGAGCTTTCTTAATATTCTTACCGATAGAAATAAGATTATTATCAGTAATAGCTTCAATTGCAATATCAATATCACCATTTTGACTTGCGCTAAACGCAAGTTCTTTCATCATATTAAGTTTTTGTTGAACATCAGAATTATTACGAATATAAATTCCAATATTAGAAGCAAAATCAGATACTCCATCAAGATCAACAATTTTAACTTGATTAGTAGTTGGATCTACATAAGAACCTCGTTTACCGTCAATCCAAGCAAATTTAGAATAATCAATATTAGCAACATAATCTCGTTCTCTGAAAAGATTAAAACATTCAAGACTCCAGACACTACCCATTAAAGCTTGAGCATAATTATTTTCAGTTACAGCCTTACCGCCATAATCTTTAGTATTACCAAAGCGAGCATTATTCATATTAGCTGCTTCCCAAGCTTCAGCTTTAAGATTTTGTTTTAAATTATCAAGAGTTTGAATATAATTATTAAGAGAAGTAGTAGCAATTTCTCGAATAGATTGTGTAGCTCCGGCAGTTACTTCAGTATCGTTGAATGGGAAAAGTCCATCTTTATTAGCAATTGCCAAACGATCTTCAGTAGTCATCGCATCACTATCTGCAAGAATACTTTCAGGGAACAATAACCAAGATTTAAACTTATTAATAGCTCGTTCTTGTTGAAGAGTATAAATACGATATAGTGCTAAATAAGGTAAAACTCTAAATGGAATAGGATTACGAAGATTATCTTTGTTTAATCCTACAATGCCATTATATGGAAGTTTACAACAACTAGCATCGTTAAATCTCTCTCGTTGAACAAGTATTGGTCTAGGTTTAACATAAACACCACTATGTTGTCCACCTATACGCCAACCTTCCCAGACTTGATTAACCCATTCCCATTCAAGACTAATATCACCAAGCGCTACATCAAATTCATAAGTTGGATCAACAATAGTTTCAACAATATTACCCATCTGATCCACATGTGTTAGAATACCTTGTTTAACTTCGGTTTTCCAAACATAATGATAAATCTTAACAGCTTGTTGCCAATGATTAGTTTCTTGTTTAAGAAATTCATCTGTAGTAGAAAGTACAGACTTTCGTTCTGCAAAATCTTCTAGACTCTTAATAAAACTAACTCGTTCATCACTATCATAAGGACTGGCACTTCTATAAATAGTCTTAAGATATTGAATTTCTTTATCAGTAATCTCATCTCTAAAACGATCAATGATTTGTGGAATAGTCATTGTGTAAACTCGTAATCCAGCATCATCATCTTCAACATATCTGTTACCACTATCCACACGATAATATTCAAGTGGAGATACTACTTGAAGATAAACATCGTCTTTATGAACTTCACGATAAGTATAAACCTCTTCACATGCCCACCAATAAAAATAAGCTTGTTGATACTTATCTTTAGCTTCAACTACTGAATTAATGAGTTCCAATCGTTTCTGAGTTGTGATTGTAATATCATCAATCCAATTATCAAGAACTTCATTAATAACATCCTCAATCTTACCTTGTGGTATACTTTCTTGATTAGTAGGAAATCCGTTCTTATTTAGTTCATTAATAATTTGTTGATTACAATATTCCATTACTCTCTTAGCAAGATATTGATTTCGCTCAAGAGTAGCTGAAGGATCATTATTAAACACTTGATAATTAGCAAACATATTAATAAATTCTCCCATATATCTTTCCTTAATTGGAGTAAGGAAATCTACATCTCGAATCTCTCCATATAGTTTAGCACTATCACCAAGTTTATCAACATAATTTTTAAGAACATACTCATAAGTAGATTTATCAACTAAACCATTAGCTGCATCAAGAAACTTTTGAGTAATTGTTTTATCATTTTGACCAAGAGCTAAACGAATCCAATAATCAGCATTTTGAATATACCATTTAGCTTGTTGTTTAACTTTATCACTAACTCTTTGGTCTGGGAGTTCATGATTTCTTACTCTACGATCATCTCTCATTTCTTTAAAAGTCTTAATATTGTTTTTTGATTAACATTATCATTTTTACGACTGCCCATACTTTTTTCAAGTTTAAGAGCATCTTTTCTAAATTCAAACATTGCAACAATAGCAGAACTTAATCTATCGGCATTTTTGCCAAAGATAAAGCGGTCTAACTCTAAAAGGAACGAAATGTCGTAAATTTGTTGGAATCTATATATAGGTATATCATCAATAGTTTTGCCGACTACTTCGTATAGAAAATCTCGGAGCATACGCATACCCTCAAGTTTAATCTCACCATCACCAATAATAATACCATAAGCATTAGCATTTGGCATATTGGTACTTCTATTGATAAAAGTAGTAGGATCTTTTAATAATCTATCTCGATAACCCCATCGTCTAAAGTTAGTAACAAGTTCTCCTGTACCAGCCTCATGAAGTACTTTACAATTCCAACGAAGACAAGCATATAAAAGTAGTTTATCAACTTCTTCCATTGTATCAAGACGACCACAATACGAAGCTACAAGTCGTTTACCTGGATATGGAGTAGTAGTATTAACTCGCATCCAAACTTGAAAACTAGCAAGTGAGTTCTTAGTTGTAACTTCAGTTTTATTCTTATCTACTCTATAAGGGTCATAACTGATAAAATATAAATCACCATTATTAGGAATAGGAGAATAAAATTCTCGAATACAACCATTTATATCTGTAGAACTTGTATGTGGTACATCTACTATATATTCGTGGAATTTATGATTACCAAAAATATTTCGTTCAATACATTGTTGTCTATTAAGAAATTTAACACAACCATCTTCTAGAACATACCAACCATCTTCATAAAATTGTACACTTTTATTATACTTAAGATCATTAATATGATTTGTAAGTTCAGCACTATGGAATATATTTTCTTGAGTATTAGTAAAAGCTTCATTAGGACTATTAGCACGCTGTCCAACAAATACATTATGATCGCTTGAATCTGAATGTTCTTCAGAATATTTCTTACGATCAAAATCATGTCGCCAAGCAGCAAATACTAGACTATTACCATCTTCAATATAAGGTTCATAACACCATATTTGAGGAAAGAAAAAACCACAAGTAGTATGACGACTATCTCTATCCCAAATATTTTCCATAGGTAGCATTTCATTCTTATAAGGATTATAAAATGCTTCACTAAAAGCTTCCCAGTTAGCACCTTTAGTACCACCTGTACCATAAACACGAATAGTACCAATACGAGTACCTCCTGACTCAGCATTACTACGAATCACATTAAGAGCTTTCTGAAGATTAGGACATTTACCAGCCTCTTCAAAGTCCGTTTCAATAGCCTTTTTACCTACTGCTGCAGATTCATTCTTTCCAATAGCAACACTCAATAGTTTACTTCTAAAACCAAATGCTTTCTGACCTTCTTTACTTTTCTTGTAACCAAGTTCAATACCTTTTTCAAAATTCTCACTAAGATAACCTCGTTTCCAATAAGTATTATTTTCATACCAATCAAGATTAACTTTAACCATATAAGAAGTAGCACCTTTTTCAGTAAGATAATCCATAATGTCGGCTGCAAGAATTACAGTAACATTCTTATTAGCATTAAGTGTATTAGCTGCTTGACTACCTCTCTTATAAGAGAAACCTTTACGACGAGCTTTAGCTTTACAAAGATTATATTCATTGTTAGCTATAAGTTCATCTATTTTAAAATTCCAATAATCACCATCCCAAAAACGAGGAAAACCTTCAACAGTCTTAACTTTATCACGACCTTGTTTCTTAAAAGTTTCCAATTCTTGAGCATTTGGTGCTCGTTCTATACGACCATAATTAAGATAATTATAATGATCACCGGTAATACGAACTGGATGTAATAAAGCCTTACGCTCTTCTTCAGTTTTAGCTTCAAGATAAGCAGGTATATCTTTAATATAAAGTTTACAATAAGCTTGTACACCTTTAAGTCTACGATTCATCTCTCTTTGCCAAAACTTTTTATAAGCAGGACTATCTTCTGGAGCAAGTGTATAAACTCCATGTTTTTCATAGAAATCGGCAACCTGACTAAAAACTTGAGTATTAACGAAAACAAAATCTATCTTCATTAAAATACCTTCGTTTAAACCCATTAAAAAGTCATTATCTCTATCAACCCAATGCTTACCTGTCATCGGACAAATAAACTTACACAAAGGCTTGTAATCGGTCTTTATTTCGGTTATATAGTCAATAAACGGACTATCGCCACTCTTATAGTTATATTGGTTATCATTACCTGAGAACTTCGACTTCGTCAGTAGCAGCAGATGTTCTTTCATCAACTCCGTCATAACTATCTCTATATTCACCACCACCACGAATTGAAGTAACACCTTTTTCTATCTTATCCCACTTATCTTTAAGTTCGGTAAGTTTCTCAACTCGATCTGGTATTTCGTTAGATATTTTAATTATTTGTTTAAGAGATTCTTCACAAGCTTGTAAATCCTCTAGTTTAATATCACCTGATGTTAAAGTTTCAATTCCATCTGTGAGAGCTTTAACTACACGACCAGATAAATTTAAAGCTTTAATTGTAGAATTAATTAAATCCTCAACAGGTGTAATATTCATATTTTTAGTAACAAACTCAATAGCTTCAATTACGAGTTTATCAGGTTTATAACTTGGAGGAAGATTACTATTTTCAATAGCATATTTATATGCATCTACTTTAGATAATCCAGCTTTAGTTATATAACCTTTCCTATCACTTAAAAAATGAATAAATCTAAATTCTTTATAAGCAAAATCTTTGTTTTTAGAATCATCTCTTGCATATATCTTTTGTAATAGTGGATATTGTAGAATTTCCTCTACATCTAACACTATATTATCATTTTCAATCTTTAGCGCATGTATCATCGTTTGCAAGTTTTAAAGTATGTAAATTAAATGTTGCTTCAGATTCATTATTATGTTGAAGCTCTTCAATACGAATCCATTCACAAGTTCTTGCAAATTCAAATATCATATTACCAATAGCTTGCACAAGTTGTTCGTTATCACTTAGATCATTAAAACCACTTTGATCTAATATACCATGAGCTAATTCATGAAAATAACTATTTTGAATTTGAGTATGTGATTGTTTAATACCACCTATGGTTTTTTGAATACTAATATCTCCATTAACTAATGTAATACGAGCATAATTTTTTCCATTTTCTGCATTATCTACAAATTTAGTAGTAAATTCAACACCACCTAATGTACATCTTTTAGGAATACAATTTTTTATCTTATTCATAACCAAATATTATTTTTATAACTTCATTATTCTATTTAGTATTCATACTAACTATACCTGCTATGAACGCTACATTTAATACAATAGAACCAATAGCAATCCATGCCCATTTTCGTTTCTTTTTTCGTTCTTCTTTAATATCGTCTTCATAACTTATAATTCTATTATTGTAATCAGCAAGCATATTATTACGCACAACCAAAAGACTATCACATATGAGTATAGTATGATTTTGAGTATGAATAACAGAGTCTTTGTATTTAATAATTTCTTCATTTGTAAAATAAAGATGTTTATATTTTTCACCTTCTTTAAGTTTAATAGCTAATTTACGAGTTTGTTTAGGAGTAAATCCTATAATAGTATCACCTTCAATCTTGTATTTGACTTGCGATATAGACGAGTATGGAATCATCGCTAACAATACGATGATCGCTAAAATCTTTTTCAACTTGTTCATATATAACAATAGTGTTATTTTTAGATTGAACTAAATTATCTATATGTTTATTATAATAAGATTTAGTTGAATCTAATTTAAATTTATAAGTTTCAACTTCTTGTCTTAAAGATTCAATTTCTTTAGATTGATCTTTTATTGTATTTTTATCGGTACATTGTGTAATTCCTATCAAACTAAAAAGTACAATCAATGTTCCAATTAAAATACCAATTACCATTTGTTTTAAATCCATAGTTGTATTTTAATAATCTAAACAATCTTCATGAATTAATACATAACTTTGAGTACCATTTGGTTTAATAGCTTTCTTACATAAAGTCATTAAATCATTAAATTCATTAGTATTTTTAAGAACTTGACAACCTGCTGAATATAAACCTATTTCATCAGATTTCTGATTAATACTAGCTCTATGAAGATTAATACCAAACATACCAGTTTCAACTTTCATATCATCATGAAAATTAATATAATCATCTTCATTAGCATCACGATATATATCGCAAGGTTTAGCTTGAACTAATGCATCATATTTACCTTTATGTTTTCCAAGTTTCCATAAACCTTTATGATAACCAGTTAATAAAATAGCACAACCTTTCTCATTAACAGGATTCATAAGATTTAAATTACTAGGATCAGTTGTAGCTTCATAAATATCAATATGCCATTGACCCAACGCATTATCATAAAATGTTAAAATAACATCATTGAAATATTCTGTTCTTTCGTCATTACTTCTAATACCCCATATATTTAAATTAATAGGATATGTTGAGTTAGATCTAAATATAGGATATTTATATTTATTTGATACTTTAAATAACATCTTAATTATAGTATCATCATCTAACTCAATTAAACTTTTATAAAGTTCATTACGAGTTAATAGAGTTTGTTTCATAGTTTAATTTGTTTTAACTTGTATGGCTTCGCTTCGCTCAGCATTGCCAGTAGGAAGGGGGGTCAGACGCCCACTTTAACACCAAATGGTAGGTTCAATATCTCTATTAAACCTACCACTATATTCATTAGTTTAAAATAAAGTTTTACTAGTTTTATGTATATTTTTACTTGAATAATGAGAAATCATATTTATAGAATCATTCTTTAAATAAGGCATATCATATATTTCAACAACTTCAACATCATTACCATTTTCATCTTTGGCATCTTCAATTGTTCTTATATGACATAAAATAAGACCTTTGCATTTGAATCCCCAACTTTCAACTAAATTTGCATAAGTAGATAATTGCATAGCATAATGATTACCAACACTATCAGCTAGGTTATCTAATGGCTCTGCAAAAACATCATTCTTATAAACAAAAGAATCTAGTTTTAATTTACCTAGAGTATCTTTTTCATAATATCCACTTTCAAATCTAATAGGAGCTTTATTAGTTTTCCAGTCTAATATAATAAATTCATCACCTTTTACAAGTAGAATATCAATAAGACCAGAAATAAGATTATCACTATCGTAAACTCCTATTTCAGAATAAATCTTATATCCTGCTAATGTTAAACCTTTTATAAGTTCATATATAGTAGGATATTTTTCTTTAACACCTTTTTGATCAAAATATTCTAATTTTAATCTTCCGTAATTATGACGAGCAACTATATCATCGATAGTATAAATCTTGTCATCTATAAAACCTTTAGCATTTTTCTTATAACCATTAGATTCTTTAACAGCTAATTCAAGAAAGTTATGCTTAATACTTCCTTTTTCACAAGCCTTACGAGTTTCCTCTGCCCATTCCCAAAGAAGTTGTTTCTTAGTTTTACCAGCATATCTAGCATACTTAGGATGTCTAGGATTTTTACCTATTCTCTCACAAGCTTCTGCTATAGCTTCTTTCTTAAAATCTTCAGTATATTTACCTATAAGTGTAGTTACAGATATATATCCATTACCAAGATCATCAGTGTATTTATGTGCTTCTTCATTAAAGAAGATGCTTCTTCCTTTTTGCAAGATTTTTTGCGAAACTTTCTGCGTTCTCATTTGATCTCATTCTTCTAGGTTTATACTTACGAGCTAGAATAAACGCAAAAAGTTTTTCAAGATATTCTTCTTCAGAT
>JAEIGA010017429.1_pt1 | contig 10942 bp, 11 predicted proteins | sample 9270691 | NCBI WGS metagenome assembly JAEIGA01 (sample SAMN17057246, study PRJNA624740) | gut metagenome | biome: biome; isolation source: fecal sample | host: Bos grunniens | place: China: Xizang | collected 2019 | reverse complement strand
TGGGCTGGAACAAGCTTCTTTATAAGCGTGAGGATGCTATTTTAAATGATTGCCAGGAAGATCATGTTTACTTTGTTCATTCCTATTATTTGCAGACAGATGATGAAGAAGTAGTCATTGCTACAGCAAATTATTATGAGTCGGTTCCGGCTATTGTTGGGAAAGGCAATGTAATGGGGATGCAATTTCATCCAGAAAAAAGCAGCCAATTAGGTATGAATTTGTTGAGGAACTATTTACAGCTTGTCGAAAAGAGGGTGAATGCATGACGACGTTTACAATATATCCTGCTATCGATATGCGCGGTGGCAAATGTGTAAGGTTATATAAAGGGGATTATAATCAAGAAACGGTTTATGGGGACAGTCCCTTTGAGATGGCGAAAAGCTTTGCAGATCAAGGTGCACAGTGGATACATATGGTCGATTTAGACGGTGCGAAGGCTGGTAAACCAGTCAATCACGAACATGTACTTCGAGTTGCAAAGGAACTGGATGTCAACGTACAGATTGGTGGAGGAATACGGACGGAAGACGATATTGTGTATTATTTGGAGAACGGCGTTAATCGTGTCATTTTAGGAAGTGTTGCCGTATCAGATGTAGAATTCACGAAAGAAATGCTACAAAAATATGGAGAGAGAATCGCGATTGGGTTGGATGCCAAGGATGGTTTAGTGGCGACGCATGGATGGCTGGAAACGTCGAAGGTGACGGCAGTGGAGCTTGGTAAAAAGCTGGCGGAATATGGTGCTGAAGTGTTTATTTTTACAGATATCGCAACGGATGGTACTTTAGCTGGTCCTAATACTGAAGCAACACGATTATTAGCGGTGGAAACGGGTAAAAGTGTCATCGCATCAGGAGGAATCAGTTGTTTAGAGGATGTAGAGCAGCTGGCGAAACTGCAATCGGACGGCGTGACAGGTTCCATTGTTGGAAAAGCGATATACAGTAACCGATTTACGGTCAAGGAAGCTTTGGCATGTGTACAAGCAGGGGGTAAGGTGTAAATGATTACAAAAAGAATTATTCCTTGTTTAGATGTGAAGGAAGGCCGCGTTGTAAAAGGCGTTCAGTTCGTCAGCCTTCGAGACGCAGGTGATCCGGTCGAGCTTGCAAAGTTCTATGACCAGGAAGGTGCGGATGAGCTTGTTTTTCTCGATATTTCAGCTTCACATGAGGGCCGTAAAACAATGGTTCAAGTTGTTCAGGATGTCGCATCACAGCTTGCAATTCCCTTTACAGTTGGTGGAGGAATTAATAGCCTAGAAGATATGAAACGCATTTTGCGTGCTGGGGCGGATAAGGTTTCCTTGAATACAGCGGCAGTGGAGAATCCTCAGTTGATTAATGAAGGCAGTGATTTCTTCGGAGCACAGTGTATTGGTGTGGCCATTGATGCGAAATTTGATGAAGCCCTTGGTTCTTGGAAGGTGTATACGCATGGAGGTCGTCGGGAAACAGAACGAGACGTCATTGAATGGGCCAAAGAGGCGGTATCTAGAGGAGCGGGTGAAATTCTGCTGACGAGCATGGATTGTGATGGTGAAAAGGCCGGCTTTGATTTAGCACTGACAAAAGCAGTTAGTGAAGCTGTAACTGTACCGGTTATAGCTTCTGGTGGTGCGGGTCATGCGGGGCATTTTAAAGAAGCCTTTTTGACTGGAAAAGCGGATGCAGCCTTAGCAGCATCGATTTTTCACTATAAAGAAACGTCAGTAAAAGAAGTGAAAGCATATTTGCAGCGAGAAGGAGTGATTGTACGATGAAGGATGTACAGCTGAAATTTAATAGTGATGGTTTAATTCCGGCGATTATTCAGGATGCGGCTACTAAGAAGGTGCTTACTCTTGCTTATATGAATGAAGAGTCGCTGCAAAAGACAATCGAAAGCGGAGAAGCGTGGTTTTATAGCCGTTCTCGTCAGGAGCTGTGGCATAAGGGAGCAACTAGCGGCAACACGCAATCGGTGCAATCAATCGCTTATGACTGTGATCAAGATGCTCTTGTTGTTTTAGTTAATCCTAAGGGGCCGGCTTGTCACAATGGAACAACGACATGCTTTACAGAGGTACTGTATGAGGCGGATGCAGCTTCACAACAAGTAGGGAGCGAGTTTTTATATGAATTAGAGGCTCTTATTGCCGATCGGGAGAAGCAACGACCAGAAGGCTCCTATACAACGTATTTATTTGAAAAAGGTGTAGATAAGATTTTGAAGAAGGTTGGCGAAGAATCTGCCGAGGTAATTATCGCCGCGAAAAATAGAGACCACGATGAATTGCAATGGGAAAGTGCCGACCTTATATTCCACCTACTTGTTTTACTGAAGGAACAAAATGTACCGTTTTCTGATGTGCTAGCTGCACTGAAACAGCGTCATGAAACTAAAAAATAAAGTCTGTAATACTGTTCGTATAGTTGGTGGTTATTAACCTGTAAGTCCCCGGTTAAGCAACTGTTCGTATACTTTGTAGTTAAAAAAAGCCATTCTGTACAAATATTGTAGAGTCTGGCTTTTTGACTTTTAAGAAGATATAGGAATATACTGCTGAATAGAGGATTGAACAGAACGTATGGAATTGCCGTTTATCGTGTTTCCTTTTTCTTAAAGAAGGGAACAGACTAAACGGTCACTTTTGCATGTCTTCGTCTTGGTGGCTCTCATTCTTGAGCGCCACAATCTATGCAGTTCTAAATGGGACGCTTCGCTTTGGGGGTTTAGACTAAAGCTGTTACAGTTCTTTTCCATATGTGAATATGGTATAATATTGTAGTTAATCAACTTTAATGGAGGATTACATGAGTAAAAACTCTGAATACGAACAACAGGCTAAGATTTTTGCTTTTCATCAGACTGGTGAATATTATTTCTCAAAAGGATTGAAAGCATATCATAGACGTGATTTATATAAAGCTAAAAGATACTTGGAACGTGCAATGGAATTAGAGCCTCTAGAACCAATTATCGCTTGTCAGCTGGCGATTGTTTGTACAGATATGGGTGAATATGGCTATTCCAATACTATATTAGAGAATATTATATCCGAATTAGATCCATTTATGAGCGAATGCCATTATTTTTTGGCGAATAATTTTGCTCACCTTGGTATGTTCAAGGATGCCTATAAGCATGCCAATAAATATTTGACGCTGGATCATAAAGGTGAATTTATTGATGATGCAGAAGATTTATTGGATTTGCTGGAATTGGAGAGCATGGATAGCGGAGAAAATTTTGATGAGCAGGATTCCATCATGACCGAGCGCGAAGAAGCCAAAGGTTATTTGGAAGCAGGGAATTTTCCGAAGGCGATTGAAGCTTTGAAAAAAATGACTGAAGAGCAGCCTGATTCATGGTTCGCTTATAATAATTTGGCCCTTGCTTATTTTTATTCTGGGAAAAAAGATGAGGCCTTCAAAACGGTGGAGGAAGTACTGGAGAAAAATCCAGGAAATCTTCATGGTCTTTGTAATTTAGTAGTCTTCCACCATTACGAGAAGAATATGGATAAAGTGGTGGAAATAGTAGCTGCTTTAATGAAGGTTCGACCAATCAAGGTTGATCAGCAATATAAGCTGGGGGCAACTTTTGCTCTTATAGGTCGTTTTGATCTTGCTTATATGTGGCTGAAGTATTTGCAAAAGAGTGGTTTTGTTGGAGATGATACCTTTTATTATTGGGTATCAACGTGTGCTTACCACTTAGGTTATGAGCAAAGTGCTAGGAAAGCGTGGAAGACAGTATTAGAGCTAAATCCTGAAAAAGAAGGACTGGAGCCTTGGGGTGAAATTATTTCCGGTCTTAATGGATTTGAGCATCAGGTTCCCGTTGTTGTAAAGAAGCTAGAAAGTGATTTGATTGAGGAAAGGCTTTTCGGCTTATTTTTATATAAGCATTGTTTTCAAAAAGATAATCCAGCATTACTTGAAGCGTTAAAGAACAACGAAAAATTGACAGATACTGAAAAATCATATTTGACATATATTGAGAGCGAAGGTTCTATTGATAATGATACTTATTTTATTGATTTAGTTGCTGAAATACTGTATAAGCGCTACAATCCAATATCATTAGTGGAAGCAGGCTTGTACTTCATTTGGTTTTCTGTTTGGGAAGAAGGAAAGAAAGAACAAATCACCTTCTCCAACCCGACCGCTTGGGCAGCAGCCGTTGTTTATATATGGAGCAAAATGAGAAATAATCAGCTGAGTCAAAAAGAAGCGGCAAAAATGTTTGGTATATCTTTATCAACGATTCAAAAGTATGTGAAAAGAGTAAATAGCTTGCTTCATTAGAGCATTTTCATGGACTACCTACTATGGCTTATATAGGATGAAAGGTAGGAAATACTATTTAGTAAAGTAGAAGAAAATACAATGTTGTGTTTAGTGAAGGAGTGACATAAATGACTGAAGAAAAAATTTATGATGTTGTCATTATCGGTGCAGGACCAGCAGGAATGACTGCTGCTGTTTACACGTCTCGTGCGAATTTATCAACGCTGATGTTGGAAAGAGGCGTGCCTGGCGGACAAATGGCGAACACGGAAGAAGTAGAAAATTATCCGGGCTACGATCATATTTTAGGACCTGAATTATCTACAAAAATGTTCGATCACTCCAAAAAATTCGGTGCAGAGTATGCATATGGAGATGTAAAGGAAGTAATTGATCATAAACAGTTTAAAGAAATCAATTGCGGATCGAAATCTTACAAAGCTAGAGCGATTATTATCGCAGCCGGAGCGCAGTATAAAAAAATCGGTGTTCCTGGTGAGAAGGAGCTTGGAGGCCGTGGCGTTTCTTACTGTGCAGTATGTGACGGTGCATTCTTCAAAAATAAAGAACTAATCGTTGTCGGTGGGGGAGACTCTGCAGTAGAAGAGGGCGTTTATTTAACTCGTTTCGCTTCCAAAGTAACGATTGTTCATAGAAGAGATGAGCTGAGAGCTCAAAAAATTCTTCAGGATCGAGCATTTGCTAACGAGAAGATTGATTTTATCTGGAATCGTACTGTGAAGCAAATCAACGAAAGTAATGGCAAAGTAGGCGGAGTGACGCTTGTAGATACGACTACAGGTGAGGAACAAGAAGTGAAAACAGATGGTGTATTCATTTATATTGGTATGGAACCTTTAACAAAGCCGTTTGTTTCTCTAGGAATTACAAATGAAAATGGCTATATTGTAACAAATGAACGCATGGAAACAAAAGTGGATGGGATTTTTGCAGCAGGAGATATTCGCGAAAAAACATTGCGACAAATCGTTACAGCTACAGGTGATGGAAGTATCGCTGCACAAAATGCACAACATTATGTAGAAGAGCTGATTGAATCAGAAAAAGCGAAAATCAATTCTTAATAATGTATACCTAGGAAGACATCAGGTGCTATAAAAAGTCATTACTATTTAATGTAAATGTAACATCAATGCAATATATATAAAGTAAAATGAGGGAACAAATTAACCCCCCTTTTCAAATACAGTATGAGGATGTCTTGGTGTAAAGGTATAGCTTACCTTTGGCGGAGACACCCTCTTTTTTTGTGCCGAGGCCTTTTGTTAGGTGAGTATCTTACTTTTAGCACGGTTTTGAAGTGGGTGAATAAACGAAAAAAATTTTCTGTAGTTTTAAAGATAGGCAAATAGCCGAAGGTTTGACACACACGGTTCTTTCAGAAATACATTAATAATAGTATAATGTAATGAATAATAATTTTGGATGATGGTCATTTTCATATGCTATATCCATAAATAAAATTAATCATATATGCAACGTTAGTTAAACATCTAGGGAAACTTCAGCTGCAATGTCAGTCGAAAAATTTATTATAGATATAGATTCAGAAAGCATGCCTCCCTGCATGAAGGGAGAGGTGCTTTCAGACTATTGAGGTGAGTAAAGTGCAGAGGGTTACGAATTGTGTATTAGTAAGTGAAGGTCGAATCTTACTTTTGCAAAAGCCTAGACGTGGATGGTGGGTTGCACCCGGCGGAAAAATGGAGCCTGGAGAGTCTGTGAAAGAAGCTTGTGTAAGGGAATTTAGAGAAGAAACAGGTATATATGTTAAAAACCCTAAAATAAAAGGGATTTTTACATTTATTATGAAAGATGGTGACCAGGTTCAATCTGAATGGATGATGTTCACATTTGTTGCGGATGAATTCGATGGTCAGAAGCTTAAAGAGAGCGAAGAAGGCATTATAGATTGGGTATCAATTGCCGATATTTCTCAGTTGTCAATGGCAGAAGGGGATTATCATATTTTAGATTATATGATTCATGGAAGTGGACTCATATACGGCACTTTTACATACACACCAGATTTTAAACTTCTATCGTATCGTCTCGATCCGAATTAAAAAAAGAATGAACTATGACAACGGGTCCTGGAGGAGAGTTACTTTAGCAATTGAGGACTGCTGTGTGTATTATAAGTCGAAAGAAGAAAGGGTGATATTGTGGTGACAGATGAGATTAATAAGGACTCAAATCTTGTAATCATTACAGGGATGTCAGGAGCCGGCAAAACGGTGGCTGTACAAAGCTTTGAGGATTTAGGATATTTTTGTGTCGATAATCTTCCGCCGACATTGCTGCCGAAATTTTTGGAGCTGATGAAGGAATCTGGAAATAAAATGAATAAAGTGGCCCTTGTAATGGATTTGAGGGGAAGAGAATTTTTTGATCACTTATTCCAAGCATTGGATAACTTAATAGAAGATTGTTGGATGAAGCCTCAAATACTGTTTCTTGATGCGGATAATGAAGTGTTAGTTCGTCGCTATAAAGAAACAAGAAGGACTCACCCCCTTGCACCGTTCGGCAGGCCTCTTGATGGCATTAAATTGGAAAGAAACTTGTTGGACCTTCTGAAAGGAAGAGCGCAAACAATTTATAATACATCAAATATGAAGCCTAGGGAGTTAAGAGAAAAAATCTTAAAGCAGTTTGCAACAGACAGTCGTCCAGAATTTACTGTTAATATCATGTCTTTCGGATTTAAGCATGGTCTTCCGATTGATGCCGATACAGTGTTTGATGTTCGCTTCTTGCCTAATCCATTTTATATTGAGGATATGCGACCTAAAACGGGTCTTGATGAAGAGGTATCAAGCTATGTTTTAAAATGGAACGAAACGACAAAATTTATTGAGAAGGTAACTGATCTACTGACATTTGTTCTCCCGCATTATAAAAGGGAGGGGAAAGCACAGCTGGTGATAGCCATCGGGTGCACAGGAGGACAGCACCGTTCTGTAACGATTGCTGAGTACTTGGCGAAACACTTCAAGGGCCAATATCACACGACTGTCTCTCATCGAGATATTAATTTGAGAAAGGGACAAAATAATGGTTAGAAATTCTCGGCAACCTAGAATAGTTATTATTGGCGGGGGTACAGGTCTCCCTGTACTGTTGCGCGGCTTGAAACAATATCCTGTCGATATTACCGCTATTGTAACGGTTGCAGATGATGGAGGAAGCTCTGGAAGACTGCGGGATGATTTCCACATACCGCCCCCTGGTGATGTACGAAATGTTTTAGCGGCTCTTTCAGATGTTGAACCACTGATAGAGAAGATGTTTCAGCACCGGTTTGTGCAATCGGAGCTATCAGGACACTCTTTAGGCAATTTAATTCTGGCAGCAATGACCTCTATCACGGGTGATTTTGTTCACGCCATTCAGGAGATGAGCAAGGTTTTAAATGTAAGAGGTAAGGTATTGCCTGCTGCGAATCAAAGTGTTGTTCTTCATGCTGAACTTGAGGACGGTTCATATATTTCAGGAGAATCAAAAATCCCGTATTCAGGGAAAAAAATCAAGCGTGTATTTTTGACTCCTTCGGAAGTGAAACCTCTTTCGGAAACAATTATGGCTATTCGGCAAGCAGATTTAATAGTTGTTGGACCAGGAAGTCTTTACACGAGTATATTACCAAACCTTTTAGTTCCGCGAATTGGATATGAGGTATGCAATGCAAAGGCACGTAAGGTTTATGTATGTAATTTAATGACGCAAGCGGGAGAAACACTAAATTACTCGGCAAGCGATCATGTTAAAACCATTTATAATCATATTGGATGTGCTTGTATTGATACAATCCTTGTAAATAATGAGGAAGTGCCGGCACAAATTCAATTGAAGTATAAAGAAGAACTTGCTCAGCCGGTTCATTTCGATGTGGCAAGGCTATTGGAACTGGGCGTGGAAGTCGTACAAGAGCAAATTTTAACCTATGAACACGAATATATTCGACACGATACGAAAAAGGTAGCGAATATATTATATAGAATGCTTGTAGATGACGAAACTAAATCAATGTTTGGTTCGTAAATAAAAAAGCGAAGCTGATAAGGTTTGTCATTTCCTTATCAGCGAAATGCATGTAATAATAGGAGGTGAGGGAGTGTGTCATTTGCTTCAGAAACAAAAAAGGAGCTAACGACTCTTGAATTGAAGCCTTGTTGTTCCAAGGTAGAGTTATCAGCATTAATTAGGATGAACGGTTCTCTCTCATTCTCTAATAGAAAGCTTGTCATAGATGTTCAAACAGAAAATGCAGCGATTGCGAGACGGATTTATACACTTCTTAAGAAAAATTACGAAGTAAATGTAGAATTGCTTGTTCGAAAAAAAATGAAGCTAAAAAAGAATAATATTTACATCGTGCGTTTTGCGGACAAAGCTCAGGAAATATTGATGGATCTTCAAATACTTGGGGAAGGTTTTACGATTAACCATTCAATTTCACAAGAGCTCGTTGCTAAAAAATGCTGTAAGCGCTCCTATTTGCGTGGTGCATTTTTGGCTGGGGGTTCTGTGAATAACCCGGAAACATCCGCCTATCATATGGAAGTATATTCCTTATATAAAGAGCACAACGATGCATTATGTGAATTGATGAACGGATTTGAGCTTCGTGCGAAAACGCTTGAGAGAAAAAAGGGCTTCATCACTTATTTGAAGGAAGCTGATAAAATATCTGAATTCCTGAGTATAGTCGGTGCTCATACTGCTATTTTCCGTTTTGAGGATGTAAGAATTGTTCGCGATATGCGTAACTCGGTTAACAGACTGGTAAACTGCGAAACAGCAAACTTGAACAAAACAATTGGCGCTTCATTGAGACAGGTTGAGAACATTCAATATATAGATCAAACAATCGGTCTGGGTATATTGCCAGACAAGCTGCGAGAAATCGCTGAGCTTCGGGTAGCATATCAAGATGTTACCTTAAAGGAATTAGGTGAGATGGTTTCTGGGGGGAAAGTAAGTAAATCAGGAATCAATCATCGCCTTCGTAAAATTGATGAAATAGCTAATAAGCTAAGAGCAGGGGAGCAAATACAGTAAAGGATAAGAGAGGGAGAAATTTAATGGTTGAAAAAAGAGTGGAAGTTAATTTGAAAACAGGATTGCAAGCGAGGCCAGCTGCAATATTTGTACAAGAGGCAAATACCTTCAACAGTGATGTTTTCATTGAAAAGGATAACAGAAAAGTGAATGCCAAAAGCATAATGGGGATTATGAGTCTTGCAGTAAGTACTGGAACTGTCATTACAATCAGTGCAGACGGAAAAGATGAAGAAAAAGCGGTTGCCTATTTAACTGAATTTGTACAAAAAGAAATCTTGTAGCATCGCCTACTACAAACCAGTTTGAGAATGATATGTTTGTCATGTTGAGAGAGGGGCTTTCTTGTAGTCATTGGTTGACTTCAAGAAAGCCCCTCTTTTCTATTTTAAGCTTATGTAAGGCAAGTAAAGACAATTGGTTTCAAGTTCTTGTGTACCTCGTGCTATTACTATTTTGGAATTGTTTGCGGAGTGCTGCAAACAAAAAGAGCCGTCTCATTTCACATGAGACAGCTCCTGCTATCGGTTTATTACTTCTTTTCTGATGAGCTACGAGAAATAACTTGGTCGATTAAACCGTATTCCATTGCTTTTTCAGCTGACATGAAATTGTCACGGTCTGTATCTTTTTCTAAAACTTCTAGCGGTTGACCAGTACGTTCTGCCAGGATGCGGTTTAATTTATCACGCATTTCAAGAATACGACGAGCAGCGATTTCAATTTCAGTTGCTTGTCCTTGAGCACCACCAAGCGGTTGGTGAATCATAACTTCACTGTTTGGAAGAGCATAACGTTTACCTTTTTCACCAGCTGCCAGAAGGAATGCACCCATGGATGCAGCCATACCAATACAAATTGTTGAAACTTTAGGTTTTATGTATTGCATTGTATCATAGATGGCCATACCTGCTGTAATGCTTCCACCAGGACTATTAATGTAAATCGTAATGTCCTTCTCTGGATTTTCAGCTTCTAAAAATAGCAATTGAGCAACGATTGAATTGGCAACATTGTCATCGATTGCACTGCCGAGCATGATAATGCGGTCTTTCAGAAGACGAGAGTATATGTCATAGGCTCTCTCCCCACGATTTGTCTGTTCAATAACTGTAGGAATTAAATTCATGTATGTCATCCTCCTCAAATTTACTTATACATCATAGAGATAATATCTGTAATATAATGATACACTTTTTGGTCAATTTAGGTCAAACAAAAGGCTAATGTATTTTCTTGTTTTATTCGACATCTTTTATGTAAGGGTAGCGTAATTGACGATTTGTGTAGAAAATTGACAGGCTAAGGGAATTAATCTAATCAAGAAGGACTCTAATTCTCGTTGCTATCCAGCCCTTTAACATCTTATCCAAAGCCTTTATGTTTAAACCTCTTCCGGCAAACAAAGTGTGTAAATACTATGGGCTCTTTTCTAAAAGATTGTTGTTTTCACGAAAAAATAGTTGTTCAGAAAGTTGGTTGATTGGAGCGGAAGATGCGAGACTGCTGTAGGAGCAATGACCCCGCAGGTGCTGTGGGCAACGAGGCTGCTCACTGCCCGCCTTGCGGAAAGC
>JAEIGA010017428.1_pt1 | contig 10942 bp, 10 predicted proteins | sample 9270691 | NCBI WGS metagenome assembly JAEIGA01 (sample SAMN17057246, study PRJNA624740) | gut metagenome | biome: biome; isolation source: fecal sample | host: Bos grunniens | place: China: Xizang | collected 2019 | reverse complement strand
TCATACTTCAAAGTACCATAGACACTCTGACCTGTAACCTTCAATACAACCTCCTTGTAACCGCCCGCAGCACCGTCAGATGAAGAGGTAATCTCATATCTCCAGCCCTTAGACTCGATATACTTAGTGTACATACGCAAAAGGTCTCCCGCAAAGATTGCAGCCTCATCACCACCGGTACCACCACGAATCTCGACAATAGCATTCTTATCGTCCTGTGGGTCCTTAGGGATAAGAAGAAGCTTAATCTCCTCCTCCATCTTCTCGATTGCAGGCTCAAGTGCTGCTATCTCCTCGCGTGCAATCTCACGGAACTCCTCGTCCTTCTCGTTTGCAAGCACATCCTTTGCCTCTGCGAGGTTTGCGATGGCTGTGCGGAAGCGCTCCGAGGTCTCGATGATAGGCTCAAGCTCCTTGTACTCCTTGGTAAGCTGAATAAACTGCTTAACGTCGGCGATGACCTCTGGGTCGGTAAGTTTTCCGCCAATCTCCTCGTATTTTAGTTTAAGACCATCGAGGCGAATAAGTATCGAATTGTCTGCCATATTTATCTATTTTATTATTATCGCGCAAATATAACGAAAATTTCTCAAAAAATAAAGACCTCCTAAATTGTTGATAGTTAAACAATTTGATTTATCGTAGAAAAATAAATGCAAAAAATTTAACACAAACTCTTGACAAACGCATTTTTCTGTTGTATATTTGCACCGTCAAACACCTCATAACCGATTGTTGATAGAGATTGATATTAACAGTAGTTTACAGAGGATTATTGGTTTGTTAACAACATTAACATATTGTAAATAAGCTAATAAAGTGTAATAATCAACAGATATTAATAGACTATTAACAATTTTGTGAACATTGGAATTGTTGCCTATAATATGGTGGCAAGGCTGATGTGGCAGGGGTGAACTCGCCTAATACTAACAACTTAAATTATTTAATTTATGATTTTCAAAACAATACCTCAAAATGGTACATCTTGGCACTCTCCTGTACTCTATACGTTGGAGTTTGATAAGAGGGAGGAGCAGGTGGCAGTGGATATTTACGATCAGCTCCATGCCGAGGTTTTAGGTAGGGTGATGCTCTACAATGTCGAGTCTGCGGAGATTGACATCGCACCATACATCAGAAGTAGTATGATGAAAAAAAGGCATTTAGAGCAGACTACAACCATCAAAGAGTCGGAAAATGCGTGTCGAATAGTGCTTATGGTGGGTGGTGCACGATCGGAGCCAGTACAGCTCTTTCGTAGCGATATAAGCGCTATAAAGCCCGGAATTATGAGTGCCGTGACACAGAGTGGAACGGTGGCACAAGGGGAGGTAGTATGGCTTACGGCATATGCAGACGAAACGATTGAGGTGTTCGTGGAACAGCCTTCAGATGGTGGTGTTAAGGAGTATGTCTATCGAGCAAATAGCGCACCTTGCGAGATTGCGGTGCCGATAAACAAAGCTACAAAGGGCGATATAATTACAATTCGAGTTGTGTGCGACAACAACCCAGAGGAGTTCTGCCAATATCGTGTTGTGGAGCGAGATGACTCAGCAGTGAGGCTTGTTTGGATAGACCCCATTGGTGCGTTGGAGTCCTATACATTTCCGCAGAGCGTGAAGCGCACCATCTCCATCAAATCGGAGGATGTCGAGGGCGAGAGTGGCTGGTATAGGCGTGTGGTTAGCTCCTCGGTGGTAAGGCGACTTATAATGGCGGGGGCAACACAGGAGGAGGTAGATAGGGTGCTTGCGGTGCTACTCTCACCGGTGCTATATCGGTGCGATGGCAGAAATAGTATGGCGGTAAACCTTATTACCGAAGGTGTAACCTATGACGACCACGGCAAGCTGCGACGATTGGAGTTCGATATCAAAGAGGAGTGGAAAGGGGGTGAGCTATGATGAAGTTACGAATAGATGGCACGGAGCTTATCTTGGCGGACGATAGGGTCGAGTTACCATCGTTTGATGTGAAGCGTCTGCGCAGCTGCGAGGGACAGCGTGAGGGAGATGCTATAATGCTGAGTGTTAGGGCAACATCTGCGGCAAGAGAGCTCTTCGGCTTTGCAGACCAGGCATACCCTGCGGAGCAGTTTAATAACAGTTACCACTATGGCGAGGTGGTAGTCGATGGGGTTGTGCTCTACTCGGGGGTTGTATCTTATCTCTCTACAACGCGGCGCGGAGATGATGTAATATACAACATTAAGATAGCCACTGGTGGTGCTACGTGGGCAGATAGGGCTGCAACGACCAAGTTTCGGGATATTCCGATTGATGCTACGCGAATGGTGGAGCTGTCGACCATCTGCAAGTCGTGGACCGATGACAACCCAATAAAGATGCTACCTGTGAATCGAGACAGCTATCCCACTGCCGATAATACGGGTCTTTACGAGGTCTATCATCCGAAGTTGCCACAGGATTATCATCCCTTTATCTCGGTTAAGTCGCTGATGGACAATATTCTATGTGATGATAATGGCTATCGGATAAAGAGTGAGTTTCTTTGCTCGCCACTCTTTGAAAAACTGATGATGAGTGGCGCCTACAAGGGTATGGAGGCAGAGGCTGCATACGCCACAATGGGCTTTAATGCGATGCTCTCAACCTCATCCTCCGCTACGGCAGATAGCTTGGGTAGGGTCGATGTGTCGCCCCCAAAGACAGGTAGAAATATTGGAGCTATGGTCGATACGGTAAGTCCTACCACGGTTGATGAGAATGGCAAATTGTGCGAGGGGGCTTATAGCAATGGTGGTTGTTTTACATTTGTAAATGGTGTGCCGCAATTTTGCCCTAAGCGAGATATAGATGTGGCTTTCGACCTCCATTTTAAGTACACGACGGATTATGTTATAGCCTCTTCGAAGTGGTTGAAGGGCTTTAATAGAGTCTATGTTGGAAATGGTTGCGATGTTGATATATCTCTGCCAAATCCCTTTAAGGATCGTCGTAATAGTGTAGCAGCCAATACCATGTACAAACTCTATATCTTCGATTACGACGAGACGGCAATATATCGTATTACGGATGTAGGCGTGGTAAGTGGCAGAATATCCTCCGTGCAATTCAAGACTGCCCCCACAACAAGGGTCAAGCTCTACAAGCGAACTGCCGACTCGTTGGTCTACACGGAGTATAACGGCGATTGGGCACTATATGATGGCTTTGTCGAGGAGCGAGGCACGCAGAGTGTAGAGCTAACACTCAGAACGCCATATCAGAGGTGCACACCTTCCTCTCCTGTACGCTTCAACAATATCAACTTCGCGGGGGCTGAGCCTGGACAACAGTTGACCCTGCACGCAGGGTGTAGTATAACGCCGGTGTTTGGCGGTACGGTGGGCTATGGCGATATGATAACATTTAAGGATGTTGCCAACCACGATATTAGGAGCTCGGATATTGTGGATGCCGTAGTGCAGATGTTCAACCTCTGCATCTATACTCATCGCCCTTCGAATACAATTTTTGTGGAGCCATACGATGACTTTTTTAATGGCGACGTTGTCGATTGGCGAGACAAGCAGCGTGATTGTAATGCCATTTTGGGGGAGTGTGTCGTAGATAGTTTTATGGTCACGCAACTTGGCTATCAACCTGCGGATGGCGCAGTGGGCTATTGCCACGATGATGGTAATGGCGAGTTTGGGTCGTGGCGACATATTGTCGATAGCTATGCCACAAAGCAGAGTGTCAGATGCCATACAAACCCAATCTTTCATCCTACGGCCTCTATGGCAACACTTGTGGGAACAGCGCCCTCGGCATCGGTGCTGGTTGTAGGAGATAGAGATAAAGCCACCGATGTGGATTATATCGAGCCACGCATAGTGCTCTATCACGGTGTTAAGAGGCTACCTACGGGTGAGTATTGGCCAGCGCCATATAACAAGGAGAGCTATCCTCTGGTTGCGTTTCATAGTGTTGATATGGGCGAGTCGCTATGTTTCGAGGATAGAGATGGCATCGAGGGTCTGCATCGCTATTACGATAACGAACTTGGGGAGGGGGCAACGCGCCAGATGTTAACCACCGATATATATTTGCCACCTGAACAGTATGCCGTGCTTCTCGACCCCAACACCAATGGCGCGAACCTGCGCAGTCGTTTTAGACTAAACATTGATGGCACACCTGCACTATTCCGTCTCGATGCCATCGAAGGGTATGACCACACACACTTCCTTGCTCGCTGTCGCTTTCAGAGAGTCGGCGAGGAGTAACAAAAACCTTAAAATTTAATGTATGAATCAAGCAATCAAGATTAAAAACGAGGTCGATACAACGATTATCGACATCGAGGGCACCATCGGAGTGCCGGAGTCGTGGCAGTGCGACAATCCCGAAACGCGAGTCACCACCTATGAGCGTTTCAAGGAGAGCGTCTCGCGCATAGCCGATATTTCGAATAGCACTATTCGTGTCAACATCCGCTCTACGGGTGGCGATGTGAACGATGCCCTGCTTATCTACGAGGCGTTGAAGGCTACCGGGGCGAAGATTACCACCTGCTGTTATGGCTATACCGCCTCTGCGGCTACCATCGTTGCGCAGGCTGCAAGCGAGGGGTGTCGACTTATAGCGCCAACATCGCTCTATCTTATCCACAACTCGTTATGCTCGGTGGAGGGTAATGCCGATGAGCTTCAGGCAGAGGTTGATATGCTGCGCCAGACAGATCGCCGTATTGCCGAGGTCTATGCTGCGCGTTCGGGTCGCAGTGCTGAGGAGTTCTTGATCCTAATGTCGGAGAATGGTGGTCGCGGTCGCTGGCTATCACCTGCCGATACTATTGCTGAGGGTCTTGTGGATGCTGTTGAGAGCCCATCATCAACAGTAGAGCAACCAACCATTACGGAGCGAGCCAAGATGGGTGTTATGGCGCTACTGCGTGCCGTAGGCATCGAGGTAGAAGAGCCGCAGCCAGAGCTTATTGAAGATGTAAACGTGAGGTCGTTGCAGACGCCGCACAACCTGTCGGAGAGCTCAATGCTTGCCTTCGAGGAGGCGCAAAGAGCGGTGAATACCACGCCTCTAAGCCCTATTGAAGACCCTTCGCCCGTGGATCACGGCTTGGAGCCTCGCCAGCAAGCATATGATAGCGATGTGCGCTCAATCAAGAGATTATTCAATTAAAAGGGGGTAACCCACAGTTTTTAATCAATCATTTACTAACATTTAATTTTTTACAATTATGGGAATTATTCAGGAGCCTAAGAACTATTTTGGTCGTGACCTTGAGACAATCTTTTTCCGCCCTATGATTACGGGTGAGAACGCTGAGCAGCTTGGCATCAGAACTATCTACAATATGCCAATGCCTACATCAATCCAGCTATGGAGCCCACAGAGCGATGTGTTGCAGCCATACTCTTCTGGTTGGTCAGGCGGTGCATCTGCGGTGCGTAAGCATAAGGAGATCAATATGATCAAGGTAAAAGCCGAGGTCGGTTTCTCGGCATCAGATTACTTCGGTCAGGTCTACGAGCTTATCACCAATAGTGCCGATGTGAATATGGACGACCTTACAGGCAGTGAGCTTGAGAAGGCAGAGACAGAGTTGTTCCGTGCAGCCATTGCTGAGAGCCTTCGTGTGATGATGTGGTTGGGTGATATTGACGCTGAGCAGAACAACCTCTTCAACGGTCTGTTAAAACTGACCGATATCTATCCATGTAAAGAGGTGGATTTCTCGGATAGTGGCTGGCATCCAGATATGGCGGTAGATGTCCTTCTCGGTCTGTGGAACAATGCAGATGTGCGTCTGAGAGCTCTAAAAAACGAGGGCAACCTTGCCTATTTTGTAACCTCAGAGATCTATGATGCCTATGAACACTATCTCGATCAACTAGGTGGCGATAGCGCTTATGTTGAACTTGTTGGAGGTCGTCGTGTACTCCATTACCATGGTATTCCGGTTATCGATATGAATATCAGTCACATCATCCCTGTGGGCTCGAGTCCTCGTTGCATCCTCACCGACCGCCGAAACCTCGTTCTTGCGGTTAATACCAGCGACTACCCAGGTGCAGAGGTGCGTATGTGGTACAACCCTGATGAGATGGAGAACCGTCAGCGTGCAACCTTCCTTGCGGGTTGCGAGATCCTCGACGAGGAGTTGGTTGTAAAGGCGGTATTCGAGTAGTTAACACATTTTAATAGGTAGTTTTATGTCAGATAGTAAGATTGCTACCCGCATAACAACTATCGCCAACCGCACCGAGCCTCTCTTAGGCTCGGTGACGGCGGGTGGTAGCACAGCCCAAAAGGGCAAGGTGTGGAGCTGGGGCGACGATAATATGTTGCCATACGCCCTCTCGCTCTTGGCGCGTCGCTCGGTGGCGCACCGCCGTATTATCAACGATAAGGCAGACTATATCGCAGGCAACGCGGTGGTATGTAGCGATAGGTTTCCGCTGCTCTCGCATATGGTGCAGTGTGCCAATGGTAGTGGCGAGTCGCTACGCTCGGTGATAGCGCGTATTGCGCTCGATAATGCGATGTTTGGCAATGCCTTTTTGGAGGTTGTAACAGACGAGCGTCATTCGTTCCTTTCGTTCTACCATATCGACGCTTCGAAGTGCCGTATCTCGGAGGATTCGGCCCATGTGGTTATCTCGAACGATTGGCGTAACTTCCGCGCTTCGGACTCCCAGACGCTCGCCCTCTACCCTGATTTCGAGCCTTGCGAGGATGGTACACTGCGCACGGTTATCCACTATAAGAGCTACGAGCCGATGTTCTCACACTATGGCGTTGCGCCATACATTGCAGGCTTGGATGCTGCGGCAATAGTCTATAAAACAGACCGTTGGAATATCTCGCGTATAGATAACTCCTTCCAGCTTTCGGGCGTTATGATGCTCGATAGTGTTGTCGACAACGAGGCTGCTGCCGAGCGTGTGGTGCGCCTTGCTGAGGAGAAATTTGCGGGCAACCCTGGTCAGGTGTTGTTTGTGCTACGCGACCATAACGAGGGCGATAACTCGCGCTTTATCCCTATCGACACCGCCTCGGATGGCGATTGGCAGCGCCTGCATACTCAGGCTGAGAGTGACCTTATTGTCGCCCACTCGTGGTTCCGCTCGCTCAGTGGTTTGGACTACACTACGGGCTTCTCGGCAGAGCGTATTCTCCATGAGTACGAGGTGGCGCTGAATACGGTCATCATCCCCGAGCAGATACGCATTCTGGAGCCTATACGCTCGGTTGTGGAGCAGGTTTTGGGTTTCGACGCCTCGTCGTTGGATATTATAAATAAGCCACCTACGCGCTCAAAGCCTATCTATATGCGTGTCTGGGAGGCGCGCAAGGCTGATGGCTTGGAGTACGACGAGAACGACCCTGAGCAGCAGCTCTTCCTCTCGCAGATAACTAAGTATAATGTTCAATCCATAGGTTAAGATGAATACGATACTAACACCTTCACAAATCTACTCTCTTATCTTCTCCGCGGAGGAGAGTTATAATCCCTCGGCAGTTAGGGAGAGCGACATCGCTATCGCTGAGTCGCGCTATCTGCTGCCTATCGTTGGCGATAGCCTCTACAACGCTCTTTTGGAGGGCGATTATAGCGAGCTTTGTAGTGACTATGTAGCCCCGATGTTGGGGGCGTGGACTCGATATATCGTCGAGCCTCTGCTTGCGGAGCGATGCGGTTTTGGGCATGGCGCTACTGTTGCTGATGCCGAGCTTCTGGCGCGCTTGAAGCTGATGGCGATGTCGCACTCGCGTCGCCTTAGCGACTACCTTAACGCCCACGCTGAGGAGTTCGCGGAGTATAACCCTATTGATAACCCTCTAAACCACTGTTCGATAGATGGAAATATTGTGCAAATATATTAGTGCTACGGTGGCAGGCTTCTGTGCCCTGCTCTGCCCGATAGCGCCACTTATCACCACCGCTCTGCTCTTTATCGCGATAGATTTTGTTACGGGCATTATGGCATCGCGCACCGTGGCACGCCGCGAGGGCAAGGAGTGGTGGATCGAGAGCCGCAAGGCGTGGCGCACGGTCTATAAGGCGGGCTTTACCGCTGTGGCGATTATTATGATGTGGCTTATCGACCACGTACTGCTTGGTTTTATGAATCTAAATATAGCAAACCTCTTCACAGGCTTTGTCTGTGGCGTAGAGCTGTGGTCCTTTTTGGAGAATGCCACAACTATAAGCTCTTCGCCGCTATTTAGCTGGCTTGGCAGATGGGTAAAGCACCGCGTAGAAAAGGAGGTCAATAATGAGTAGAGGCTTAACAAATTGCAATCCAGGCAATATCCGCCAATCGAAGACGCGCTATAAGGGTGAGCGCCACCCGAGCCGTGATAGCGAGTTTAAGGAGTTCGAGAGTATGGCATACGGCTACCGCGCGATGTTCGTGTTGCTTGATACCTACTCGCGCCGCTATGGTCTCTGCACCATCCGCCAGATGCTGAACCGCTATGCGCCACCTTCGGAGAACTTTACTGAGGGCTATATACGCTTTGTCTCCGAAAAGACAGGCATCGCCCCCGATGAGATTGTTAATAGCCGTGCTGCCCGCGATATGGTGCCTATTGTGGCTGCGATGTCGCAAATCGAGAATGGCAAGCCCGCCGTTATGGCGGATGTCCACCGTGGCTGGGAACTTTTCGAGAGCGAGTAGTACCACAACAACCAAAAAGCGCTATCTTTGTCTAAGTAAATCTACTCGACTATGAAACAAGATAAAATGCGACTCTTTCTTTCGGCAGTGACGAAGACTGTTTTGGGTATTGCGCTTATTGGAATGTTGCTCTTTTTGCCTGCGGGAACTCTCGCCTTTGCGGGTGCGTGGCGCTTGTTTGCTGCGCTCTTTATCCCGATGGTGGTTATGGGCGTTGCGATGTTTATCCTCTCGCCCGAGCTGCTCCGTCGTCGTTTGGCAAGTAAGGAGGAGCGCTCGACGCAGCAGGGGGTCGTAAGATATACGGGACTACTCTTTATCATAAGCTTCGTGGTCGCAGGTCTCGACTTCCGCTACGAATGGTCACAAATGCCCGAGGGCGTTGTTTGGGGTGCTACGATACTCTTCTTAGTTGGCTACGGGCTCTATGGCGAGGTTATGCGCGAGAATATCTGGCTATCGCGCAATATCACCGTCGAGCAGGGGCAACAAGTGGTCTCCACGGGTCTTTATGGCATCGTTCGCCACCCGATGTACACTTCGACCATCCTTATGTTTCTTGCTATGCCCGTGGTGCTTGGCTCCTATTGGGCAACGCTCCCTATGGTGCTCTACATCCCGATTATTGCCATCCGCATAAAGGATGAGGAGCAACTCCTTCATAGCAACCTTGCAGGCTATACGGAGTATTGCGAGAGGGTAAGGTGGAGGCTGATGCCGTGGGTGTGGTAACACCATTATAAAGTGAAAACTGAAAGGTGAAAACTGAAAAGTAAGGTATGCTTCGCATAGGTTTTATAATATGCGTCGCAGACACCTTACTTTTCTGTTTATTTGTCATTCTATATTTGCAGAAGCATTAAATTCTAAAAGTGATTAAAGGATATTAAAGGTGTGAGAATACACCCCTAATATCCCTTAATCACCTTTAATATCCCTTAAAACCATTATAAAGCTTCTACAGCTTCTCGCCGTAGGCGAGGTCGCCGGCGTCGCCAATGCCTGGAACGATATAGGATTTTGCCGTAAGCTCCTCATCCACAGCGGCGCACCAGAGGGTACACTTAGCGGGGTTAGTGCGTTTCAGAACGTAGTCGACACCCTCCTCCGAGGCGAAAGCGGCGGCAAAGTGTGTGTGCTCAGGCTCGCCAGCACGGCGGATAAGGGCATCGTAGACCAACATCAGCGATGTGCCCGTAGCAAGCATAGGGTCTACAAGGATTAGGGTCTTGCCCGCGAGTGACGAGGTAGAGACATACTCCACATCCACGATAAACGAGCCATCGGGGCGGCTCTTGCGGTATGCTGACACAAAGCCGTTATCGGCATCGTCGAAGTAGTTCAAAAAGCCCTGATGAAAGGGTAGTCCTGCGCGGAGGATTGTGGCGATAACAACCTTATCGCTAATAGACTCTACGGCAGCGACACCGAGTGGAGTCTCCACCATCTCTGTTTTGTAGTTCAACTTTTTAGAGATTTCGTATGCCATAATCTCTCCCACGCGCTCCATATTTCTACGGAAGCGCATAGAGTCCCTCTGCACGCTCTTATCGCGCATCTGGGCGAGGAACTTATTGAGAATAGTATTCTCCTTATTCAAAACCTTTACCATACCCTTATATATTAATATATGTTAATATAGGAAGTTATTGAATGGGTAGCGACCAGCGTGTATCTCGCGCACCATACCATAGAGGTCGGAGCGTAGCTTCTCGACACCCGTCTTATCGCGTGCCGAAATGAAGATACATGGGGTGTTAGCCTTTGCTATCCAGCTCTTCTTCAAATCCTCCAACGAGATGTTCTCCTTCGTTATAGGAGTTAGGTCATCCTCCTCCTTAGGGGTGTAGGTATAGGCATCAATCTTATTAAAGATTAGGAACGTAGGCTTGTCGCCCGCGCCTATATCTGCCAAGGTCTGCTTAACAACGGCAATCTGATCCTCGAAGCCCTGATGCGAAATATCCACAACATGGAGCAACAAATCTGCCTCGCGCACCTCGTCGAGGGTCGACTTGAAGGACTCGATAAGCTCGGTAGGGAGCTTGCGGATAAAACCTACGGTATCGGACATAAGGAATGGCAAATTGTCGAATACCACCTTGCGCACCGTGGTGTCGAGGGTTGCAAAGAGTTTGTTCTCGGCAAAGACCTCGCTCTTCGAGAGTAGGTTCATAAGGGTAGACTTACCAACGTTGGTATATCCCACCAACGCCACGCGCACCATATTGCCACGGTTGGAGCGCTGCACAGCCATCTGGCGGTCGATTTTTTTGAGGTCCTCTT
>JAEIGA010017427.1_pt1 | contig 10943 bp, 5 predicted proteins | sample 9270691 | NCBI WGS metagenome assembly JAEIGA01 (sample SAMN17057246, study PRJNA624740) | gut metagenome | biome: biome; isolation source: fecal sample | host: Bos grunniens | place: China: Xizang | collected 2019 | reverse complement strand
CACCAATAAAATCATAGTTATCATAGTGGTTTACAATGCCGTTCTGAGTCTTGATGCGGTACAAAGCATCATATGTATATGTTGTACTGTCTTCTGCATTACGCTGATTACCATCTTGTGATGCAGCAAGCAATCCGTTCTCATTATAGGTGTACGTCACATGTTCTGCACCAGGAATTTTTTTCCAGCAGCAGAGATTGAACTTGTTGTATTTGTATTGGAATGCATATTTATCTAGGCTGGCTTCATCCTGGTACTCTGGTTGGAGTACAAATCTCAAGTTACCCAAGGCATCATATACAAAATATGTATCCAGGGACTCACTCCCATTTATTACGCGCTGCAAAATGGTACGACCAAGTTTATCGGTGAAGGTGTAGGATACTTTTGAGTCCTCATCTAAAGTTTTTACAACTTGCAGAGTTCCATTGGTATAGTATGATGCTCCACCGGTAAGGTTATCATTGCTTACAGAGTACAGTTTGCAGTTCAGGGGGGCTGATTGGGTATTGGTCAGATACTCGGTTCTTACACTTTTGTTGTTGGTATGCCAGGCTTCTCCCGCGCCGTATTGCTGGGCAATACGGTTGAGAGGTGAGGATTCATATACTGGTAGGGTATATGGGTTGGTGTCATTGTGTCCATTTAAACCCGCAGCAATGCTTTTAAATGTTTCAGGATCACTAAAAGTTCCACTTATGGCCACAGGCAACCACTGGCGGCTCTGGCGGCCGGCATTGTCGTATTCCTGCAGGGTGGCAATAGTTGATTTTGCAGTTCCGTTGTCAGTTGCAATCTCAACATTCTGAAGAGGTCTGCCTATACCATCAAAGTAGGCTATGTTGTCTACATAAGATGTCTGCTGTTGGTTCAATACTGTACGGGTATTGATATAGTTCTGTGTGCTTACTTGTCCTTTCAGTGTGATTGAAAAGAGGGTAACAAGCAGTATTGTTACAATGTTACGTTTCATGATAATAATATTTTAAAGTTCTAATCAGTTTATTTTGTTGGTGGACAGATTCAACTGCAAATCCTCTCCAAGATATAAATGCTCGCCATGCACATCTTCTATTAGCAGTTCCAACGTGGCATTACCAATGATATTCTCCAGAATCAGTTCCACCTCATGTTCTCCTTCAGGCAGCGTGATTGTGAAACTCTGTTCTCCAAAATCAGTTTCTCCACTATAGTTGGCATACTCGCCTATTGAGCATCTGTAGTTACCGCTTTCAACGGTATAATTGAATATGAACGAGATTTGGGTTTCCTTGGTGCACACTATTGTAGCTGTACTTCTATAGCATCCATGATCAATGACAGTATTTTCATCAGATTGGGAGAATTCTAGGAATTCAGGTATCACTACAGTAAACGTGTTGCTGAAGTGCGCTTCTGCTCCGGTGATATTGTCAGTAACGGTTCCGCTGAAGACATAGTCTCCGGCGGTTGTGAGATTACAGTTAATTCTTCCAGTAGAGGAGGTGGATACTGTTGACCCGTTTCGTGAAAGAGAAAGTTGGTATCTGTAGTCTCCTGATCCACCTTCCGCTTTACATACCAGCGTCTGTGTTCCGGCAAAGGTCTGAGTGAAGCTGTTTTGCCAGCATGCACTGAAATTGTCTTTATGCATTACGTTGTACTGGTATGATGTCATGATATCGTTCTCGTCTCCTTCGGCTATGTTTGCCAACTTGTTGTAATTGCAATAAGTGTAGAATGTTTCCATTCCATATGGTTGCCTGCTGTATGACATTCCAACCTGAGGCTTGTATCTGAACAGCGTAATATGTGCATTAGGAAAGTACTGGCTGCTATTAAGCCTGTTGAGTGTTGTTTGAACATTCTCCAGTATGAACTCAGAACCAATAGCATCTCTGACTGAAAGAGGCATCGTTGCAAGAAACTCTGCAGTTGTGATATTTTCCAGCCTTGCTACCGGATACTGGTATCCGTAGCTCCACAGATAGTGTACTGCCGGTTTGCCAAATTCTGTCAATGACTCTATATTCCTATGCCTGTCTCTGCTATGTATTATCACCGAATTGAATGGCGGACTGTTTTTATATGTCTCATTTATGGCACAGATATCATAGTATTTGTCATAGTACAGGGCATACTGGTATTCCTTGGTATGTTCAAGTATGGATGAAACATATGATTCTTCCTTCACCACTGCATTAACCATATTTGAGTCAGCCATTGCCACAAGGAGCGGATCTGATGGAAAATCCTTTGGATAGTAGATTTTCCTAGCCAAGACCATGCCGTCACTATTCAGTGTCTGCTCCACGCTTACCTGCTGGTTGTGTTGATTGTATAAATAATCGCTTCGTCTTGATAAAACCTGGCTGCCTGCATATTCTCTGGTAGTGACTGCTGTTATATGTTTGGGGTAATAGTAATGTGCCACTGAATTGGCAAGATATTTTCCCAAAAACAACAGACGGTATCCGTTGGAGTATATTGCATCCCTTCTATGTTGGCTGAGGGGGGTATACTCATATATATTTTCCCTAACGAGGGCATTGCTGCTGTTGTACTCCTCAACAGATTGCAATTTTCCCCTTTCCAGATGGAGTGAGGTAAGGTGGATGGTTGAACAGATATCTTCTACAGTAGCTGAGGACGAATATACTATTGTACTGTCATTCCCCTCCAATATGGGCTCATCGGGATAATCGGCAAAGGTGGAGTATGTGTACACTTTGTAGCCGTTGCCCTCACCAATGGTCTCAACAACTCTAGAGTATCCGACTTCAGGTTCTGACACGGTATTCCCGGCAACTATATTACTTCCGGAATTTATAATCAGTCTGGCCGGTTTCCATCCATTGCCATCTGTATATATGTTGAGATTGAACCTTTTTGTATCATTGAACACACCGCTGGTAGAACCGTTGGCCAGGGTGTAGCTGTATGAGACAGTTGAACCTGGGGTGTTGCTTATCTGCTTTATCCTCAGTCCGCCCACGGTACCATAGCTCTGGCTGGCCGAAAGGGAGACAATATTGGAGCCGCCGTTCGCAAAACCAACCGCCTGACTATAGTTATGTCCCTCAAAAGTGAATGCAGATGAACCTCCTGTAGGATATATAATTTTACTGATCATACCCATGGATGCTTTTCCAGTATTAGGCTGTCTGTTAGTAAAGTCTACAGTCTGTGTTGTGGAACTTATACCAAGCAAGTTTGAGATATGATCTTTGCCGTTATAGTATCCTTGCAGGTCTATACCACGGGTATATGGTAATGGAAGTCTTTCCCTTTCGTTGTATTCAATGGCGTATCTTTCCTGGTTGACAAACAAGCTGTCAAGGAACATTCGGGCAATTTTCTGATATCCATCGGTATGTGATTGGTTACGGTAATCATAGCTGATGGAATAGGAATGGTGGAGAGAGACATATTTTATAACCTCATTATTACTGTTGGTTATCCTTATATCTTTCAGCCTGCTGTTGGGAATGTTCCCCTTTTCCCAAAGTTCACCTTGGGCCCTTGTGAAGAAAGGGATTAATTTGTCTTCGTAGGTAAACACAACATCCTCTCCAAATGAGGTGATGATTTTATGCAAATACGCAGTCTTTGTGTAGGATACAGCCAATTCTCCTGCCGGGTTGAATACAATGGTAGATGAATTATTAGTAGCTATACTCTTGTAATAATCGGTATAGTGTGGAGCACGGATGATATTTGAGCCATCGCTATGACCTTTTGTGTGTGGATCAAAGTTGGCATATGTACCGTTCTGATCATCTTCCTTGTCTGTGTAATGAAATTCAACGAACCTGCCGTCTACAGTTTCTATACGGGTAAGGTAAAAAGCAACAATAACACCATTGGGTATAGTCTCCACGTTGCCAGGGACCTGTTTGAGGTTCACTTCCAGTGAGTAGATATTACCGCCAAAGGTATATCTGGTACCTTCACCGTCTGTGATTATAATTAAACTTGGCTGTGTGGGCTCTGTAAGTCTTTGTGGCTTGAGACCGGATATATCAACCTTGTAGGAGTTGTTGCCTACTACCCTTACACTACCGTCATGATCTATCATAAACTGTCCGTTATGGCCGCAAAAATTAAAAGAAAACATATCAGGAGTAGTTTCCCATCCGCTTTCTATAAGATTAAGATGATGGAGTCTACGGATATCGCCATTTTTCAGCTGTTCATTGGCACTACGTATATAGGTCAGAAGTCCATTCAGTTCAAAGTCGGGATCTGAATCTGAAATTGCATCATGCCTTTCCCATTCGTCGGGAACACCATTGACAGTGCGTGTAATGGCTCCGCCAGCATAAAGTGCCCAATCATGGCCTATTTTGCCGCAATCTTTATTGGGTATAAGTCCTGTACCGGTATATTGAAGGCTTATTGGAATGGTTATTCCGTTTGTCTTGATGGTATGGAGTGGTATTGAAATATCCACGCCTCCAGTATATAGTGATACTGGATAAGCACCGTATTGACCCAGTGTTGCTGATTCCGGGGTCATAATGGGTATGTAATTTGTAGTATTGTTTGCGGCCCTACAGATAAAAGATGCTATAAGGCATAGCAGTATGAGTGTATACTTTTTCATTTCAGTAAGTATTTAAAAGTTTGATAATATTGTTGTGATCAGGTGACGGGGCGCCTTCCGTCACCTGCGATAATCTACCGGCAGAAGCTATTTCTGCTGTTTAGTCTTCTCTGAGTTCTCACCGGATGTGAGATGCCCCAGAATGAATTGGATTATTGAGCCTAAAAGCCTCAAAATCTTCATGAGTTTTTCTTTTGCTAAAGACATGTTTAACACCTCCTTTTTCTCACGAAGGTATGTCATGTGGGATAGCGACCAGATGACGACTTGGTCGCTATTGGAAAGTGGCTTTAGAGAGGTCTATAGGCGGAGTTTGGGCATAAAAAAAGACTGATGGCGACCATAAGTCGCCATCAGTCTTCAATAGGTGTGATAAAATTTTACAAAAACTTCTCGTAAGCAGCCATGTCAATCAAACCGTGGCCGCTGAGGTTGAAGAGGATTACCTCTTCGCGTCCCTCTTCTTTGGCTTTGAGGGCGGCGCGGATGGTTGCGGCTATGGCGTGGGTTGATTCAGGGGCGGGGATGATACCCTCGGCGCGGGCGAAAAGGATACCGGCCTTAAAGGTCTCGTCCTGCGGGATTGCTACGGAGTTGATGTAGCCGTCCTGAACCAGCTGGCTCACAATCTGGCCGCCGCCGTGGTAGCGTAGGCCTGCTGCGTGGATCTGTTCAGGCTGGAAATCACTTCCAAGGGAGAGCATTGGGATGAGCGGAGTGGTTCCTGCGGTATCTCCAAAATCGTACATCATTTTTCCCTGCGAGAGTTTTGGACAGCATGCAGGCTCTGCCGCTATGAACTGTGTATGTTTTCCGGCAGTAAGGTTGTGGCGCAGGAACGGGAATGCTATTCCCGCGAAGTTTGAACCTCCTCCAAAACATGCTATAACTTTGGTAGGGTAGTCACCTGCCATTTCCATCTGCTTTTCAGCCTCAAGTCCTATGATTGTCTGGTGCAGCAGCACGTGGTTGAGGACACTTCCCAATACGTATCTGCAGTTTGGGGTTTTGGTGGCCATCTCCACTGCCTCGGAGATTGCTATTCCAAGACTTCCTCCGCAGTCCGGTTGGGTTGCCAGGATATTGCGCCCGAATTCGGTTACCTCGGAAGGGGAGGCGTGTACATTGCTTCCGTAGGTGCGCATTACAAGTTTGCGGTACGGCTTGGCGTGGTAGCTGTTCTTTACCATAAAGACGTTCAGATCCAGCCCAAAGTGCTCGCATGCAATGCTCATTGAGGAGCCCCATTGTCCGGCACCTGTCTCAGTGGTGAGGTGGGTTATCCCCTGGATCTTGTTGTAGTATGCCTGTGGAATTGCCGAGTTTAGCTTGTGCGATCCTACAGGGCTTACACTCTCATTCTTGAAGTATATTTTGGCTGGAGTGTCCAATGCTTTTTCAAGGCCGCTTGCACGTACCAGCGGGGTAGGGCGGTAGATCTTAAGGAGTGTACGCACCTCGTCGGGAATCTCAATGAACCTCTCCTTTGAGAACTCCTGTGCTACCAGTTCCTTTGCAAAGAGCTGCTCCATGTCCTCTTTGGTAAGGGGTTCCCTGGTCTGAGGGTTCAAAAGGGGCTGGGGCTGGTTTGGCATATCTGCCAATATGTTGTACCATTGCTTTGGAATCTCATCCTCGGGCAATGTGATTTTCTTTGTGGTTTTCATGTCAATTAAAAAATCTGTTTCACCAGGTCTGCCACGGTTGAAATTGGAACCACCTGCAGCCCTTTGTGGGTTTTGCCTTGCGGCTTGTTGAAACTTGAGATAAATATCTTTTTCATACCCAGTTTGGCTGCCTCTGCAATGCGCTTTTCTATCTGGCTTACCGGGCGGATTTCTCCGCTGAGGCCTATCTCGCCAGCGAATGCCACATTTGCAGGGAGGCTGGCGTCAAAGTTTGAGGAGAGGATTGCCGCAACAATTGCCAGGTCGCAGGCCGGATCAGTGATTTTAAGGCCACCGGCCATATTCAGGAATACATCCTTCTGGGAGAGCTTGAATCCTACCCTTTTCTCCAGAACTGCCAGCAGCATATTCATCCTGCGGACATCAAATCCCGTTGCAGAGCGCTGGGGTGTACCGTAGGCGGCGGTGCTTACCAGAGACTGTACCTCAATGAGGAACGGGCGGCTCCCGTCGAGCATGGCGGCAACGACAATTCCGCTGAGGTTTTCCCCGTGCATTGGAATGAACATCTCCGATGGGTTGAGCACCTCCCGCAACCCGTCTGAGCACATCTGGTAAACAGCCAGTTCGGCTGTGGAGCCAAAGCGGTTCTTTATGCCGCGCAATATCCTGTATGCGTGGCGGTTGTCACCCTCAAACTGCAGTACCACATCCACAATGTGTTCCAGAACTTTAGGGCCTGCAATGCTGCCGTCCTTGGTAATGTGTCCAATGAGAATCACCGGCGTGCCGGTCTCCTTTGCGTAGCGGAGCAGTGCGGCTGCACACTCCCTTACCTGGGAAACACTCCCTGCAGAAGATTCTATATTTTGTGAATATATTGTCTGTATAGAGTCAATTATAACAAGTTGGGGCGTTGTGGCGTGTGCCTCCTTAAGGATATTTTCCAACAGGGTTTCTGAAAGTACAAGGCAATTGTCGTGTACTCCGCCCAACCTCTCGGCCCTCATCTTTATCTGCTTGGCGCTCTCCTCACCAGAGACATACAAGGTGCGGATATTTTCGTTCATAAGAGGAATCTGCAGGCTCAGGGTGGATTTTCCTATTCCGGGTTCACCTCCCAGCAGCACCAGGGACCCTTTTACCATTCCCCCTCCAAGTACGCGGTCCAGCTCATTCCCTTCCCGACAAATTCCCTCCGGTGCCCCCAGCATTATCCTGCTTTCATTTCCGCTCTCTATCTGGGGAAGGGGCTGCGGTTTGGCATTGCCTGTACCCTGCAGGTATGACTGTGCCCTGGATGTGAGGGATGAACTGTCGGGAGACTTGCTTACAATCTCCTCAACCATTGTATTCCACTCCCCGCAAGCAGGGCATTTTCCCATCCATTTGGGGCTCTCATTTCCGCAGGCGCTGCAGAACCACGCTTTTTTGATCTTTGCCATAAAATCCTTTCCTCTCCTTTAAGGCAAATTTAGGAATAATTATTTATATTTGTATTTACTCGCAGCTATTGATACAAATGTTCAAAAACAATAATATGAAGAAGAGCTTTTTATTTGTTCTCCCCGCATTGTTTTTCTTTAATGCAGTGCTTGCGCAGGCTCCACAGAGAGAGGAGGTTGCAAAGGAGATTGATTCTTATGTACAGCAGGTGATTTCTACCTGGAAGATTCCTGGAATGGCAGTTGCATTTTCATGGGGCAATGAGCCGTTGCTTGTAAAAGGTTACGGTGTAAAGGAGCAGCGCCCTGCAGACGGCATAGGTTTCAGGGGCATTTCTGCCAATGACCGTAGAGTGGCAAGCGGCGGAGTGCCGGGAGTTGTGAATACCCCTGGCGAGCCTATTGACGAGAATACCGTTTTCCAGATAGGATCCGTTTCCAAGTCATTTACTGCTACCATTATGGGACAGCTTGTGGATGAGGGGCTTGTAAAATGGACAGATACAGTAAAGAATATCCTTCCGGATTTCAAATACTATGACCCTTGGGTTACAGACCACATGCAGGTGATGGATATCATGACTCACCGTACCGGTATCGGCGGTCAGGTTGGCACCTATTTCCCTAACCTTGGCTACGACCGTGAGGATTGCTACAAGATGCTTGCCTTGTACAAGCCTGCCTATACTTTCAGAGGCGCATACCAGTACAACAACTCAACATTCCTCATTGCTGAGAAAATTATTGAGAAGGTAACCGGCAAGAGTTGGGAGGAGAACCTTCAGGAGAGGGTTTTCAACAAGGCCGGAATGAAGAGCTCTTCTGCAAATGCAGACGGCTATGCAGCTTCAAAGAATGTTGCTACCCCTCACGATTACAGATACACTACAGTTGAGCTTGCCAAGGCACAGTTCCCTGAGCTTGTGGATGTACCTGCAGATACAAAAGGTGAGATTGTAACACTTCCCCTTTACGGAGATGAGCAGGCCCTTTACTGGCTTACAGGTGTAGGTCCTGCAGGAAGCATCAACTCTACAGTTGTGGATATGTTGCGTTATGCTCAGATGCACATGAACAACGGTTATATTGTAGATAATGCAGATACCACCAGGGTAATGTCTGAGAAGGCAATGAGAAAATTGCATGAGGGTGTTACCATCACTTCGCAGAATGACAACCGTACAACTTTGTATGCGCACTGCTGGTTTGTGGAGCAGAACAACAAATACAGATTGTACTTCCATACAGGTACCACCTGGGGCATGACAGCAATCTGTTTCTTTGTTCCTGAAGTGAAATTGTCGGGAGTAATCCTTTCAAACTGCGAGATGGGTTCTAATCCGAGATATGCAGTGATGTACAAACTGGTTGATCTTGTAATGGGATTGCAGGGCAAGGATTACAACAAGGAATATTTTGAGAGCTACATCACTTCTAATGAGAAGAGCTGGGCAAAAGAACGGGCTGCGCAGAAAGAGGTTCTTCCTGCCCCTGCTCCCGACAAGGCAATTGTGGGTGAGTATGCCAAAGATGAACTGTTTGGAGATGCAAAGATTACCAAAGAGAAAGGTGAGCTGTACATCACCCTCGGCAAACAGGGTTACAAGAACAGACTTGTACACATAAATGGTGCAACCTGGCATTTCCGCAGCGACGGATACGCTTTCCCTGTTACCTTTACTTTTGATGAGAACAATAAAAAGGCAACCGGTTTTGTTGTAAGCTTCCCTAACGGTGAGGAAAGCAGCATTGGCGGCTGGAAACGCAAATAATTAAAATACAATAAACATGAAAAAACTTTTGTTATTGGTACTGGCAGTTGTTTTGGCCAGTGGAGCATACGCTCAGAAAATTGTGGGCCTTTCATCAAAGGCGCGTGCAGGTGAAGCTGCTGCAAACTCAACTTATGTAAATGCAGTAAGAATGGCTGGTGGTGTTCCGCTTGTTATTCCTATGACTACAGATGACAAACAGATTGACGCTATCCTAAATGTCATTGATGCCCTTATAATGACAGGCGGTGAGGATCTTGCACCTCTTGAGTATTATGGAGAGGAGCCTCATCCAAATCTTGGTGAGGTTGTTCCTGCAAGGGATGCATTTGATGTAAAACTTATCAAAAAGGCTGTAGCAAAAGGTATTCCTGTTTTGGGTATCTGCCGTGGCGTACAGGCCATGAACGTGGCATTCGGCGGTACTTTGTACCAGGATATCCCTACCCAGTTGCCTACTTACAGCATCCAGCACTCTCAGGATGCTCCAGGCAGTCTTGGAACACACAGCATTACAATTGACAAAAACTCTGCCTTGTACAAACAGGTTGGTGTAGAGAAAGTTGCTGTAAACAGTTTCCACCACCAGGCAGTGAAGGATGTTGCTCCAGGTTTCAAGGCTACAGCATTCTCTAAAGACGGTTGTATTGAGGCAATAGAGAAAATAGACAATCCTAAAGTATGGGGTGTACAGTTCCACCCTGAGCACCTTGTAAACGGTAAGGATGCCAAGAATTTCGTTGGTATCTTCAAGGCGTTGTTGCAGTAAGGATATGAAGGTATGATAATAAGAAGAAACTCCGGAAAACGATCAGTTTTCCGGAGTTTCTTATTGCCATTTTATATTATAGGGAACTTTATTGTCGGGAAGCAAGTTTCTTCACTTTTGCATTGAAGCCTGTTGCTGCAATCATATCTTCAATGTTTATGTGCATCCGGTATCTCCAGTAGTGTTCCGGATTGGCCGGGTTGTTGATCCTCTCGGTTGCAGGGTCACCTTTGCGTAGCTTGCCGTCTATTGAGAGCCAGTCCTGAAGCGGCAGGATTGCAAGCATGCTTGGGGCTGCCATGTTTGCGGCAATTGTTGCGGAGCACTCCTCAGGGGTTGCATCACCGGTGCCGTTGCGCTGGCCCAGCCACATTCTCATTGTCTCGCAATCATGGGTACTGGTTGTGCATACACTCAGGTACGGGTAAGTGGCAGGGTCGCCAAGTCCTATTCCAAACTGTTTTGGCATAATCTGCAACTCAAGAGAGAGGATTTTGAGGTTGTTCATGCAACGTGTTACGGACTCATTGAGCATTCCAAGGTCCTCTCCGCAGGTAAGCATGTTTGTAGAGGCAATCAGCTGCTGCAGCTTTTTCATTGCATTGTTGTACCAGAACTCATTATGCCTTACATGGAAGAAGTTGTAGTGCAGCCTTCTGAATGCTTCCTGCTGGCCGTGGGTAAGCATGGCAAATCCTTCCCTTTGCTCTCCACCTATCATAGGATGGAATTTCCCTTTGCTGT
>JAEIGA010017426.1_pt1 | contig 10943 bp, 8 predicted proteins | sample 9270691 | NCBI WGS metagenome assembly JAEIGA01 (sample SAMN17057246, study PRJNA624740) | gut metagenome | biome: biome; isolation source: fecal sample | host: Bos grunniens | place: China: Xizang | collected 2019 | reverse complement strand
ACAGAACACCCAATGACTCTCTACAAACGTTTCCGTGGCCAAGAACCTACAATCGATGCAATGCTCGAACGTAATGGCATCAAACGTTAATTAATCACAAAATCATAATTTAGAGGCTGTGTCAAAATATAAATTTTGGCTCAGCCTCTTTTTGATGTGTCAGAACACCTAAAGTACAAGGCGTTGAAATTTAAGCTGAAAGGAGTGTACTAAAGTACATAACGAAGCTTAATATTGAAGTCCGTCTTTAAACGAAAATAGAGTCAAGTCCACTTTAGCTATACTGTGTGTTGACGGAGTCGATAAAATCAAAACTACGCAACAATTTAGGTATTATGACACATCGTCTTTTTTGTATAATACTAATTATTGGGGTTGAAATAATTATTTGATTTTTTATCGGACAGCAATGATTTATAATCAACTCTCAAAATAAAAAATAAAAAAGGTTGAACCGTAGCGGTTCAACCTTTTTTTATTTAGACTATTTTATGAATTATACCCAGCTCCAAAAAGGGCAAAGTCCATTATTGCTGGGTCGTGAGGGTATAATTTACGACAATTAGCAGTAAGCTCTTCGACGGCTCGCATATCGGCAGAGGGACGAGTAAGTAATCCATGCTCACGAGCAACCCTATTTACATGCACGTCAAGAGGTATTAGTAAATCGGCTGGATTGAGTTTTTGCCACACACCCAAATCAACTATGCCATCACGACGAATCATCCACCTCAAAAATAGACATAAACGTTTACAAGCAGATTTGCGGTCTTTTGGTATTCCATTGGCATGCAAAAGAGTAATTAAGGCAGTGAGATATTCATTTTTTATTTCTAATTCCTCATTCGTCTTCATTATTGCTTCTTCAAGAGTATTGTATTGTTGATATACATTGTATAGACTCTGCATTAAATCGTGAAAATCACGATAAAAGAACATTCGATAGAAATTGATATTCGAATCTTTATACTGACGCCACTGCTCTGAGATAACGTAATTGTAGGGCTTGCCTACCATGAGATCGTATGCCATGCAGCATTTTTTGAATATCTGATTGCGATTGCCATATGCAAGCCATGAACAGACTATGCCCATTACTTCAATGTCTTTCTGCTCGTTGCATCGTTTCACTACCGCCACTGGGTCGGTAGCAAAATAGTGCATATTGTTGTATTCAGATATAAGTTTTTCCCAATTTATCATACTATATATTTTTTATGCCACAAAGATACAAAAAATCCATTAACTATTTTTAAATAAAAATAAAAAAAATAATTATACTTTGTGCATTGTGTATTGTGCATTTTTTAGTATCTTTGCAATCAAATGTGTAAAACCAGATGGTACTGACTATAGACATAGGCAATACTAAAACAAAGATAGCTGTTTTCAGAGGAGAACAGTTAATGGAATATATTGTGGTTGAACAAATTAGCAACAACCATATTAATGAGTTAATTAATAAGTTTGAAAAAATTGAACACTCAATTATTTCAAGTGTTAATGCAGATGAAGAGCAACGAGTTGCAAATTTATTTGATAAATTAGGACTAAATTGTCATTTGCTATCACACAAATCACCTCTACCATTCGAAATTGATTATCTCACCCCAGAAACATTAGGTAAGGACCGTATCGCAGCTCTTGCTGGGGCATACGCGGTAAACGGAGAAGGAAATTATCTAGTGATTGATTGTGGCACATGCAATACGTACGATTTGTTAATTGATGGACATTTTGTTGGTGGCAATATTGCCCCTGGAATACAGATGAGATTGGATGCTATGCATCATTTTACAGCGGCACTTCCACAATGCTCAATCCAAAATGCAAAACCAACGACCTTGAGCCTTGGCGAAAAATTCACAATTGATAAATCGTTAGGAGAAACAACAAAAACAGCAATGTTAAATGGTGCTTATTGGGGGGTGTTGCATGAAATTAAAGGCTATATTGAAAGATATTCACAAGAGTTTGAAAGCTTGAAAGTTATACTAACAGGTGGATTGTTTAATTTACAAATTGTAAATATCTCTCAACTTTCAACTCTTAACTCTCAACTTTTCGTTGAGCCTATGCTTGTACCAAAAGGATTAAATTATATTGCTAATAGTTTAGAGTAATAATAGATTAGAATTAAGATATGAAAAAAATAACAATAATATTATTGGGGGTGATGAGTGCCGTGATGATGATGGCGCAAAACAATACTAATTCACCATACACTCGCTATGGCTACGGACAATTAGAGGACGACTGTTTCTCTCGCTCACAAGCGATGGGGGGTACATCAATTGGTCTTCGCACCAAAAATGCTATAAACTCAACCAACCCAGCATCATATAGTAGCATTGATTCCACATCATTTATTTTTGAAATGGGAGCCTCTGGATTACTATCAAATTTCAGTAGCGGAAGTGCTATAAATACCACATTCACAGGCAATCTTGATTACATCGCCTTACAAGCACCTATCACCAAATGGATGGGACTATCTGCAGGATTAATACCTTACTCCTATGTTGGTTATAACTACAAAACTACCGATTCACTTAAAATTGCAGCGGAAGATAAATACAATGTATATGACAAAACATTTTATGGAACAGGTGGTATTAGTCAGGTATATTTAGGACTTTCAATTGATATTGCTGATCATTTAGCATTAGGAGTTAATGGTTATTACATGTTTGGTAACATAAATCACTACAAAGCTGTAAGTTATAATCAATCTGAACTGACAACTACAAATACAGTAATGCTCGGTAATTTGTATATCCGTAGTTTCAACACCCGTTTTGGTCTTCAATATCACGAAACTATTGGTGAGAAACATAAATTCAACATCGGTGCAATATATGAATTCCGTTCAGGCATGAATGGCAAATTTGAGCAAACAACCACAGGAACTGATACTTTAGTAGTTAACTCAAACGAATTATTCGAAATGCCATCATTATACGGAGGTGGCTTAATGTATACTTATGATGACCGTTTGATGATTGGTATAGATTTTACTTATCAAGAATATAGTAAAGCCCTCTATTATGGTAAACGAGATACTTTAGCTAACCGTATGAAATTGTCACTTGGAGCAGAATATACTCACGACCCTCGCGGCAGACGCTATATTGATCGTATGTCGTGGAGAGTAGGTGCTAGTTGTAATACTTCATACGCAAAAATCAATGGGCGACAAGCGGGTGATTTTTCTGTCACATGTGGTATTGGATTACCTCTTAGAACATCAAAAACTATTATTAACATAAACTTCGAATACGGCAATATAGGTGGATTAATGGCAACGTTAAAAGAAAATTATTTCAAATTCGGACTTAACTTCTCTCTCAACGAAATGTGGTTTGTTAAAGCCAAAGTTAGATAAATTGAAAATTGAAAATTAAACATACGACAAAAAACTCAATCAAATAGGAAAAAGAAATATTAATTTAATAATTAAAAATAAAATTACTATGAAATCCTTAAAATTAACTACTTTATTTGTAGCAATGTTATTTGCTGGTAGCATAGCCGCCCAAATGACAGAAGATTGTAAAGTGAACCTTTCACTTTTCACAGAATATGCTAAAGTAAAAAATTATGCTGATGCATACGAACCATGGGCAAAAGTTTACAAAGAATGTCCTACTGCATCAAAAAACATTTATAGTCTCGGGGTAAGAATTCTTGAATGGAAAATCAAACAAGCCACAACTCAAGACGAATTCAAAGCTGCTTTCGACCAATTAATGAAATTGTATGACGATCGTATCCAATACTTTGGCACAGATAAAAAAACTCCACGTCCTGCAATTTTGGCAGATAAAGCGTCAAAATACAACAAATATTTTCCAGAGGATAATACAACTATCTACCCTTGGATCAAAGAAGCTATTCATGGTCTAGGCAATGCTTCTGCTGCAAACGAATTACAACTCTTCGTATTTACGTCTGCTAACCTCTACAAAGCGGATAACACATTGGCAGAACAATTCATCGGCGACTACACATACGCAGATGCTATTTTAGTAGCAAATAGTCAAAATGCCGATTTAAAAGATGCAGAAAATTATGCTAACGTAAAAGCAGCAGTTGACGTACTCTTCGCTGCTTCTGGGGTTGCTGACTGCGCCAAAATGAATGAAATTTTCTTACCAAACGTAGAAAACAATAGCACTGACCTTAAATATCTTGAAGGTGTGATGAAATTATTCAAACGTTTGAAATGTATCGAACACGAAGCATACTATAAAGCAGCTGAATATGCTCACAAAATCTCTCCATCAGCAGAGGCAGCTACAGGTCTTGGTAATATGTCATACGTAAAAGGTGACCTCGACAAAGCTATTGAATATTATCAAGAAGCAGTAAATCTTTCAACTGAAGATTTGGATATCGCTGACAACTTGTTCCGTATTGCTCAAGTATATTACAAAAAAGGTGAATATACAAATGTTCGCAAATACTGCAAAGAATCGTTGGCTAAAAACCCTGCTCAAGGTCAACCTCATATCATGTTAGGTCTTGTATATGCACAAGCAAAAGTATCAGATGATCCAACACTCCAAAAAGCAGTATATTGGGCATCAGTTGATCAATTTGCAAAAGCAAAAAGCGTTGAGCCAACAGAAGATATGGTTGAACAAGCAAATAAACTCATCCGCACATATAGTGCATACTTCCCTTCTAAAGAAGAGGTATTTATGCACCCTGACGTAGAAGAAGGTAAATCACACTTCGTAGGTGGTTGGGTGAGCGAATCAACTACTGTTCGTAGTAAATAATTATAACTAATACACAATTCTCAATGCACAATGCACAATTCTCAATACATAAAAATTAGTCAAAAAATTAATATAATGACAGTTTATTATGCATTGTGCATTGTGCATTGTGCATTATTTTTTTCATGCCAAACAAAGCACGAAATGACTGAATCGGTAACAGACATCAAACACACACCACAAGTCTATGCCGACTCAATAACTACAATCGTATCAGACTCAGGAATTATCCGCTATCGTATTATTGCTCCAGAATGGTATGTATATGAACAAGCAGACACTCCATATTGGGATTTCCCAAACGGATTACGCTTCGAACGTTTCGATGAAAACTATAATATTGATGCTGAGATAGAATGTGATAGAGCTGTGTATTATAGCAAATTAGAACTATGGAAACTTAATGACAATATCGAAGCTACCAATCTCAATCAAGAAGAATTTTATACCAACGAACTATATTGGAACCAAAAAGAAGAGCGCGTATATAGCGATTCTACAATAACAATAATTCAAAAAAACAGAAAAATAATCGGCATTGGTTTCGAGTCAAATCAAACCTTTAGCCAATACAGCATACGCCAACCTAAAGGTACAATACCAATTGAAGAATAACTAAAATTGTAAATTTAGAATTTCTAAACATCATCGAGTTATTAAATAAATTCAAATGTTTATCAACTGTTAATCAGCAAATTATAAAAATTATTATAAAATCATAGCATATATAAACTTTTTTTTGTAAATTCGCATTTTAGAATATTTGGGTGCAAAATAAGGCATACAGACGCCATATTTTGCATGTAATATATTGTAAATAAACAACATATAACACATCGAATAAATAAATAAAATAAATAATATAAATAAAAAAAATGGCAACATTAGAAAAAATTAGAAGTAAAGGCCTCCTCCTTTTGATTGTGGTAGGTGTGGCTTTGGTGGTCTTCATTGTTGGAGACTTGGTGAATTCAGGTTCAACTTATTTTCAAGAAAACAGCGCTAACGTAGCTGTTATCAACGGTGACAAAGTAAAAATTCGCGACTATGCCGAAAAAATGGAACAATTCAATGATGTAGTGAAAATGCAATATGGCAACAACATCAATGATGAAATGATGGAACAAATCCGTCAAATGGTATGGGAAAGCACAGTAACAGAAAAAGTTGTGGGGGACGACTGCGCAGAAATCGGTATGATGGTAACTAAAAACGAATTGGCAGACATGCTCGTAGGTAACAACATCAGTCCTATGATGATGAACAACCAAATGTTCTTCAACGAAAACGGCCAATTCGATGTTAATATCGTTAAACAATTCATCTCAATGCTTGATAGCGAAGATGCATCACAAAACATTCCTTACGAACAACTTCGTCTCTATCGCAATTACTGGCGCTATTGGGAACATGCAATCAAAACAAATCGTCTTCAAGAAAAATACACTAATTTGCTTAATGCAACTTTAGTTGTAAACCCATTGGAAGCTAAATATGCTTACGACAACGCAAAAGTATCAGCTGACGCTGTTTATGCAATGAAAAACTATTTCGCCATTGCAGATTCAACAATCAATGTAACTGACGCTGAAATCAAAGCTCGCTATAATGAGAAAAAAGAACAATTCAAACAAAAACAATCAGCAGATGTTAAATATATCGTTGTTGACATCAAACCATCGGCAGAAGACTTTGCTGAAGTTGAAAAATGGATCAACGATTTGAAAGAAGAATTCACTACAACTGAAGAAGTTGCTGATGTAGTAAATTCAAATTCAGATGTTCAATATCGTGGCGAAAACTTAGTCAAAGAACAAATCGATGCAGACTTCCAAGAATTTGCATTCACAGGCAAAGCGGGTGAAGTTATGGGTCCTATCTTTGTTGACAACACATACAAAATGGCTCGTATCATTGAAAATGGTATAGCATCTGTTGACTCTGTAAACTTGAGCAATATGTATCTACGTCGCGAAACAGCAGAAGCTACTCAAGCATTAGCTGATAGCATCATGGATGCAGTGAAAAAAGGTGCAGACTTTGCTGAATTAGCAAAAACACACTCTCTTCTCCAAAATGCTGCTAACGGTGGTGAAATTGGTTGGGTGAGCGAAATGGGATTAGAAAAGAAAATTGCTACTCCAGCGTTCTCTACCCCTGCAAAAGGTATGTTCCAAATTAAAGAAGGCAACGATATCAACCTCTTCATTGTAAATGAACTTGGTCAAAAAATTGAAAAAGCAAAAATTGCAGTACTAGCTCGCTCTGTAGACGCGACTTCTCGCACTCAAGCTAACCTCTACAATAATCTAAAACAATTCATTGTTGACAATAACACAATCGAAAAACTCGAAACTGAAGCGACAAACAATGGCTATATTGTTATGACAGCCAAAAATCTTGATATTAACGCAACAGCTATCAACAATGTGAAAAAAGCACGCGAAGCAGTTCGTTGGATCTTCGAAAACAAAGAAGGTGCTATCAGCGATATCTTTGAAGTAGAAAACCAAATCATCGTTGTTGCAGTTGACCAACATAATGAAGAAGGCTACCGCTCTATAGAAAGCGTACGTCCACAACTCTTAGCTGAACTTCGCAAAGAGAAAAAGGGAGATATTCTTGTTGCTGAAATGAAAGGTAAAACAATGACTCAACTTGTTACAGAAGGTTTCCGTATTGATACAGTTCGTAACATCAATTTTGCTAGCACTTATGCAGGTGCTATCGGCAATGAACCATCACTCTTCGCTCGCGTAGCAGGTGCTGAAGTAGAAAAAGAATCAACTCCTATCAAAGGTAACACAGGTGCTTATATTTTCAAAGTAATCAACAAAGAAGAATCTGCAAAACCATACAACGAAAAAGAAGAGATGGTGATGCTCGAAACTCGCGAAGGTTACATGAACCAATATCTTGCAATCGAAGCTCTCAAAGAAGCTGCGAACATCGAAGATATGCGTTACAGATATTATTAATCGATTAGGAATTGATAACTAACAATAAAAAATCTCCATTTTGCTACTACAAAATGGAGATTTTTTTTGTAATCCCACAAAAAAAACAGAAGCCTTGCTCACGCAAAACTTCTGCCACACTATTTATAATCTATAATCTATGAAAAACCTTACAAACTAAGTTAATTCATTTTGACATTGCAAAGATACAATATTTTAACATAATAACAAGCATAAAATTAAGTTTTAACGTTAATTTAACATTATACACCAAATATTTCGCAAATAACACTCATAATTTAACAAATTGATAGTAATTCTTTAACAATTATCATAAAATAGCACAATATTTTTTAAGAAAACCAACATAAATACTCCTTAGGCATAACTTTTGCGCTATTGCTCAATTAAAAAAAAATAGCTAACTTTGCAAAAATCTATTGAAAGTTAAAAGTTAAAAACTAAAAATTAAACATTGAAAAATTCAACTACTAATTTCTAATTTCTCATTTCTAATTCCGCATTTCAAATGAAATATATCGAAGATTTAATACCAACTTTTCCTTTGACTGACCCGATAGCCATATTCCTATTAGTTATCGTAATAATCTTATCAGCCCCTATTCTCAACCGATTCAAAATTCCACATATCATAGGTTTGATTTTAGCAGGCACACTCTTTGGTCCTCACGGATTAAACATCCTATCAAACGATGCAAGTTTTGAACTATTCGGCAAAGTCGGCATCCTCTACATCATGTTCCAAGCTGGACTAGAAATCGACCTCAATACTTTCAAACAAAATAGCACAAAAAGTATTCTATTCGGCATATACACTTTCGTAATACCAATGATATTCGGTATCATCTCAGGTATGTGGCTATTAAACATGGACTTCACTCGCGCTACACTTCTCGCTAGTATGTATGCCTCACACACTCTTATAGCCTACCCTATAATCAGCAAAATGGGTGTATCAAAAAACCGAGCTGTAAGCATCACTATTGCAGGTACAATTATCACAGTTACAGCATCTTTGCTCATCCTTGCTGTAATTGTAGCCACAACCAAAGGCGAAATGAATAGCACATACTGGATTAAATTCGGTATCTCCACTCTACTTTTCTGCTTAATCGTATTTGGGCTATTACCAAAACTATCAAAATATTTCCTCCGCCGATTCAACGATAGCGTAGCACAATACATCTTCGTAATGGTAATTATTTTCTTTGCTTCGCTACTCGCTCAAGCAGCAGGATTAGAAGGTATTCTTGGAGCATTCTTTGCCGGACTTATTCTCAACAGATTGATTCCAAGCGTATCTCCATTGATGAACCGCATCGAATTTGTAGGTAATGCCATATTCATTCCATTCTTCTTGTTAAGTATCGGTATGCAAATTGACTTACGCGCTTTTGTTACAAGCCTTGAATCAGTAAAAGTTGCAATAGTAATGACTGTAGTTGCAACCGCAACAAAATGGATGGCAGCAAAATTATCCCAAGTAACTTCAAAATTAAGTCCTGTAGAAGGCGACTTAATATTTGGCCTCAGCAATGGACAAGCCGCAGCAACATTGGCTGCCGTAATGATTGGTTACAATATCGGTCTTCTCGATGAAAATATTCTCAATGGTACTATCGTAATGATTCTCGTAACATGTACTATTTCATCAATCGCCACCGAACGTGCAGCCCGCAAAATTGCGATTGAAGAAATACAACAAGACCAGCAACGTCAAAAACTTGGCACCGAGCGCATACTCATTCCTATTTCAAATCCACAAACAATGCCACAGTTACTTGACATCAGTAATTTAGTAAAACAACGCAATAATAAAACACTCTTTGCACTTAAAATCAATAGCGACCCAGATGATACAGCGGGTGCAAAACTAATGGAAAGTGCTGCAAAATTAGCTTCTGCAACCGATAATAAATTAGTGCAAATAATGAAATGCGATTTGAATATTTCAAATTGTATCATCGATACTGTTCAAGCCAACAAAATCACAGACCTTATTGTAGGTATCCACCACAAAGCCAATATAGTTGACACATTCCTTGGAGGCACAATTACATCATTAATAAATGGCACATCTAACCAGAACTTAATAATATACGGACCTAAGAAACCTATAAATTCCGTAAAACGATTGGTTGTTGCAGTACCTCAAATGGCAGAATTAGAAGTAGGTTTTGATATTTGGTTCGACCGCATCAAAAATATTGCCTCGCAACTTAGCCTACCAATTGTATTCTACGCAAACAAAAATACTACCACTGCACTAAAAAAACAATGCGAAATACATTCATCGCTCAACGTATCATTCCGCGAATTAGCATCATGGGAAGACTTCTTAATTATATCAAAACATATCAAACATGGCGATACACTAATCGTAATTACTGCACGCAAAGCGACTCTCTCATATAACAACCTATTCGAAAAAATACCTTATTATCTCAACAAATACTTCACAGACAATAACTTCTTACTAATATACCCACGTCAAACTGCATCCGACGGAACAGATAATGACATATACAATCCATTGAAGATTAGTTGAAAGTTATTGCTTTTTTAACATAAGTACAGATTTAATTTTTATTCTTTTAAACAGAATGATTTTTTCAAACAGAATGACATAATGACAAAATTTATCACTTATATGCAAATGCCTTGCTGAACCTAAAGTTTCATCTCGGCAAAAAAATGACATATTTTAATACCGGTAGGTTTGTCATTGTTTTACCGAGATACATCGTTGATGTAGCGAGGTATATATAAATAAAAAAATATGTTCTTCTGTCATTATGTCTAAAAATAAGAGATTTGTACTTCTGTTAGAATTTCCATATAGTTAAATATTATGAGACGACAAACAAAAGAAATTCAAGTTGGCAACTTGCGCATCGGCGGCAACAACCCCATTCGCATACAAACAATGGCCAACACCGACACTAACGATATCGAAGCTTCTGTAGTACAAGCTAAACGTTGTCTTGAAGCTGGCACTGAACTCCTTCGCTATACCACTCAAGGCACAAAAGAGGCTGAAAATCTTGGCAAAATCAGAGAGTCATTACGAGCAGAAGGCATTGAATTGCCATTAGTTGCCGATATACATTTCAATGCCAATGTTGCTGAAGTGGCTGCCAATTTAGTAGAAAAAGTACGTATCAACCCAGGTAATTTTGTT